>OFHJ01000068.1_pt1 | contig 41503 bp, 37 predicted proteins | sample 1522001 | NCBI WGS metagenome assembly OFHJ01 (sample SAMEA2464838, study PRJEB22497) | soil metagenome | biome: Grassland; feature: Farmland; material: Clay | place: Australia | collected 2013-02-01 | depth 1.2 m | reverse complement strand
CCACAAGGGTGCCGCCGGCCTCGGTGATCTCGGGCAGGCGAGCCTGGAGGGTCCGCAACTCAATGGAGCAGTAAGGGCACCAGCCGCCCCGGTAGAACGACAGCACCATGGGGCCCTCGGTTAGGACCGACGAGAGTGTCACCTCGCCGCCCTTGGCGTCGGGAAGGGTGAAGTCGGGGGCCGTGGCACCCACAGGGATGGCTCGCTCGGCCAGGCCGGAGCCCTGCAGGGCCTCGGTGGCAGCATCCATCGTCCGGAGAACCTCGGCCGGGCGTTTGGCCCGGCCGACCTGATTCTGGGCTCGCAAAGTTTCGGCCAGGGTACTTCCCATCCTTGCTCTCCTTAGTCGGCGTGGCAGTCGTCTCGGGCAGCTACTAGACAGACCGGTCTGTATCTAGCCGCATGTTAGCCGGTATTGTGGGACACATGCAAGCTTCGACCGCAGGTGCCGAGCGACGGCTGCTCGACGTGGCCGTGCGCCTCTTCTACGCCGAGGGCATCCACGCGGTGGGTGTCGACCGGGTGATTGCAGAGGCGGGAGTCGCCAAAGCAACTCTCTACGCCCACTTCCCGAGCAAGGCTGACCTGGTGGCCGCCTATCTGGCCCGTCAGAGCCAGCGGTGGGCCGATGCCGCCCAGGCCAGACTTGCCGAACAGCCGGGCGGGACCGCAGCGGCGGTGCTTGCCCTCTTCGCGTTTTTTCTCGCTCGCGGCATGGCGGGTGCGCGTGCGCATCGCCCCCAGCCCCACCGGCGATCCGCACGTCGGCACCGCCTACATCGCCCTGATGAACCTGGTCTTCGCCCGCCAGCGGCAGGGCCGGTTCGTGCTCCGCATCGAAGACACCGACCGCAGCCGCTTCGTCGCCGCCAGCGAACAGATGATCTTCGACGCCCTGCATTGGCTGGGGCTGGACTGGGACGAAGGCCCGGACGTGGGCGGCCCGCATGGGCCCTACCGCCAGTCGGAGCGCACCGCGCTGTACCGGCGCCAGGTGGAGGAGCTGCTGGCGGCGGGGCGGGCCTACCGCTGCTTCTGCACGCCGGAGCGCCTGGAGGAGATGCGGCGGGCGCAGATGGCCGCCAAGCTGCCGCCGCGCTATGACCGCCACTGCCGCGGCTTGAGCGGCGAAGAGGCGCAGGCGCGCGTGGCGGCGGGAACGCCCTTCGTGGTGCGGCTGGCCGTGCCGGAAAGCGGCGCCACCACTTTCCGCGACGAGCTGCGCGGCGACATCACCTTCGACCATCACCAGGTGGACGACCAGGTGCTGATGAAAAGCGACGGCTATCCCACCTATCACCTGGCCAACGTGGTGGACGACCATGAGATGCAAATCTCCGACGTCATCCGCGCCGAGGAGTGGATCTCTTCCACCCCCAAGCACGTACTGCTGTATCAGGCCTTCGGCTGGGAGCTGCCGCGCTTTTGGCACATGCCGCTGCTGCGCAACCAAGACCGGTCCAAGATTTCCAAGCGCAAAAACCCCGTCTCGCTGGTCTATTACCGCCAGGCCGGTTTTCTGCCCGAGGCGATGGTCAATTACTTGGGCCTGCTGGGCGGCGGCATGCCCGCGCCCAGCGCCGAGGCCAAGGACGCCGAGCGCTTCGCCTTCGCCGCGATGGTGGAGAAATTCCAGTTCGAGCGCATCAGCCTGGGCGGCCCGGTCTTCGACCTGGAAAAGCTGCGCTGGCTGAACGGCGTGTATCTGCGCCGGCTGACGCCGGAGGCGTTCTTTGACGCCGTGCGCACCGGCCCGCTGGCGGAGGAATATCTGCGCGCCATCTGCCCGCTGGCGCAGGAGCGGATCGAAACGCTGGGGCAGTTTTTCGACCTGACCGACTTTTTTTTCCGCGATGAGGTGCTGCCGCCGGCGGAAACTTGGGTGCCCAAGAAGCGGGACACGGCGGCGGCGCGGAAGATGGTGGCGCAGATCGCCGAGCGGCTGGAAGCGGGGGACTGGACGCAGGAGGGCCTGGATGCAGGTCTGCGCGCGCTGGCGGCGGAAACCGATTGGTCGGCGAAGGAAGTGTTCATGCTGCTGCGCGCCGTTATCACCGGCAAAACCGCATCGCCGCCGCTGCTGGAAAGCCTGGTGGTCATGGGCCGGGCCCGCTCGCTGGCGCGGCTGCGGCGGTTTTTAGCGGTGGCGAAATAGCGCGGGCCGAGTCTCACTTTTTTCGCCCCAAAATCGCAACGATGTGCTGCAAACAAACGACTTAGCGGATTAGAAGTTTCTAAGAGTGAGACAGTTGCGGCGCGCCCATGGGACGCGGGTGGGCGTTGTTGCCCGCCTCCTCGAGCCGGACTTTCCTGACCGCCGGGGCAACTCACCGCGACTCATTGCCATCTCACTAGAATGCCGGGGCGGGTGAGCGCTGGCGGGGCAGCTTCGGCGGGACGGCTGGACGCTGGCGGGGCAGCTTCGGCGGGGGGCGGTTTCGGCTGGACTGCGTCGGCGGGACCGCCCGGCGGCGGCGAGGCCTAAAGGCGGGTGCGCAGCACCGCGACCACGCGGCCCTGGATGGTGACGCGGGCGGCGGGATAGCGCAGCGGCGCCATCGCGGCGTTGGCCGGCTGGAGGCGTATCACGCCGCCCGCTTCGGGATAAAAGCGCTTCAAGGTGGCTTCGCTTTGGTCCACCAGCGCCACCACCAGATCGCCCGCCGAAGCCCGCGGCGTGGGCTCGACCAAAACGTAGTCGCCGGGCACGATGTGCTCATCCATCATGCTGTCGCCCTGCACTTGCAAGGCGAAGACCTCCCGTCCGCGGGCGATCTCGGCCAAGGAGATCGTCGCCCGCGTTTCGATCGCCTCGATCGGCCGCCCGGCGGCGATGCGGCCCAGCAGCGGCAGCGCATGCCGTTCCGCCCGCAGGCGGCGGGCGCGGCGGCGCTGCGAGGCCGGGTTCAGCACCTCCAGCGAGCGCCGCCGGTTGGCGCCGTGGCGGATGTAGCCCTTGGCATTGAGCGTGGCGATGTGCTTGTGCACCGTCGCCAGCGAGCGCAGCCCCATGCCCGCGGCGATCTCTTCAAAGCTGGGGGCGTAGCCGTGCCGCGACAAAAAGCCGCGCAGAAAATCCAGCACCTGCTTCTGCCGCTTGGTCAGCGAGCCGCCACCACGCATGTGCTGAGCATAGGCGAACGAAAGGCGAAAGACAAGCCACGGCGGAGAACGCTGCAGTCGGACCACCGCGGACATTAACCACTTGGTTAGCCGCTTGACAACCTTATCGTCCGGTTCCGCAATCTTAAGTTGTACGACTCCCCGGCCAAGCTGGGCCGGTTGGGCGGTCTACATGACCGCCCTCCTCATCTTTCGGGGCCGTCCCCCACTTGGAAACGATCGTCTACGTAGACGGGTTCAACCTCTACTACGGGGCGCTGACCGGCGGCCCGTGCAAATGGCTTGACCTCGGAAGGTTCTTTGCGCTGCTCCGCCCACACGACAGGATCAGCAGCCTCCGCTACTTTACGGCGGTCGTTTCCGGAAAAAGCCGCGCGGACCAGGAGATGTACCTCCGAGCCCTCGGAACGCTCCCGGTCGTAACGATCGTCCTCGGAAAGTTCAAACGAAAGCGGGTGATCTGCACCCACCCCGGATGTACCGCGGCCACGCCGCCCCCGAGGCGGTCATTTTACGTCAACGAGGAAAAACGCACAGACGTGAACATCGCCGTCACGATGCTCGACGACGCGTACCAGGGGAAATGCGAGCAAATGACCCTGGCCTCGGGTGACTCGGGCCTTGTTCCGGGCGTTGCGACCATACGGTCGCGCTTTCTGAACATCAGGATCGTCGTTCACGTCCCGGCGAACAATCCCATTTGCGGCCAAGCCGTCGAGCTGCGCAGCGTCGCGCACATGCACAGGGATCTGCCCCTTAACCTGCTGCCGAAGGCCGTCTTTCCTCCCACCATATCTGTGCCGCCGGCCCCTCCGATCGTCAAGCCCCCTGATTGGTAGATCAAAGCCCTCGCTGCCGCGCGGCGCCACCGCGCCGGTCCCGCCACCGCGCATTCCGGCGCCGCACGGAGGGCGACGCTAAAATAAAAGGCATGGGCACCGCCGAAGCCGCTCCCCAGGCCGCCACCGCTTCGTTCACGCCACCCGTGGTGGCCAGCATCAGCCGCTTGGGAGGCGAAGGCGCCTATGACGTGCTGGCCCGCGCCCGCCGCCTGGAGGCGCAGGGCCGCTCGGTCATTCATTTGGAAATCGGCGAGCCGGACTTCCCTACCCCGCTGCACATTCTCGAAGCCGGCATCCGCGCCTTGCGCGACGGCTACACGCATTACGCCACCACGCAAGGCATGCTGGAGTTGCGGGAGGCGATCGCCGCCGCGGTGACCGGGAGCCACGGCGTCGCGGTCCATCCCGACGAAGTGGTGGTGACGCCCGGCGCCAAGCCGGTGGCGTTCTACGCGCTGACGGCGCTGGTGGAAGCGGGAACGGAGGTGGTGTTGTCCGATCCCGCCTATCCCATTTACGGTTCGCTGGTGCGGTATTTGGGGGCGACGCCGCGGCCCGTGCACCTGCGCGAGGACCAGGACTTCCGCATGGACATCGCCGAGCTGGAAGCCGCCATCAACCCGCGCACCCGGCTGGTCATCCTCAATTCGCCGCAGAACCCCACCGGCGGCATGCTGGCCGCCGAGGACGTCGCCCGCCTGGCGCGGGCCCTGGCGCGCAGCAACGCCATGGTGCTGAGCGATGAGATCTATCGCCGCATCACCTTCGACGCCGAACACCATTCCATTTTTTCCGCGCCGGGCATGAAGGAACGGACCATCCTGATGGACGGCTTCTCCAAGTGCTACGCCATGACCGGCTGGCGGCTGGGCTACGGCGTCATGCCGGCGGCGATGGCGCGCGCGGCCAACGCGCTGCTGACCAACACCGTCTCCTGCACCGCGACCTTCACGCAAATCGCCGGCGTCGCGGCGCTCACCGGCGACCAGCAGCCGGTGGCGGCCATGGTGGCGGAGTTCCGCCGCCGCCGCGACCTCTGCGTCGCGCGGCTCAACCAAATCCCCGGCATTCGCTGCCGCACGCCGCGCGGCGCGTTTTATCTATTCCCCAACATCTCCGGAACCGGGCTCAGTTCGCAGCGCTTCGCCGACGATCTGCTGGCCCAGGCGGGCGTGGCGGTGCTGTCCGGCGCGGCTTTCGGGCCGGGCGGAGAAGGCTACATCCGCATCTCCGCCGCCAATTCCCTGGAAAACCTGGCCGCGGCGCTGGACCGCATCGCCACCTTCGTGGCCGGCTTGCGCCGTTAGCGCCCGGCGCCAGTCCCTAACCCGCGCGCATCAGCAAGAAGGAAAGATGGCCGAAATCAAGCCCCTAGCCGCGTACCGCTATGACCTCAGCACGGTGCGGGCGGAAGATGTCCTGACCCAGCCCTACGACAAGATCACGCCGGAGATGCGGCGCCGCTATTTGACCCGCGACGCGCACAACCTGGTCCGGGTCATCCTGGGCGAAAGCCTCTCCAGCGACGGCGAGGACAGCAACGTCTATACCCGCGCCGAGGGTTATCTGCGGCAATGGATCGGCGAAGACGTTCTGCGCCGCGATCCGGAACCGGGGCTATATCCCTATGAGCAGACCTTCACCCTGCCTGGCGGCGGACCGGCGCATACGCGCCGCGGCTTCATCGCCCTGGGGCGGCTGGAACCCTACGACCGCCGCGTGGTGCATCGGCATGAGCAAACGCTCAGTGGGCCGAAGGAAGACCGGCTGCGGCTGCTGCGCGCCACGCACACGCATCTGGGCCAAATCTTCATGCTCTACAGCGATCCGGCGGGCAGCGTGGAAGCGGAGCTGTTCGCCCGTGCCAAAAACCCGGTGTTGGAGGCCGGCGACGAATATGGCACGCACCATCGCCTGTTTCGGGAAACCGACGGCGGCGTGATTGCGCGCTTGCAGGCGGCGATGGCGCCGCGTCCGCTGGTCATCGCCGACGGCCACCACCGCTATGAGACGGCGCTGGCCTGGAGCCAGGAGGAGCATCGCCGCCTGCCGCATTACGCCGCCGACCCCGCGCCGTGGGACTACGCCATGATGACCTTCGTCAACTTGGACGCCCCGGGTTTGGTGGTGCTGCCCACGCACCGCGTGGTGAACGGAGTGGCGGACTGGGACGCCGGTCGGCTGTTGGAGCGGGCGCGGCAATATTTCGAGGTGCACGAACGGCCGGTGAGCGCGGCGGAATGGGCGCAGGCGTGGCCGGCGCTGGAAGCGGAGCTGGCGGCGGCGGAGCGGGAGCGGCGGCCGGCCTTTTTGGCCGCGCTGGCAGGCAAACCGGGGTTGTATTTGTTCCGCCTGCGGCGCGAGGGCGTGGACCTGGCCCGCGAGCTGCCCGGCTATAACGCCGAGCAGCGTCAATTGCCCGTGCTGCTGCTGCATGAGCTGGCCCTGCACCGCGGCCTGGACATCACCCCGGAGGCGGTGCGCGACGGCCAGCACCTGCGTTATGAGCGCGACGCGCACGCGGCGGTGCGGGCGGTTTGGGAGGGCGGGGCGCAGGCGGCGTTTCTGCTGGCGCCCGTGGCGCCGCAGACGGTGCGCGATGTGGCCTTGTCCGGCGCCGTCATGCCGCAGAAGTCCACCGACTTTTTCCCCAAACTGCTCAGCGGCCTCACGCTGTATCGCATCGAGTAGCCGCCGCGGCGGCGGCTCGGCGCCGGCGGCCGGCAACGCAGGCTCGCTAGCGCCGAGGGCGTCGCGAAGTTGGCGCCCTGGGCGGTTCCGCGCGATCGGGCGCGCCGCTAGGGCACAAGGACGATTCGTCTTCCCGGTGTTTTGCGCTGCCATGCCTCGCTCACATCGCTCAGCGGTACCTTCTCGATCTCCATCGTCAGCTTCCCGTCCTGCACCCAGCTCCAGATCTGCTCCAGCGCCTGCGGCAACGCCCCGGGCGGAATCCCGCCCGCCCCGCTGAGTTCTAATCCGGAGGTGCGCAGCGCCGCGGCGGGAAGGGAGCTGACCGCGCCCGCGGCCTGCCCGACCTGCACGTACCGGGTTCTCCCTTTGGCGAAGCCCACGTCATGCGGCGTGACCGCCCGGAAAAACAATTCGGCGGGATGCCCCCAAAGGAAATCGAGAACAACGTCATAACCGCCGCCGCATTCCCGCGCGATCGCATCGGCAACTTCCGCGTCGGGCAGCTTGAGGTCAACGACCGCGCTGGCTCCCAATTCCGGCAGCGACCGCAGCAGGGACGCATCCCGTCCCGCGGCCACCACCCTCGCCGCGCCCAGCAACGCGGCGATGCGAACGGCCAATCTTCCCGCAACGCCGGTTGCGCCCAGGATCAGAACCGTCTGTCCCGGCTCCAGCTTCGCCTTCCACTTCAGCGGCAAATACGACGTCAGCGCCGGCGCCGGCAGCGCCGCCGCCAGTCCGGCCGCGATCCCCGCCGGCACGCGGCAGATATACTCCGCATATTCCTTCGGGACGACCGCGATCTCCGCCATCGTGCCGTAGGGAGGCCGGCTGCCGCCAAACGTAACCAGCGTCCCATCCGCCAGGGCCCCGGCGCCGCTGTGGCCCACGATCGCGGGAAACCGCGGAAACTTGCCCTGGCTCCCGTAGTGGTCGCCCTGCGCCGCCATCCTGTCGAAATTTTCTAGTGCGGCCGCTTGCACGCGAATCCGCACGTCCCCCGCGCCGGCCATCGGCTCCGGGAAATCCTCATACCGCGGCACAGCTCCAAACTTGTGTAGAACGGCGGCTTTCATGGTTCCGAACTCCTCGCCCCATGCTAGCCGCGGTTTGCACCTGCCAGCGTTACGCTCGGCGCGCAGGGCTTGCCGCCGGAACTCCGCCGCAGCGGCGCCGGTCCGCGCCGCCTTCGCCCCGCAGCGCCAGGCATCGCTGCGCCCGCGCCTATCGCCGTGAGCCGCCGGCGCGCAGCGCCCGCCCCCAATCCACCAGCCGCGGCCAGAACCGCCGCGCCGCGGGGCTTGGCCCCCCGCGCGCCATCGCCAGCAAGTCGCCGGGCCGCATCCGTTCCGCCATCGTTTCCCGCGCGGCGAAGCGCACCCGCCGGTCGGCGCCCAGCCAAAAGACCGCCGGATAGGCGATGCCGCCGCGCTGCGCGTGGAACAATCCCCACGCCCGGATCACCCGGCACTCCGGGTCGCGCAGCAAGGGAAAGGCGAAGCTGTTGGCCACGCCGGCATGGGCCGCGACCGCCTCCGCCGATACCGCCGCCAGTGCCGTACCCGCCGCCCGGAACTCCTCCGCCATGTCATGGAACGCCGCCAACTGGCGGCGGCAAAACGGTCACCACAAGCCGCGGAAGAAAACCAGCAGCAAGGAACCGTCGCGCGCCAGTTCGCTCAGCGTCCAACTCCGCCCGGCGGCGTCGGGCAGCACAAACTCCTGCGCCACCTCGCCGCGGCTGGGCATGGCGGGTTGATCGGACCTGGAAGCTAAGGGCATGATGTCTCCGGTGGGACGGGGCGCCCGGCTCCGCGGTTACGATGCCCGGATATTTGGACTGCGATCTGCATGGCTTGCTGCCGGAAGGCCCGCCGGTCTTTCACCGCTTGGCGGAGTGCGCTCGCCGCGCCCGCCGCCAGCATTTGGGATTGCGCATCATCCATGGCCGCGGCGCCCATGTCCTGGCCAGTATCGCCCAGAGTTGGCTTGCCGACCATGGTCTGCCGTTTCAAGAAGGCTTCCTCAATCCCGGCGAAACCCGCGTGGAGGCGGTCAGCCTGCAACGGGCAAAGTTTCTTTAGCGCCGCATGTCACAACCGGCCGGCGGCGAGCGTTACTCCCATAGACCGCGAACGCCACCATGAGCAGCAAAGCCACACCCGCCGCCTGGAGTGCCGCATCCGCGGCGCCGTCCTGGGCGCCTGGGGAGTTCGAAGCCCTGTTCACGGCGCACTATCCGCGGCTGGCGGCCCGCCTGCGCCTTTTGGCTGGCGAACGGGCCGAAGATGTGGCCCAGGAAGCGTTCGTTCGTCTCTTTCGCCATCCGCCGCCGCGGCGGGAGCAGCTCGCGGCTTGGTTGCATCGGGTGGCGGGACGGGCGGCGATTGACCTGCTGCGCCGCCAGCAACGCCAGGACAAATACGAACGGGCGGCGGCGCGTGAAGCCCCCGCCGAGGCTGGCCCGGATGCCGAACAGGCGGCCCTGGCCGCGGAGCGCCGCGCCCGTGCCCGCGCCTGTTTGGCGCGGCTGCCCAGGCGCCAGGCGCAACTGCTGTGGCTGCGCTACGCGGGCGGTTCGTATCAAGAAGTCGCCCAAACCCTCGGTGTGCGGGTGACTTCGGTCGGCGCCATGCTGGCGCGGGCGGAGGCCGCCTTCGCCCGCGCCTACCCGCGCACGCCTGCGCCGCCTCGCACCGGCAGGCGGCAAAGCAATCCCATGACCGGCGGCAATGGAGGATCCAATGCGTTGTTATAGCGATGGCGAATGGCGGGCGGAATTGGATGGGGCGGTGGACGCCGCCCAGGCGGAGACCATGCGCCGGCATCGGCAGGCCTGCCGCCGTTGCCAACAACGCCGTGACCGTCTGGCGGCCAACGCCGCGCTGGCCTTGGCCCTGGCCGCGCCAGAGACCGCGGCGGACAGCAGCGATCCCGCGGCCGCGCTAACGGCGGTGCTGGCGCGGGCCGCGCCCCCGGACCCGCCCGCGCCCCGCCGCGCCTGGCTGTGGATTCCGGCGGGGGCGGCGGCGATTCTGTTGCTGTTTGCGTTGGTGCCATCGGCGCGAACCTGGGCGGCGAACGTTCTCGCCATGCTGCGCATCCGCCAGGTCACGGTGGTATCGGTCAATCCGCCGGAACTGTCTCCCGCCAGCCAGCGCCAGGTCGGCACCCTGGTGCGGCAGATGGTCGCCCAGCAGGTCACGGTCACCATCCATCCCGGAGCGCCGCGCATCGCCGCCTCCAGCCAGCAAGCCCGCCAATGGGCGGGTTTCGCCGTCCGCCTGCCCTCAGGCGTCGCCGCGCCGGCGCGGATCGCGGTCATCGGGCAGAGCGCGTTTCAAATGACCTTGGACCGCGCGCGGCTGGACGCCATCCTGGCCGCCGTCGGCCGCCCCGACCTCCGCCTGCCCGCCAGCGCCAATGGCGCCTTGGTGGCGGTCAACATCCCGCCTTCGGTCATCGCCGCCTACGGCGCCTGCGGCTCCCATCCCCGCCCCATCGCCGGCTGCACGCTGCTGCGGGAAGTCCCCTCGCCCACCATCAGCGTGCCGCCTAGCTTGGATCTGAATGCCCTGGCGCAAATCGGTTTGCAAGCCGCGGGCATGAGCGCCGATGAGGCCGCGGCCTTTTGCCGCACCGTCAATTGGCGCTCGACCTTGGTCATCCCGATCCCCGAGGCCGAGTCCACGTATAGCGAAATCCCGATTGATGGCGTTCGCGGCATCGTGGTGCGCTTCGCTCCGCACCGCCGCCAGCCGCGCAGCTACGCCCTCAGTTGGGTGCGCGACGGCGTCATCTACTCCATCCGCGGCCAAGGCGCCGCCGCGCAAGGATTGGCGCTGGCCAACGCACTGCCCTAGCCGGCCGGGGTACGATGCCGCATGGCCGTCATCCGCGCCGAAGGCCTCTATAAGTTTTTCGGCTCCAAGCTGGCCGTCGCCAATCTGACGCTGGAAATTGCGCCGGGGGAAATTTTCGGCTTCTTGGGTCCCAACGGCGCGGGCAAAAGCACCTCGGTCAAGATGCTGCTGGGCCTGGCGCGGCCCAGCGGCGGCAGCGCCACGGTCCTCGGCCGTCCGCTCGGGGATGTCGCCTGCCGCGCCCGCATCGGTTTTCTGCCGGAACATTTCCGCTTCTACGAATGGCTGACCGCGGCGGAGTTGCTGCGCTTTCATGGCCGCTTGGCCGGCTTGGACCGGCGCACGGCCCGCCAGCGCGCCGACCGTTGGCTGGACCGCGTCGGCCTGGCGGCGCACGCCGGACAACGTTTGGGCCAATTTTCCAAGGGCATGCGCCAGCGGCTGGGCTTGGCGCAGGCGCTGCTGCACGATCCCGAGTTGGTGTTCTTGGATGAACCGACATCCGGCTTGGACCCCGGCGGCCGCTGGCTGGTGCGGGACATTTTGCGTGAGCAGCGCGCCCGCGGCGCGGCGGTGTTTCTCAATTCCCATTTGCTCGGCGAGGTCGAAAGCACCTGCGACCGCGTCGCCTTTTTGCGCGAGGGCGAAATCCGCGCCGTGCGCCCGCTGGTCCATGGCGCCCTGCCCGCGGCCCAGGGCGGTGTACCCGTGGAGGTGCGCGCCGGCGGCTTGCGCCCCGAGTTGATCGCCGGGCTGGCGCCCTGGGCCGAAGTCCTCCTCTGGGCCGGCGACCACCTCCGCCTTGAGGTCCGCGGCGAAGCGGACCTGCCCGCCGTCGCGCAATACTTGATCGCCGGCGGCGCCGCCATTTTCGCCTTCACCCCGCGCCGCGCCACGCTGGAAGAAGCCTTCGCCGCCATCGTCGGCCGCGAGGCGGGATTATGAAGCTGCTGCTGATCGCCGCCATCACTCTGCGCGAGGCGGCGCGGCGCAAGGTGCTGCTGGCGGCCGCGCTGCTCAGCGCCGGATATCTGGCCCTGTTCGCCCTGGGAGTGGCCACGCAATTCCGCGGCCCGCATGCCCCCGCCGCCTTGATCCGCCAGGAGATCACCGCGTCGCTCCTGCAACTGGCGCTGTACGGCGTCTCCTTTTTAGCGGCGTTGCTGGCCATCGTCTCCTCGCTGGAAACGGTGGCCGGTGAGATCGGCAGCGGAGCAATTCAGGCCCTGGCCACCAAGCCCGTGCCGCGCTGGCAGCTCTTACTGGGAAAATGGCTCGGCTTCGCCGCGTTGCTCGCCGGCTACGTCGCCGTCATGACCGCCGGCGTGACTTTGGTGCTGTGGCTGGGCCGCGCTTATGCCGCGCCCCATCTGTTCGCGGCGGCGGCGTTGATTTGGTCTGAGGCGCTGGTCCTCCTCACCCTCACGTTATGGTTTGCGACCTTCAGCTCGCCATTGGCCAGCGGCGTGGCCGCGCTCGGTCTGTACGGCCTGGCGTTTATCGGCGGCTGGGTCGAACAGATCGGAGCCCTCACCGGCCATCCCGGCGCGGTCCGGGTCGGCATCGTCGCCAGCCTGATCTGTCCCAGCGAGGAGCTGTGGCGCCGCGCCAGCTACCTCTTGCGCTCCCCATTGCCCGGCGCTTCGCGCTTTACGCCTTTCGGCGTGGCCTCCGCGCCGAGCGCCGCAATGGTCGTGTACGCCGCGGTTTACCTGGCCGCGATCCTGGCGCTGGCGTTGCGCCATTTTTCTCACCGCGATCTTTAGCCGCTAGGGCCATTCCGCCCGTTGCAGGCAACGGCGGCGAGCTGCGGCTCATTCCAACGCGGACGAACTGAACATCCGTCCCGTCATGCCCGCCGTGTGCCGCTTCGCCCCGCGCACCGCCGTCCGGCTGGTGCTGTTGTCCCTTTTGCTTGGGGCCGCCTTGCGGGCGCAAACCGCCGTCTGGACGTACCACGACAACAACGCCCGCACCGGCGCGAACACCAGCGAAATCCAGCTCACACCGGCCGACGTCAACGTCCAGGATTTTGGCCTGCTCCTGCGCGGGCGGGTGGATGGTGACATTTTCGCCCAGCCGCTCTATCTGCCCAATGTTGGCCTGCCCAACGGGCAAACTCGCAACCTGGTCTTCGTCGCCACGGAAAATGACAGCGTCTATGCCTTCGACGCCCAAGGCGCCAGCGACGGGCAGGGCGCAGCGCCGGTGTGGGTGGATCATTTCACCGACCCCGCCCACGGCGTCGTCACCCAGACCTCCGGCGAGGTGCATTGCACTGACATCGTTCCCTCCATCGGCATCACCGGCACACCGGTGATTGACACCTCAACTGGCACCCTGTACGTGGTGGCGGCCACCATGGACAATGGCCAGCCGGTGCAGCGCCTGCATGCCCTGGACGTGGCCACCGGCGCGGAAAAGTTCGGCGGCCCGGCGGAGATCTCGGCCACGGTGGCCGGCGACGGCGTGGGCTCGGCTGGTGGCCGCTTGAGTTTCGATCCCTTGCACGAAAACCAGCGGGCTGGTTTGCTGCTCAGCCGCGGCCTGGTCTATGTGGCCTGGGGCTCGCACTGCGACTACGAGCCGTTTCATGGCTGGCTGATGGGCTTCAACGCCGGCGATCTGCGCTTGGAAAGCGCCTATGTCAGCACGCCACAGGCGGAAGGCGGCGGCATGTGGGGCGGCGCGCCCGCGGCCGACGGCAGCGGAAACATTTATGTCGCCACCGGCAATTTGGGCATCTCCCCCAGCTCCGGCCAGATGGGTGAAAGCGTGTTACGCATGGACACTGGCGGCGGCCGGCTCGCCGCCGCCGACTTTTTTTCCCCCTGGAACGCCAGCGCGCTCTCCGCCATCAACGCCGACCTTTCCTCCCAAGGCACCGTGCTCTTGCCGGCTTCTAGCGGCCAGCCTGCGGGCGTGGTCGTCGCCGGGGACAAAGCCGGCGATATCTACGTCCTAAACCCCGACCACCTCGGCGGATATATCGCCGGCTCCGGACCTGATAACCAAATTATCCAGGAGCTAACCAGCGTCAGTTCCGGAGTGATGGGCACGCCGGCGTACTGGAATGGCGGCCTCTATTTGATTGGGACCGGCGATAAGACCACGCTGGGCAATCCGCTGCAAGCCTTCGCCGTCAATGACGACCAACTCAGCTCATCGCCGGTCGCCGAGGCCAGCACCTGGTTCCGATTTCCCGTCGGTGTTCCGGTCGTCTCCGCCAACGGTGATAGTAACGGCATCGTTTGGCTGCTGGAGGAAAGCGCCTGGGCCAGCGGCGGGCCGGAGGTGCTGCACGCCTTCGATGCGCAAACCTTGCATGAGCTGTATAACAGCGGCCAGGATGCACGCCGCGACCAGGCCGGTGCGGCCGTAAAATTCGGCGCGCCGGCCGTCGCCGATGGCGAGGTCTTTGTTCCCGCCAGCGGCGAACTGGACATTTATGGTTTGCTGGGCGGCCAGTTCACCTTCACCGCCGCGGCGGAGGCCGGCACGATTGCCCTAGGGCAGCCGGCCACCATCCGCATCAAAACCACCGGCTACGGCGCCGACGTGACATTTGCCTGCCACGCGCCCTCCACCGGCTGTTCGTTTTCGCCGGCGGCGGTGGCGCCCGGCGATAGCGCGACGCTGACCGTCGCCGCCTCCGCCCTCTCCGCCGGGGCCAATACCATCACCATCGCCGCCAGCCAAGCCGGCAGCAGCAAAACCGCTTCCGTCAGCATTACCGCCCAGGGCTTCTCCCTGAGCGCCAATCCCAACGCCGTTTCCGTGATGGCGGGCCAGACGGCGCAGTTTCAAGTCTCGGCGGCGGCGGAAGGCGGCCTAACCGGCGCCATCAACCTGACCTGCCAGGTTCCCGGCGGCGCCACCTGCGACCTGTCGTCCAGCAGCATCAACCCCGGCCAAAGCGCGACGGTTACGCTGGCGTCTTTGCCCGCCGGCACCGAGACGGTAGCGGAGATCAGCGGCAAAAGCGCGATCGGCGCCACCGGCTCGGCCAAACTCACCGCCACCGCCTGGGATTTCACCGTGATGGCTACCCATCCGACGATGGTCATCAACCGCGGCGCCGACGCCGCCAAGTTCACCTTGGCCACCGCTGGCATGGCGGGCTTTACCGGCGCCATCAATCTAAGTTGCCAGTCCGCGCCGCCGTTGGCGTGCAGCTTCGCCCCCGCCACGGTCAATGCCGGCGACGCCAGCACCCTGACGGTGAGCGGCATGGCGATGTCCCGCGCCAATCAGCTTGCGCTGACCGTCAGCGCCGTCAGCGGCGGCGATACCCACACCGTGCCGTTGACCATCGGCTTTTCCGATTTCAGCATGAGCGCCGCCGACACCTCGGCGACCATTCAGCCCGGCCAAAGCGCCAGTTATACGCTGACCTTCGCGCCCCACTTCGGCTGGACCGGAAGCATCGCCGTGACCTGTGCGCCCGCGCCGCCGGCGGGAAGCTGCAACGTCACCCCGCAGGTGGTCAGCATCAGCGGTAACAACCAAACGGCCACAGTCCAACTCGTCACCACCGCCCCGCCATCTAAGTCGGGTCGCCTTCCGCTGCTTCCCCCTCCGGACGGCACGCCCCCTTGGGGCCTGTGGCTGGGACTCATCGTGTTGGCGGGCGCTGCCGCCGCCAGCCGCCGCCCCTGGGCCCAGGGGCTGGCCCTGGCCGCGCTGGCCCTGGCGTTGGCGGCCTGCGGCGGCAACTCCCCGCGCGTAGCTCCGAGCACGCCGCCCGGAACCTTCCAAACCACAGTCACTGCCATATCCGGCCCGCTGGCCCACACCTTGGGCCTCACCGTTGTGATCAAATAGCGGCCGTCTCGTCTGCGCCGGAGTCGCGCCGCGGGCGGCCGCCGCACGATGTCTCTCGCGGCGTCTCCGCTGCCGGCCGCGCGAGCGGGACACCGCGCCAGCGGCGGCGCTGGGGCCCGCGCCAACCGGCGAAATCACCAGCGGCGCTTGTTGCCGCGCGCCGCTTGTTCCACCAACTGCGTCAGTTCCTCGCGCGTCACCAAGAAACGCTCGTCCCCGGCCGCGGGCATGCCGCAGGACGCCCCATCCGCCGGGGCATCGGCGGTCACCGGGCATCCCGGCGCGGGATTGGCCGCGGTGCTGATGCCCTCATACTTCCGCCGGGCCTCCATCAGCTTTTCCACTTCCCGGCTGCCCAGCAGCACCTGCTTGCCCAGCAAGTGCGCCACCAGCGAAATGCGGGCGAAATGCTCCACCGTCTCCATCTTGAAATACGCCCGCATCACATCTTCGGCGTACGTGACCACTCCATGGTTGGCCATCAGCAGCGCGTCGTAATGCGGCACCAAGGGCCGCAGCGCGTCGCCCAACTCCGGCGTCCCCGGCGTGCCGTAGGCCGCCAGCGGCACGCAGCCCAGCGCCAGCACCACCTCGCTGATCAGCGCCTGGTTCAGCGGCAATCCCGCCGCCGCGTAGCCGGTAGCAGTCGGCGGATGGGCGTGCACCACGCCGCCGATTTCCGGGCGCAGGCGGTAAATCAGCAGGTGCATGGCCAGCTCGCTGGAGGCGTTGCGCCGCCCCGCCAGCTTGCGCCCGTCCAGATCGGTGATGACCAGATCCTCGGCGGTCATGAAGCCCTTGCTCATCGAGGTCGGCGTGGCCAAGATCCGCCCATCCGCCAGCCGCACGGAGACGTTGCCGTCGCTGGCGGCGACGTATTCCCGCTGATGCAGCATCCGGCCGATGGCCAGAATCTGTTCCCGCAGTTCCGCTTCGCTTGCCATGAATACGCCAGGGTACGACGAAACTCGGCCGCGCTGCTAATAGCTCGTGATCTTGATCTGCCCCCAAAACGCAACCGGCTTACCGTGCTTGGTGGCCGGCCGGAATCGCCACCGGCGCACCGCAGCCACGGCCGCATCGCCGAAGCCAAGACCCAGCGGTTTGACGACCTGGATCTTATGCGCCCGCCCGTCGGTGCCCACCTGAACGCACATCACGACGCTCCCGGCCAGCCACGAGTTCCGGACCTCTCGCGCAAACCGCGGGCCGGGGGAGCTAAGCACCCGCGGTTTGCTCACCTTTGGCCGCGCGCTCCGCCCCTTCGCTCGATGGCGCGACGCCGAGCGGCATGCAGCCCCGGCCGCTTTGCCCAAACGGAAGAACGGCTGCCAGTCCGCAGGAACCGCAGCGATGAAATCCGCCGCGCCCTGCAAAAAGATCCGCGAGGTCAGCTCCGTCAGCCGTGCCGCCGGCCACGGTCCCTTTCCCATGGCAATCCGCAGAGTCACGGATTCTTTTAGCCGGACCGTTTTGAATGCGCGCGTCTTCGGCTGGTAGACGACCCCATAGCGATGCCCCCAAACCCAGAACTCCCCGCCTTTCGCCCCGACCAACTCAATCCCGATCTTGGCCAGACCCCATGGTCCCGCCTTCCAGGGCTGGATCAATCGGCCATCCGCCGTGTAATGAATCGTTTTGCCGCTAGGAAATCCCCGCAGCAGCCAAACGCTCCCCACCCATTCCTTCCGCGCCGCCGCCAAAAACGCCATCCGCCCCGGCCCTGGCCGTCCAAACGGCCGCGGCCCGGGCGCCAGCGCCAAAAGCATCGTCAGCCACAGTGCCACCATGGCGTGCCATCATAGTCCACGCGGTTTGAGCGGGAACACGCCCGCCGGCCATTGCAAATGGCGGGGCGAGCCATTACAATTCCATAGTTTGACCCCCGCCGGACGGCGACAAGGAGACAAGCGTGGCTCTAAAACTGACCAAACGCGAGGAACAGGGCGTCACCGTGGTCGAAGCGGCTGGGCGCATCGTGCTGGGTGAGGAAACGAACATCTTGCGCGAGCGCATGAAGGAATTACTGGCTTCCGGCGCGAAGAAGATCGTTCTCAACCTGGCCTCCGTGGACTTTATTGACAGCAGCGGCTTGGGCGCCTTGGTCGGGCTGCACAGCACCGCCCAAGCGCAAGGCGCCAAGATCCGCCTGGCCAACATCACCAAGCGCTTCCATGAGCTGCTGCAAATCACCAAGCTGCTGACCGTATTCGACGTGTATCCCAGCGAGGGCGAAGCGATCAAGAGCTTCTCGGCCTAACCGAAAATCCTGGACCGTCCGAATCCGGGGCCGACTTTCACGCCGCTGCGGCAGATCGCGTGTCGCAGCGGCGTTTTCCATTCACCCCGTAAGCTCGCTTTGCCGCCGCGATGCGCCGTGGCGCCGTTGCAGATCCGCGACGGGCGGTGAGCGAGAGCGCTTGCCCGCCTCCCCGACGGCGCGGTGCTGCGGTGGCCGGGGCGCGGCGCGCCGTTCGCAATGGCCGGGCCGGTCTTGGTCACTTCGGCGGCGGAGCCGCGCGCGCCACCCGCACCATGGTCCCAGGCGTCAAACTCTTATCCGCTGGCGACACCACCACATCTCCGGCCCGCAGCGGCCCGAAGACCTCGATCTGCCCGCCATCGGTGAAGCCCGGCGTGACCCGCACCATCGCAATGCGCCCCCCGCGCACCACCTCCACCGCATGCCCGGCGGTGCTGTCCATAACCGCGTCCGACGGCACGTAGAGCGACGCCTGCGGCCGCTCGATCGGCCAGCGCACACGCGCGAACATGCCCGGCGCCAGTACCAGCCGGGGATTGGCGGCGTCCGCCTCGACCGGCATGGTGCGGGTCTGCGGCAACACGCTATGGGCGATGCGCGCCACCACCGCCGTGAACTGCGTGCCGGGAGCGTTGGTCACCATGAAGCTCACGCGGTTGCCGATCGCCGCGCCCCCCACCTCGTGCTCCGGCACGTCCACCGTCAGCCGCAGCGGATCCAATTGCTGCAACTCGAACATCGGCGCCCCGCCCGGACCCACCAGCGCCCCGGCGGAGATCATGCGCGTCACCACCATGCCGGAGAACGGCGCCCGCACCCGCAGATATTGTTGCAGCGCCCGCAGCGCCTCCGCCGCTTGCTGCGCCGCCGCCTCCGCCGCGGTTCGCGCCGCCACCTGCGCCGCGTCCACGCGCACGGTTTGCTCGGCGACGGTAATATCGTTGCCCGCCACCGCTCCGGGCATGGCGTGCGACGCCCCGGTCAGCCGGTCCAGCGTGGCTTGGTCGCGAATGAGCGCCGCCCGTGCCGCCGCGCGCTGCGCCCGCGCCGCGCTCAATCGCTGCTGCGCCTCTCCCACCCGCGCCACCAAATCCGGCGCCTCGATCACCGCCAACACCTGCCCGGCCCGCACCTGCGTGCCGCGGTCGGCGTACAGATGGGCCACGAAACCCGCCACCCGCGCCCGCAGCACCACATCCTGATAAGGTTCCAGCTCCGCCGGCAGATCGGTGCTCAAGCGCGGCCGCTCCCGTTGCACCAGAACCGTGGTCACCAGCGGTTGCGGGTTCCCCGCCGCCGCTCCGACCGTCCGCCCTTGGCCTTCCCGGCAGCCGCTCAGTCCCGCGCCTAGCCCCAGCGCCAGCAGCAACCCGCCGATCGCATATCCCTTGCCCCTACCGTGCATAGGTCCTCTCCCCCGCGCCGCGCGCTTCCATCGTGAATCGGTCATGCCTGCCCCGCTTCATACTCCTCGCTCGCCGGATCCTCCGGATCCAAGGACACGGAAGCGTCGGACTGCTTCCGCTGCAACCACACGAACACCGTCGGCATGATCAGCAGCGTCGCCAGCGTCGCCGCCGCCAAGCCGCCGATCACCGCCTGCCCCAGCGGCGCCGATTGTTCGCCGCCGGCTTCCAGCGAAAACGCCATCGGGATCATCCCCGCGATCATGGCCGACGCGGTCATCAAGATCGGCCGCAGCCGCACCCCGGCGCCCTCCCCCGCCGCCGCCAGCGCGGAGCGGAAGCGCCAGCCCGTCTCGCCGCCGTCGGCGGCTTCCGCCCGCAGTTCGGCCTGCCGCCGCCGCCGAGCCTGCTCCGCCATGGTGATCAGCAGAATGCCGTTAGCCACGGCGATGCCGATGGTCATGATGGCGCCCATGAACGACTCGATGTTCAGCGTCGAGCCGAACAAATACAGCGACACCACCACCCCCACCAGCAGCGCCGGCACGCCGGACACCACCGCCAGGGCCAGCCGCCAGCTTTGGAAGCTGGCCGTCATCAGCAGCAGGATCACCGCCACCGCCAGCAACAGCCCGCCCCGCAATCCGCCGAGCGTCGCTTCCATCGGCTGCACCTGCCCCAACAGCGCCACCTGCACTCCGCGCGGCGGCGGCGGCAACTGCGCCAGCGCCGCCCGCACCGCCCGCGCCGCATCGCCGAGGCTGCCGGTTTGCACGTTGGCGGTGACGGTGATCACCCGCTGCATGTTGTAGTGGTCGTATTCCCCTTCCACCGTGCCAAAATCCAGCCGCGCCACGTCGCCCAGCTCCACCGCCCGCGTGGCGCCAATGCCTTCCGCTCCCACCGCCCGCGGCGGCGCCGCTTTCAGCGGCATGGTGCGCAGCGCGTCCAAGCTGTTGATGTCCGCCGGCGGCGTCAGCGCTTGCACCTGATAGGTCACGCCGGTCGCCGGATTCTGCCAAAAATCCCGCGCCACGAAGCGGCTGGAGGCGGTCGCTTCGGTCAACGACCGCCCGATCGCCGCCAGCGACAATCCCAGCTCCGCCGCCCGCTCCCGGTCCACTTGGATCAAAACCGCCGGGTATGCGCCCGGCTGCTCGAACTGTACATCGCGCAACGCCGGAATGCGCGCCATCGCCGCCCGCACTTGGCTGGCGTAGGCCTGGTCGCGTTGCAGGTGGAAGCCGGCCACGTTCACCGCGATCGGCGCCGGCGCCCCCAGGTTCATGATTTGGCCGATAATGTCGCCCGCCTCGAAGGAGATATGCACCTCCGGCATCTCCCGGGCGAAGGCGCGGCGCAGCCGGTCTTCGAACGGCAGCAGCTTGATGCCGGATCCCCGCCGCAGCGCCACCTGCATCACCGCCTCCTGCGGCCCGCTGGTCCACAGATAAATGGTGTTGATCGGATACGACCGCGGCTGCGTGCCCACAAATCCTAGGCTGGTCTCGACATTGCCCGCCCCGGCTTCGCGTTCCACCAGCGCCAGCGCCCGGTTATAGAGTTGTTCGCTGACCTTCAGCCGTGTGCCCGTCGGCGCCCGCAGCCGCAGTTGGAACTGTCCGGTGTTGGCCTGCGGGAACAAATCCGTCCCGTCCGCCCGGGTGAAAATCGCGATCAGCGCCAGCGATCCCACCAGGTACGCCGTCAGCATCCATTTGGCCCGTGGCGCCATCCGCGTGGACCAGCGAATGATCCCCTGCCGCAGCCGTTCCAGCGGGGTCGGCGGCTGGCCCGGCGCGATGCCCTCCGGCGCCACCGCCCGCCCATGGTGGTGGTGCAGCAACAGCACGGACAGCAGCGGGACGAGCGTGTTGGACAAAATGAATGACGCCGCCATGGCCAATCCCACCGCCATGGCCAGCGGAATGAACAGCGAGCGGCTGATGCCGGTCATGAAGAAGGCCGGCAAAAACACCGCCGCCACGCACAGCATCGCCAGCAACTGGGGCAGGAAGATCTCCCGCGTCGCCTCCAGCGCCGCCCGCGCCGGCTTGGCCCCGCGCGCCAAGTGGGTATGGATGTTTTCCACCGCCACCGTGGCCTCATCCACCAATATGCCGATCGCCAGCGCCAGTCCGCCCAGGGTCATGATGTTCAGGCTCTGGCCCGCCGCCCACAGCCCCGCCACCGCCGCCAGCAGCGCGAAGGGAATGACCGCCACCACGATCCCCGCGCTGCGCCCGTCGCGCAGGAACAGCCAGACCACTAGGCCGGTCAGCAGCGCTCCCAGCAACCCCTCGGTCAGCAGCACCTCGAGCGCGTTTCGGACATAGACCGATTGGTCGAAAGCGAAGTGAATCTGCACGTCCCGCGGGAGCTGCTGCCGCATCTCCGGCAGCGCCGCTTTCACTTCGCTCACCACCCGCAGGGTGGAGGCGTCGGCATGTTTGGTCACCGGGATGTACACCACCCGCCGCCCATTCAGTTCGGCGTAACCGCTGACCACGTCGGCGGCGTCGGCGATGCTGGCGATATCCCCCAGGCGGATCATCGGCCCGTAGCGGCTGCGCAAGGGCAAGTCGGCCAGCTCCTGATACGCCGGCACCACCGTGTTCATGCGCACGATGCGGTTCAGATTGCCGATGCGCGCGTTGCCGCTGGGCAGCACCGCGTTGCCCTTGACGATCGCCTGCACCACGTCGTCCAGGGCCAAACCCTGCGCCGCCAGCCGGTCGGGATTGACGCTGACGATAATGCTGCGCGGGTTGCCGCCAAATGGCGGCGGCGCCGACACCCCGGCCAAGCCCGCGAACATCGGCCGGATGCGGATCTGCGCCAGGTCGTCGAGCTGGCCTTGCGTTTCGCTGCGGCTGGACAGCACCAGATCGCCGACCGGCACGCTGCCGGCGTCGAAGCGCAGGATGAACGGCGGCACGGTGCCCTGCGGCATGTAGGCCAGCGAGCGCGCCACATAAGCCGCCGTCTCCGCCACCGCCTGGTCCATGTTGGTGCCGGGATGAAACGTCAGCTTGATCAGGCCCACATTCTGAATCGAACGCGACTCCATGTGGTCCACGCCGGAGATGTAGAGGAAGTTGGTTTCGTAGTAGTTGACGATGTAGCCTTCCATCTCCGCCGGCGACATCCCGCCGTAGGGCTGCGCCACGTACAGCACCGGCATATCGAGCGTCGGGAAGACGTCAATGGCCATGCGGGAGACGGCCAATACCGCCGCGCCGACCGCCAGAATGACCAAGACCAACACCGTAAAAGGGCGCCGCAGCGCCAGCGTAACCAGCCTCATTCAGTACCCCCCGGCCACGCGCAGGAAAGGCTGCAAATCGCCCGCGGCGAAGCCCGTCTCCAGCCATCCCCGCCACACCTGCAAGCGGCTCAGGGCGTCGTCGCTCTGCGCCCTCGCCAGCAGTTGCTCGGCGTTCGCCAGGTCCACGATGGCGGACAGCCCGGCTCGATATCGCGCCCGTGCCTGCGCCTCGCCCGTTTCCGCCGCCTGCAATTCGATCGGCGAATCCTTGCTGACCTGCTCGGCCGCGGCCAAATCCGCCGCCGCTTGCCGCCGCGCTTCGTCCAGCCCTTGCACGATCTGGGCGTACTGCGCCTGCGCCGCGGCCAGTTGCTGCCGCTGCACCGCGCGTTGCCGCCGCACCTGGGCTAGGCGAGTAAAGGAAAAATCCAGCCCGGCCCCTACCGCCCAGTTGCCCGCTCCGGTGGGCGAAAGTCCCGTGGCGCCGGTGGCCAAATTCCCCGGCGCCACCACTCCCGTGCCGCGGCCATACGCCGCGCCGAGCAAGTAGAACCGTGGCCGGTCCGCCACCGCCAGCTCCTTGCCTTGTTGTTGGCTGGCTGCCACCGCCTGTTGCTGCGCCCGCGCCTGGGGATGCAGCGTGACGCCCGGCCCCGCCGGAGGCGCCGTGCTCGGCGCCGCCGCCAGCAGCCCGGCATCCAGCGCCGGCACGGCGGCGCGAGCGTTCCCCACTGCCTCCGCCAGCGCCGCCTGGGCCCGGGTCACCGCCTGCACAGCTCCGGCCAGCCGGATTCGCGCCGCGGCCAATTCCGCGTCCGCCCGCGAAGCGTCCGCCCCCGGCCGTAGTTGCTGCGCCACCAGCACGCGCACGATTTGGTCCACCGTGCTCCAGCGGCTGACATCGGCTTCGGCCACCTGCTGCTCCGCCTGCGCCGCCAGCACGTTCAAAAACGTGTCCGCCGCGTGCGCGGCCACTTGCAGGCGAACGTATTGCTCCTGCTCCGAAGCTTGCGCCGCAAGATCACGGTAGAAGTTGACGTTGGCGGCGCGGCGTCCGAAATCGAAAAACTCCCAGTTGAAATAAGCCCCCGCCGCGCTGGTCCACGCCGAGCCGGCAAAATAGTCCTGGGTCGGAACCGTGCCGCTGATCGCCGGCAATGGACTGGGAAACGTCGGCCCCAACACCGCGTTATCGGTGCCCCGGTCCCACTGCGCCGTAATGCCGGTGACTGGCAGATAGCTGGTCTTCGCCACCCCCACCTGCGCCCGCGCCGCCGCCGCGCTCCGCGCCGCCGCCAAGGCGCCGGGATAGTACGCCAGCGCCCGGCGCACCGCATCGGCCAAGGTCAGCCCTTGCTGGCCCGTCGGCGGGGTCGGCGCCGGCCGCGCCACTCCCCCCAAAACGGCTACCAATCCCGCTACTGCTCCGCCGATCCGCCATCGGCGGCGTCCGTTAGCCATGTACAGTTCTCCTCACACCCCGGTTCATCGAACCGGCGTTACGTAGACAGAAGTTTTCTTGCGCTAGACGAAGTGAGGGGCGGTGGGCGGGCGGATGCGCACGCGGTGTTGTCCTGCCCAGGAATGGGCGCGGGGAGCGAAGGCTGGGATCCGGGCTAACGGCCGCAGCGTTACGCCCCAGGCCCGCATTAGTACAGGATGCGGCGAGGCCAATGGGCGCACGCGGTGGGAGCGGCCTATCTGCGCCGGCAGGGGCAATAACAAGCTAACAACCAGCGCCAGCACCAGGGCTAAGGTCCCCGCCCAAATGGGCCAGTCCTGCCTCGGGAATGTTCTCGCCTGATGGCGCCGTGCCGGCTGCATGGCCTATGAAACGCGCCAATCCCGGTTTCGGTTACGTAATTTTGTGGTTCCGGCGCGGATGAGGAACCGCGCGCCCAACTCCTCCGGCCCGGCTCCCTCGATAAATCGATGGCAATATTACCGCAGCGCGCTACCGCGCGTACATCCGTGGTGAACTTGGCCCGATGGTCAGCCCCTGCGTTGGGGGCGCCTGGCAACGCGAACCGGGCAACAGAGGTTGTGGCGCCGCAGTCTCCACCACCCCGGATCGCTCTATTGTTCCAGCCCGGCGTGGGCCTGCTCGATCTTTGCCGCCAGAATAAAATCGCTTTCCGTCAGGCCATCGATCTTGTGAGTAAACGTCCGCACGCCGACATGCCCCCAGCCCAGCTCGATATCGGGGTGGTGCCCCTCCTGCTCGGCGATCGCGCCAATCCGGTTGACGAAGTCCAGGGCTCGGGCAAAGTCGGGAAAGTGATACTCCCGCCGCAGCTCATGGCCTTGCTCCACCGTCCAGGTCGGGAGTTGTTGCCGCAATCGCTCCAACTCGGTCCCGCTCAGTGGTGGCACCCCACCCCGGCAAGGAACGCAACTTTTCTGCGCCAGCTCCGCCATCACTCTACCTCCCGTGTTCTTACCCTACACCCAACCTGGCGGCAGATCCCCTCCAGCGGCATCCCATTAGCTTTCCGTCCACCACTAAGCCGCCCAGCGTAGCTGCCCGGGCAGGAAACGGTACGCAAGAACTGCACTGCGTTCGGCGGAATCTTCGCGCCTCTGGCTAGGCAGCGGGTTGCCGTCTTTTCGCCGCCCCCGGCGCCATGCGGAAAATGCGGGCGGCGCGCGACCCGTCGGCTTTGGCCAACCGCTTGCACCGAAAGGGCAGGACACAGGACAGTGGCGGAGTTTCGCCCTCGGTCCTGCGACTCGCGCCGGTTCGTCCTAGGGGGAATGACCCTGCGCGCGTCCATGGAGTTCATGGGATGCGACCGACCCAGGCAGTACGCCCCGTCGCCAACGTTGGTCCTGGCCCAACCTCCGGCCCGCGCATCGCATCACCCAACTAAAGCGTGGCTGGCATGCTCCCAGGAACGGTTCTGGGCCGGGCCGGCGGCGCTTATCCGAGGAGGATCGCAAATGCATAAGAGAATGAACCAACTGCTAGCGACACTGACGATGCTGGTGGCCATGGGCCTTTTCGCCGCGATGACCCCGGCGTGGGGCCAGGACACCGGACAGCAGGGTCAACAGCAGGGACAGCAACAGCAAGCGCAACCCAACCAGAACCAGCAGCAGCCCGGCGCGCAGCAGCAGGAACAGCAGCCCAGCGCGCAACCCGGCGAGCAAGCCGGGCAGGAAAACCAGCAACAAGGCATGTCCGGCAGCAAGGTCTCGGCCACGGGCTGCCTGGAAAGCACCGGCGCCGGCCAGTATTCACTGACCGACTCCTCCACCAATCAAACGTGGGAGCTGACCAGCAGCAACGTTGACCTGTCCAAGCACGTCGGCCATACCGTCACCGTCACCGGTACTCCGAGCAGCGCTGGTGCGGCCGGCACTCCGGCGGGGCAGGCCGGCGGCCAGCAAAGCCTGGACGTCGAGCACATCAAAACCGTCAGCAGTTCCTGCAGCGGCGGCGGCGGCACTCCACCTTCGCTGAATTAGCACCCGGCGACGGATGTGTAACTGCGGCGCGGGACGCGAGCGGGCGTCCGCGCCGTTTTTGTCTGCCCCCCCGCATCGCCGCCGCCCGGGAAGCCCGGGCCCACCCGCGGGCGCGACCGGGGTGGTCTGCTGGCGCCCGCCGCTCCCGAGCGCAGCCGGCTCCGCGCCGCGGCCTACTCCGGCACCGGCACGGTATTCGCAATCTGCGCCAATAAGGCGTCGGCTTGCTCCGAGCGCCGTTCCCAGTGGGCGACGCTGGGCTTCATCGCCACCCGATGCGCCAGCACCGGCACCGTTAGCCGCTTGACGTCCTCCGGCGTGCAATAGCCGCGCCCCTCAATCCAGGCCCGCGCTTGCGCCGCCCGATGCAGCATCAGCGCGCCCCGTGGGCTGACGCCCAGCGCCAGGGAGGGATGCTCGCGCGTCGCCCGCGCCAGGGCCAAGGCGTAATCCAGCAGCGATTCCTCCACCCGCACCTGCCGCGCCGCCGCCTGCCACGCCAGCACCTCTTCGCCGCTAGCAATCGTGCGGATTCCCGCTAGCCGCTCGGCGCCGGCATCGCCGCGCAGAATGGCCTTTTCGTCCGCGGCGTTCGGATACCCCATGCGTATGCGCAGCAGAAACCGGTCCAATTGGCTCTCGGGCAGCGGGTAGGTGCCCTGATGTTCAATCGGATTCTGCGTCGCCACCACCAGAAAGGGCGTCGGCAGCGGGTGGGTCTCCCCGTCGGCGGTCACCTGCCGTTCGTTCATCGCTTCCAGCAACGCCGACTGCGTCTTCGGCGTGGTGCGGTTGATTTCATCGGCGACGATGATGTGGGCGAAAATGGGCCCGCGTTTGAATTCGAACCGCTGGCTGGCTTGGTTGTAGACGCTGACGCCGGTGACGTCGCTGGGCAGCAGATCGCTGGTGAACTGGATCCGCTGCAGCGTGCAATCCAGGGAACGCGCCAGCGCCTGCGCCAAGGTCGTCTTGCCCACCCCCGGCACGTCTTCGATCAGAATGTGCCCATTCGCCACCAGCGCGATCAGCGCCATGCGCACGGCATCGTCGCCGTGCGTCGCGGCGGATGCGGACGCACCCGGGGTGCGAATGACGCTTCGCAGGGATGCTTCTAAGCGGGAAATCGGGGCCAGGCGTTCAGTGGTCGGCACGGGGTTTACCGGGGCGCTACGGGCAGTTTAGCACTCATTCACTCCTTCGACAGGAGCGTAAATTATTGAAAACATTACTGTTGCAAAATTTTCCTAGGTCAAGATTCACCTTGACACGGTTTCCCGGCTGCTTTTAAGATTTTGCCCATCGAAGGTTTCGGGGCACCGCGGTGCTGGCAAGGGGTATTCGCGGCAGGGTAGTTTTGCCGCCAGTGGTTCTTCTGGCCTGGGTCTTCGAAGCTATTCTCCAGCGAAATGCCCATCCGCAAGGATGGGCATTTCGTTTTCATTGCAGGTTCAGCCGGATCAAGTGGTCCGGGTGCAGGGCGAACCGGCGCGGAAACCACTTGGCGAGCAGCACGCGCAGGCCGCCGGCAAACAAACCCGCCGCCAAACACACCGCGGCAATAAAACCAATCAGCACGAAGATCGTCAGGATCAGCCCCGGCAGCGACCCCACGCCGATGGGCGGACTCCAGGTGACGATGGCGCGGTAGTGGACCGCACCGAACACGGTGCGGGCCTCGGGAACCACAGCGCCATGCCACGCCACTACGAATGGGCCGGAACGCCGCGCTAACGCGGCGGCCGCGCGGATAGGCCGAAGTTGCGTCGCGGCGATTTGCAGCGTCGGGTACGACAAAATCACCAGCTCGCCGCTGACGACCCGCCCGTCCGCGCCGCGCAGGCGATACCGGGCCGTGGCGATCAGCGGGTCCATGGCGAAGTTCACCGCTCGGGATGGCAGCCAGGGCGCTAGCGCCGCCAAGCCCACCGGGCCCTCGGCGTATCCTGCGGATCGCGCAACCTGATGGCGCCGGGGCAACTGCTGCCAAAGCAATGGCAAGGGCGCCGGCGCGCGTCCCGCTACCCGCCCCGTCCAGCGCCGCCATTCGCCCGGAGGCAGCGGCCCCTGGGCCTGCAACACCCAGCGCTGCCGAGCCAGGATGCGGCCGGGAGCATGGATGGCGCGCAGATACGACTGCGCTCCATAGGCGCCGCGGGAATCGGCGAAGGTCCAGATTTGCAGGTCCACGGCCCGGCCCGCGCGGCGAAACGTAGCGGCCGACCGCAGTTCCAAGCCGTACTCCCGCATCGCCGCCGCCAGGCGCGGCGCCAATGCCCACGGCGCCCGGGAATAGATTTTATGCTGCGCCCGTTTCCATCCCGGCGGCGCCGGTAATGCCCGCGCCGCCGCGGTCAAAGGCATTGCCGCCGCCAGGCAACAGAGAAGGAACCTGCGCCGCCATACCGCCACATCTTAATTGTATCCGCGGCTTGTAGCTGCGGCCGCCGCGCCGCCACGGCGGCTAGGAGATCTTGACCAGCACCTTTCCACCTTGCCGCGTCTGCGCCTGCGCCAAAGCGCCGGCAAATTCCCGCAACGCGAAACGGTGGGTGATCATCGGCGTGGGATCCAGCAAACCCGCGGCGATCATGCGGATCACGTTGGGATAGGTGCCGTGGCCCGTGTTGCCCATGGCGGCGACGATGGTCGCCTTCTTCACTTGCAAATGTTCCAGTTGCACCGCCGCCCGGTTCCGGTCGCGCCCAATAATGACGATCTGGCCTCCAATCGCGGCTGCGGCTTCCATCTCCGGCATGGTGTGGCCGAAGGCGCCCGCCGCTTCCACCTGCACGTCGGCCCCGCCCGTGCCGGTCAGCTCGCGCAGCACCGCCCGCGCCGGCTGGCCGCCGTTGCCGCCGCCGTTGGCGGGAAATGCATGATGCGCCCCGAAGCGCAAGGCCAATTCCCTCCGCTGCGCGTGATGCTCAAACACCACGATCTGCGCCGCCCCGGCGGCGCGCAGCAGTTGCACCGCCGCCAGCCCAATCGCGCCGGCTCCATAAACGGCGGCAAAGGCGCCGGGTTTGATTCGTCCGGCGCACTCGAACAGCGCGTTGTATGCCACCGTGAACGGCTCGATCACCGCCCCCGCCTCCAGCACCTTGTCCTTCGCGCCGTAGCGCGCCTGCAAGGAATTAATGCTCCACAAATTGCGCGCCGGCACGCGCAGCAGCTCGGCGCAGCCGCCGTTCATCGTGAAGCCGACGTCCTCCAGTTCCTCGCACTGGTTGGGAAACCCGCGGCGGCAAGCCCCGCAGGCGCCGCAACACACCATGTCATCCAGGCAGACCAGATCGCCGGGCCGCAGGCCCTTCACCCGCTCCCCCACCGCGGCCACTTCCCCGGCCACTTCGTGGCCGGGCACGCTGGGAAACCGCGCCAGGCCGGGGTAGTGCATGTAGCCGTCCGCGTCGGTCTCAAAAAAGTGCAGATCCGAACCGCACAACCCCGCCGCGGCCACCCGCACCACCGCGTCCTCCGGGCCGCAGACCGGATCGGGCAGCTCCTGCACCGCCACCTGGGGATGCTTCCACACCGAGGAGCCTACGCGCGCGGTGCGCGTGCGCCGTTCTTCTTCGCTCAGGGGATATTCTGGGCGCGGCGCCCACTCGGCGGAAATCACCGCAGCTTGCAAAGCTCGCCTCCTCGGGGAAAGCTCGATTGTACCCTGCGGCTTTTAGCGGCCCGCCAGCGCCGGCGAGGGCGCGGGCTGCACTCCGCCCAGGGAGCGAATATAGCGGGCGATGCCGTGATAAAGCGCCACGGCGATGCGCTGGCGATAGCCGGGCTCGGCCAGCAAGCGCGCGTAGTGGGGATTGCTCAGAAAGGACACTTCCGCCAGCACGGAAGGCATGTGCGCCCCAATGAGCACGATGAACGGCGCGCTCTTCACGCCCCGGTTCACCTCGTCCAACCCATGCGCAAGGCTAAGGTCAACGTCGCGGCAGAAGTCCGCGGACTCCTGCCGTTTGTCGTTTTGCGCGATCGAATTCAGCAGGTGGTGCAGCGCATGATTGCCCAGTTGCGTCGTCGCGTTCTCCCGCGCCGCCACCTCCAGGGCCCGGGGATTGCGCGTCAAGTTCAAATAATACGCCGCCACGCCGGTCGCCTCGGGCGACGTGCTGGCATTGGCGTGAATGGAAATGAACAAGTCGGCGCGGGCCTTGTTGGCGATCTCCGTCCGCTCTTGCAATGGCACGAACACGTCGGTGGTTCGCGTGTAGATCACCTGCACGCCGAGCCGCTGCTGCAGCAGCCGGCCCAGGCGCAGCGCCACGCTGAGCGTCACCGTTTTCTCATCCAGCCCATTGGGGCCGATGGCGCCGGTGTCGAAGCCTCCGTGGCCGGGATCAATGACGATGCGCCGGACTTTCAATCCCAGCGCGCGGCTCAGATCTTGCCGGCCGCTGGGCAAGGGGCGGGCCGCCCGGGCGATGCGCCGCGGCGGCGCGGGATGGCTGCGCACATCATGGGCCCGCACATGGGCCAGTGTTTTGCGCGTGGCCGGCGGCGCCGTCCCCGCATGCAACGAAACCACCAGCCGCGAAGGGTTGGGGAAATACATGGACACCGCCTGCGCGTCGCCGCGTTCATGCAGCGCCAGGCGGATGACGCCAGGCTCGAACCGCGCCAGTTCAATCTCGCTGACGAGCGGATTGCTGAGGTGAATGAAGCGGTTGGCCATGCCCGCGGCGAAATGCGCGCCGGCGAAATCGAAGTAGACCGCGTGGGTTTGCTGGACCTCGCCGCGGCCCATCCGCGGACGGCCGCTCAAGCCGATCACCAGTGTCAGCCCGTGCGGCTCGGCGTGCCATTCCAAACTGGTGACAGCTACCGCCGCGGCCGTGGTGGGGTGGGTGGGCGCCTGCGGCGCGGCGGGCTCGGCGGCGGCCCGAGCGGTCCGCTTGGCCGGTGCGGGCCGCGCGGGGGCCGTCGCCGGCGTTTGCGCGGCGGTCTCCCGCGCCGGCGATGGCAATAGTTGCGGCGGGCCTACCCGCCGCCCCCGCAACTCCCGCTGGGCGTACGCGGCGCGCGGATCGGCGGGATAGCGGCGCAGGAAATCCGCGAGATGGCGGCGCGCTTGCGCCCGCGCGCCGAGGTGAAACCACTCGATCTGCGCCAGGGCCCACTCCGCGTTGCGGCGGTACCGCGTGCCCGGAAAGCGACGGAGCAGCCGGCGGAAATCAAACGCCGCCTCGCGCCAACCGACCGGGTCGCGCAGATCTTGCGCCAGCGCGATGTGCAGCCCGCCATCGGCGAAGAGCGCCTCTTCGGCCGGCGTGGGGGCAACGTCCTTGCTGGGCGGCACATGCTCGGGTTGCCGCCAGACCGTCGTCAGCACGTCGGCGATGGCTTCATACTGCGCCGGCCGGCGGTCGCGCACGGGAATCCGTTCCAGCGCCTCATGCATCGCATGAGCGCGGTCCAATAATTGGGTAGGCGTCGCCGGAGGCGCGGCCACCGCCGCCGCGCAGAGCGTCAAAGCCGCCGCGGCCGCCAGAGACACACGGAAATAATTGCGCAATCGTCCCACCGCTGCACGGGCCGAGAGAAAAACTCCAGAGCACAACCAATTTACCTCCCGGTTACCGGCGGCGGCAACGGCAAATGGCGTTTGGGGCTGCGTCCCTGGCTTCCCCGGCGGAGCGCCTATTCGCTGCGGCCAGCGGTCCAGGACTGGCCGGAAAGGGCCACCGGGTCGCCGTCTTGGCGCAGCCGCCGGGTGATGGTGCGCACATAGCTGCGGGTCTCGCGGTACGGAGGAATCGTGTCGCCAAAGCGCGCCACCGCCCCCGGGCCGGCGTTGTAGGCGGCTAAGCTCAACCGTACGTTGCCGCGATATTGCCGCAACAGCGCCCGCAGATACCGTGCGCCGGCGGCGATGTTTTCCGCCGCGTTGAACGGGTGCCGTACGCCCAGCGCCTGCGCCGTCGCGGGCATCAATTGCATGACCCCCATCGCGCCCTTGCGGGACACCGAGCGGGGATCGAAATCGCTTTCTTGCCGCGCCACTTCCATGACCAGCCGGGGATCGAGGGCGTAACGCCGCGCGGCCTGATGCAATAGGCGCTGAATGCGCCGCGGCGGCGGCGCGGCCTTCTCCGCGGAATGGGGCGCCGGCGCCTGGCGCGGCCGCGCCACGGGCGCCAGATTGGTGTAAACGATGCCATGGGAGGTATGCAAAGCCACGATGCTGCCCGCGCCAATGGCGGTTATAGCCTGGGCCGCCAGGGCGCAACTCAGCGCCAGCACCGCGATGCAAAGCCGTATCCTCATTGCGCAACCGTTGCTCGCAGGATAGGAAGACCGGCCGCCGCCGCGCGCCGTCCAGGAGGACAGGCTCGCGGCCAGGCATCCCCCGAGTCACCCCTCACGGGATCTTCGCGCGGCGGTCCGCCGCCCCGCGTCAGATGCCTCCCGCGGCGGTGATAAGCTAAGGACCGTGACCGAGGCGGCGCGCGAGGAAATGGGCACAACCCCCGTGTTTCCAGGTGATTGGGCCGGAGGTGAGCGGCAATTGCGGCAGGCGCTGCGGTCCGGTGGCCCACTGCTCATCGCCTACTCGGGCGGGGTGGACTCGGCGTACTTAGCCTGGGTGGCGCATCAGGAGCTTGGTTCCGGCATGTTGGCCCTGATCGCCGATTCCCCGAGTTTGGCCCGTTCGCAGTACGAGCAAGCGGTGGCTTTCGCCGCCCGCCACGGGTTCGCTTGCGAAACCATTCGCACCGGCGAGGTCGATCGCGCCGAGTACGCACGCAACGGCGCCGACCGCTGCTTCTTCTGCAAGGATGAATTGTTCCGCCAGATGGAGCAGGAGCTCCATCGCCGTCCACGCTTTCGCTCGATCGCTTACGGCGCCAATCGGGATGATGAGTTCGACTATCGGCCCGGCGCGGAAGCTGCGCGCCAGCACCGGGTGCGCGCGCCGTTGCTGGAGGTGGGCCTGGGAAAGGCCGCCGTGCGGGGGCTGGCCCGCCAGGCGGGTCTGGAGGTCTGGGACCGGCCCGCCTCTCCTTGCCTGGCGTCGCGGGTGCTGCACGGCATCGCCATCACGCCCGCGGTTCTTGGCAGGATTGAAGCCGGCGAGGAGGCCCTGCGGCGCATGGGCTTCCGCCAGTTCCGGGCCCGCGACCATGGTGACCTCATCCGCATTGAGATTGCCCGCGAAGAAATGCCTCGGGCGTTGAACCTGGAATCCGCCGGCGCGCTGACGGCGGTGTTCAAAGGCTTGGGCTTCCGCTATGTCACCCTCGACCTGGAGGGATTTCGTTCCGGCTCGTTGAATCCCGCGGCCACGCCGGCGGACGCGGCGCCGCGCTAGGCTTGGCCGAATCGTTCGGACGGCGCGAAGCTGGCGTACCCTGAGGTTCATGTCTCCCCGCGGCGCCGTGCGCACGCCCGCAAGCCTTGTGCTCGGCCTGGACGCCGGTGCGACGCATGTGCGCGCCGCCGTGGCCGACGCCGCGGGCCGCGTTCTGGGCAGAGGGGAAGCCGGCCCCGCCAATCCCTATGCTCTCGGCGCTCTCGCCGCGGACCGCGCCCGGCGGCAGGCGATCACTGCGGCGCTGCGCCAGGCGCACGCCGCTCCCCGCGCCGTTGGCGCCGTCGTTGTGGGCAGCGCGGGGGTCAGCGAAGGCGGGGCGGGTCGGGACGTGGCACGGCGCACGCGGGCCGGCTTCCCCGGGGCGCGGGTTGCGGTGGTGACCGATGGCGAGATCGCGCAAGTCGGCGCGCTGGCGGGCGGAGCGGGGATCGTGGTGATCGCCGGCACCGGCTCCATCGTCTGGGGCCGCAATCGCCGCGGCGAATGGGCCCGCGCCGGCGGCTGGGGCTGGCTGCTGGGGGACGAGGGCAGCGGCCAATGGTTGGGCCGCCAGGGGTACGCCGTGGCGCTCCGCGCCTTGGATGGCTCCGGCCGGCGCACCGCAATTCTACCCGCCTTGCAGCGCTCGCTGCGGCTGCAATCATCCGCCGCGTTGGCGACGCAGCCGCGTCCGGCGATGCCGGCGGAGTTTGGCGCGCTGGCGCCGTTGGTGCTTGCCGCTGCGGCCGGTGGCGACGCCGTGGCGCGGGAATTGGTCCGCCGCGGCGGCGCGGAATTGGCCCGCCAGACGGCGGCCGTGGCGCATCGCCTGCGCCTACGCCGCCCCCGCGTATGCTACGGCGGTTCGGTGCTGACGTCCGGACCCGTGCTGCGCCGGGCGCTGCAACGGGCGCTGCAAACCGCCCTGCCGGGGGCGCGGTTGTGCCCGCCGGCCGGCGACGCCCTGGATGGCGCGCTGCAGCTGGCGCGGACGCTGGCTAGCGGGCCGCAGCCGCGCGGCGCGCGTGCGCGGGCCTGAGCGTCTGCGCGTAGCGAATCGCGCGTTCCAAATCCTGGCGGTAGCTGCTGGGATCGTAGCCCGATTGCCGGAAGACGATCCGGCCGTTCGGCGCCATTACGAGCGTGGTCGGCAGGGAATCGATGCCAAGATAATCCGCCAGCCCGGCGTCTAGCCAGGTGTGGTCTCCCCAGTGGTGGGCCGCCAGGAAGGGGCGGACCTTGGCGTGGTCGTCGTCGGTGTTGATCAGCAGGAACGCCACGCCCGGCTGTCGGGCGTAATGCCGCTTCAGGGCTGCAAACGCCGGGTGTTCGGCGCGGCAGGGCGCGCACCATGTCGCCCAGAAATCCAGGACCACGACCTTGCCCCGCTCCGCCGCCAGGCGATGCGTGGTTCCATTCAGGCCGGTGAGCACGAACTGCCCCACGCTGAGCGCGTGCCGGTTGCGCGCCGAGTAGGGATGCAGGACGCGCTGCTGCCGCGCGTAGGCCCGCGCGATCTGGTCGAACCGGGCCAGGATCAAATCGCCGAAGCCGCGCTGGCTTCCCTGGTGCAGCCGCGCATACAGGCCGCCAGCTTTGCGTCGCAGAGTACTCCGCTCCGCGATGGTTTGACCCGGGAGGGCCAGCGCCAAGGCGTAGGCGCGCACCGCGGCCGGCCGCTGTCCTTGCGCCTGAAGGACCTCGCCCAGGTGCTGCGCCGCCTCTTCGGTGGGCTCCAGCCGCAGGCTGGCGCGAAAGTGCCGCGCCGCCTTTGCGTAGTCGTGGGTCTTCTGGTCCGCCGCGCCCAGAAACATTTGCGCGATGGCCCGCAGACGGTTCATGTCCACCTTCCAACTGGCCGCCGTGACCGCCCGCGGCGCGGGCGTGGCCGCTTGCGCGGTGACGAGTTGCTCCAGTTGCTTGGCGTCGGCCTTGGCGCGAGCCATGGCGCCGGGGCTGGATTCCAACAGCAGCAGGTTGAGGACGGTGATGCGCTGGCCCAGGTCGTTGGGCTCCAGATCCTGGAGGCGCTCGTTGTACTCCAATACGCGCTGGGAGTCGTTGAGCGCGGTGGCGTCCTGAATCATCTGCTGGTAGATCGAGGTCGCGTCCGGCGTTTTGGGATGGCGGCGCAGGTAGCCCTCCAGGCCGCGCATCTGCCGGCCGGGCTCCCCGATCTTCATGAGCGTGCCCAGGGTCGGCCCGGAAGCGGAGTGGGACGGCGCGGACGGCGGGGGCGTTGGCTGCTGGCGGGGGCGGCTCAACGTAGGCTGAAGCAGGCTAAAAGCGAGCCAAACAGCGGCAAAGGGCACGCGAGACTCCGAGGGAAGCAGTGGCTTCTGGCTCTAGTCTAGCCGCGCGACCCGGCCAGGCGCTCGAAAAGGCGCTGGAAGTCGTTGACGCCGTGATAGAAGATCTCGATGCGGCCACGGCCCCGGCGGTCGCGCACCTGCACCTTCGCGCCCAGGGCGCGGGCCAGTTCCTCGGCGGCATGGCGCACATTGGGGTCCTGGACCGGAGGGCGAGGCGAGGCATCGCGCGCGGGCTCGTTTTCGCTGCGGACGTGGGCCTCCAGGCGGCGCACGCTCCATTCCGCGGCGAGGGCGCGTTCGGCGGTGGGCTTTTGCCGCTCCGTGGGCAGTCCCAGCAAGGCGCGGGCATGGCCCATGGAGAGGCGGCCGTCCTCGATCCAGGCCTGCACCTCGGCATCCAGCTTAAGGAGTCGAAGGTAGTTGGCAATGCTGGCGCGATCCTTGCCGGTGCGCTCGGCGATGCGCTCCTGGGTCATGGCGAAGCGGCTGGCGAGCTGCTGAAAGGCGCGGGCCTGCTCCAGGGGGTTCAGATCCTCGCGCTGGAGGTTTTCGATCAGGGCAAACTCCAGCGCGCGGTCGTCAGCCAGGTTGCGGACCAGTGCGGGGATGGCCTTCAGCCCGGCGAGCTGGGCGGCGCGGAAGCGGCGCTCGCCGGCCAGGAGCTGGAAGCGGTTGTTCACCGGGCGCACCAGGATGGGTTGCATCACGCCCTGGGTGCGAATGGAGGCGGCCAGTTCCTCCAGTGCGGCGGCGTCAAAATGCTGCCGCGGCTGGAAGGGGTTGGGGTCGATGACGCCGAGCGGCAAAGGGCGCACGGCGTCGGGACCGGAGCCAGGCGCGGCGATGCCAGCTAATTGCGCAGGCGTCGCCGGCACGGCCGGCGGGTTGAGCAGGGCGTCAAGCCCCCGACCCAAGGCTTTGCGGGGTGGGTTGGGCGAGTTCACGTTCGATTACCTCCCGGGCCAACTGGAGGAAGGCCTCCGAGCCCTTGGAACGGACGTCATAGAGCAACACCGGCTGGCCGTAGCTGGGGGCCTCGGCCAGGCGGACGTTGCGGGGCACGGTGGTGCGAAAGATTTGGGCGCCGAAGTGGCTGCGCAGGTCGTTGGCCACCTGGCGGGACAGGTGGGTACGCTCGTCAAATTGGTTGAACAGCACGCCGGCGATCTCCAGCTCCGGATTCCAGCGGGCCTGGACGGCTTGGATGGTCGCCAATAGCTGCGACAGGCCTTCCAGCGCGAAATATTCGCACTGCATCGGAATGATCACGGCATGGGCGGCGACTAAGGCGTTGAGGGTCAGCAGGTCGAGCGCCGGAGGGCAGTCCAAAACGATGAACCGCAGGCGCTCCGGGGCGGCGGCCAAGGCCTGGCGCAGGCGCTCTTCGCGCCGCTCGGCACCCAGCAGCTCGAGATTGAGGCCCACCAAGTCGCGGCTACCGGCCAGCACCTCGAGCCCCTCGAGGGCGGTGGGGCGCAGCACCTGGGCCAGCTCCGCCTCGCCCGAGAGCAACTGATAGAGCGTCGGTTCCCCGGGCGCGGCGGCGGCGCCCAAGCCGCTGCTGGCGTTGCCCTGGGGATCGCAGTCCACCAGCAGCGTCGGCAATTCGGCGGCGGCCAGGGAGGCGGCCAAATTGATGGCCGTGGTGGTTTTGCCCACGCCGCCTTTTTGGTTGCTGATGGCCAGAATGCGGGGCAGGTGGCGGGGCACGGCAGGAGTGTAGCGCAATCCGGGCGCGGCGCAAAGGCCCCTCTTCGGGGGTTTGACCGGCGGACGCAGGGCACCGCAGAGGGGCGATGTTCCACGTGGAACACGCCTAGCCGGGGGGCTGGGCGAGAACGATGGCTCGTTGCCGGCTTGCGGGCAGCAGCACCGGAGGCTGCCAGCACCACTGGGGCCAACGCTGGCGCCAGGTGGCGGCCAGATCCACGCTGATCCAGGCAGCCAACTTTCCACCGGAAATCAACAGATGTGCAAAACGCTCCGGCCCGCCCTCGGCCAGCTCTTCCAGCGCCCGCACGGTGACGATTTCCGCCTGGACCGGCGTCGCTTCCAGCCGCTCACAGCGCACCCGCCCGAGGCCATGCTCCTGGCACACGGACGATAAGAACGCCGCTTTCTTTGCCTTAGATTCTACAAGAGTCGTTTTCAGCGCGGGAAAGGCCAATTGCAGCACCAGACCGGGAAACCCTCCGCCGGAGCCGGCATCGAGCAGCGTCGCCCCTTGCAGCGGCAGCAGTTGGGCCAAATACAGCGACTCGCCGACATGGCGCCGCGCCAAGGTAGCGGGATCGGCCTGCCCGACCAGCCGGACACGCTGGTTCCACTGCATGAGGCGTTCGAGGTAGGCGCCGAGGCGATCCAGACGTTCCGGGGTTGGTTCTAGCCCATAATCGGGCAGCGCGGCGGCGAGCGCGGCGCGGATCTGCGCCGGAGCGGAGGGCATCAGTTGTGACCCGTGGGGCGGCAACGGTAGGATAGCGTAGGCATGGCTGGCGCTGACGGCAAGGGGTGGGCAGGCAAGATCGCGTCGTTTCTATGGTGGAGCTATCCCCGCGCCTCCATTGAGTATGACGTGATGGTGGGGCTGATTTTAGCCTTCATCTTCCTGGTGCCGCGCAGCTTTTTCCACGACGGGCCGCGCCCCGAGGCGCCCGCGCGCGCCGCGGCGACGCAAGTGAGTACCATTCCCTTGCCCCACGGCGCGTATTACCAGGTCATCACCCGGCAGCCGCCCAGCCAACTCGGGCACATCCTCGCCAGCTACGCCGGGCATCCCGTCAAGATCCTCGGCGAGAAGACCTGGCGCCCGGCGGTCGGGGGGCCGGTGATCTATGGCGTCTGGACCCGCTAAAGCTTTCGCGGCGCGTTGGGCGCTCCTGGTTCTGGCGGCGGCTTGCTTCCTGCCGCCGGTGGTGCCCGCGGCGGTCATCCCTCCGGCACTGAACCGCGTGCTAGACCACCTGGACCAAGCCGCCGAGCGGCTGCATCGTATGAGCGCGGCGGTGGTTTCGACCAAATACACCGCCATCGTTGCCGACACTTCCGTCGAGCGAGGGATGATTTACTACCGCCGCACCAAGCACGGACCACAGATCGCGTTGGACATCCGCACCCCCGCCCGGCGCGAGTTTCTTTACCGCGACCAAACCGGCTGGCTCTACCAACCCGGCATCCACCAGGTGCAGGAGTACGACCTGCGCACGCACCAGGCCGCGGTGCAGCGCTACCTGCTGCTGAGTTTTGGCGGCGGCGGCCGCGCGCTCCTGCACTCGTTTGACGTGCGCTTGGCGGGACGCCCTACGCTCCGCGGCCAAAGCACCGTGAAACTGGTGCTGACGCCCAAGAACCTTGCCGACGCCGACGGCATCACCTCGATTGAACTTTGGTATTCGCCCCAATTGTGGGTCGCCCTGCGGCAAAAGGTTAATCAGGTCTCCGGCGATTACCAGCAACTGGACTACACACAGATCCGCATTAACCCCCACCTATCCGGGCATCTTTTCTCCCCCCACTTCCACGGCGCCACCGTCATCCGGCCGCAGCAGTAACCCGGCAGCCGCGATTGCTACACTGAGGGCCATGCCTTCGCTGGCGGCCAACACCCGGCGCACGCTGGAAATGATCAAGTTCGAGCACTCGGTGTTCGCGCTCCCCTTCGCCCTGCTAGGGGCCATGCTCGCCGCGGATGGTTGGCCCGCGCTGGGCGAATTGCTCTGGATCATCGTCGCCATGGTGGCCGCCCGGAGCGTGGCCATGACGTTTAACCGCATCGCGGATCGCGACGTGGATGCCGCCAACCCGCGCACGCGCGGCCGCGCGCTGGTCACCGGCGCTTTATCGCTGCGCTTCGCATGGGGTTTCCTGCTGGCCGCCGCCGCCGTTTTCGAGCTCGCCGCTTGGCGGCTGAACTCATTAACCTTCCTGCTCTCGCCCCTGGCCCTGGCGTGGGTGATGTTTTACTCCTGGACCAAGCGGTTTACCGCCTTTTCCCATTGGGTGCTTGGCCTAGCGCTAGGGATCGCCCCCGCGGCCGCTTGGATCGCCGTGCGCGGTTCCCTGGCGCCGCGCATCCTTCTGCTGGTGGGGGCGGTGACCTTGTGGGTCGGCGGCTTCGACGTGCTCTACGCCTGCCAGGATTACGCCTTTGACCGCGCTCATCCCGGGTTGCGCTCCGTTCCCAAGCGTTTTGGCATTCGCCGCGCCCTACAGATCGCCGCCGCCTGCCATCTGGCGATGCTCGTCCTCCTGGGCTGGCTTCTCGTGCTCAGCCATCTGGGCCCATTGGGCTGGATCGGCGTGGCGCTGGTGGCGGGACTGCTGGCCTACGAGCACGCGCTCGTCCGGCCGGACGACCTGTCCCGCCTCAATGCCGCCTTCTTCGCGGTGAATGGCTATATCGGCGTGCTTTTGCTGTGCAGCTGGGGCGCGGCGATTTTGGTGAAATAGAGGCATGGCACGGCGCAACATCCCGGCGGCGGAGACCGCCACGGCGCGGCGCGGGGCCGATCGCCTGCGCCTGGAAGAGGCGCGGGTGCGCGAGGCCAACCGGCGCTTCTACCAAGCGTTGGAGAATCTGAGTCTCGACGACATGGAGGCGGTCTGGCTGCCCAGCCCGGCGGCGCGCTGCGTGCATCCCGGCTGGCCGCCGCTCGAGGGCTGGACGGAGATCCGGGAAAGCTGGCGGCGGATCTTCACCCACACGCACCTCTTGGAAATCGCCATCGAACGGGTGCGGCTGCATGTCGCCGGACCGGTGGCCTGGCTCACCTGCCTAGAGGAAGTGCATAGCCAGGTCGAGGGCCGCACGGATGCGGCTCAGGTCTACGCCACCAATGTCTTTGTGCTCGCCGAAGGCGAATGGCGGCTCGCCCTGCACCACGCCTCCCACCTCCCCGAACTGCCCGCCGTGGATGAATCCGAGCTGATCCAGTGACGCCGCCTAATGGGCGCTGGCGGCGCCCGGCGCCGGCTGCAACCCCAATGCCGCCAGCAGTGCCAAATCCCCCGCGGTTTCCGGATTGGGCGTGGTGAGCAGTTTCTCGCCGGTAAAGATGGAATTGGCGCCGGCGTAAAAACACAGCGCCTGCGCCTCGGCGGAGAGCGAAAGGCGTCCGGCGCTGAGCCGCACCTTCGCCCGCGGCAATAGAATGCGGGCGGTGGCAATGGCGCGAATAAAATCGAAGACCGCCAGCGGCGGGCGGGCGGCGAGCGGCGTGCCCGCAACCGGCACTAAGGCGTTGATGGGAACGCTTTCCGGCGCGACCGGCAGGTTGGCGAGCTGGTGCAGCAGGCCGATACGGTCGGATTCGCTTTCGCCCATGCCCAAAATGCCGCCGCAGCAGACGGAGATGCCCGCGCGGCCGACGTGCTCCAGGGTTTGCAGACGGTCGGCATAAGCGCGCGTATGGATGATCTGCCCATAAAACTCCGGTGACGTGTCGAGGTTGTGGTTGTACGCGGTCAGGCCCGCCGCGGCCAACCGCTCCGCTTGGCGGGCGTTGAGCATGCCCAGGGTGCAGCAGACCTCCAGTCCCAACTCGGCGACCGCGCGCACCGCCTCCAGCACCTGGTCAAACTCCCGGCCATCTTTCACTTCCCGCCATGCCGCTCCCATGCAAAAACGCGTGGCGCCTTCGGCGCGCGCTTGTTTGGCGGTATCCACGATCGCCTGGGGGTCCATCAACTTGCCCGCCGGCATGGCAGTGGCATGGCGGGCGCTTTGCGGGCAATAGGCGCAGTCTTCGGGACAACCTCCCGTTTTGATCGACAAAAGGGTGGAAAGCTGGACGGCGGCCGGATCGAAATGACGGCGATGCGCAAGCTGCGCGCGGAAGATCAACTCGGGCAACGGAAGCTCGAAGAGCGCCCTTACCTCCGCCGGCGTCCAGTCGTCGAGTGCACCGACCGAAATGAGAGTGGGTATTTCCGGTCGTGCGCCGGCCTGCCCGCAGGGCTGGTGGATACCGTGGCCCATGCTGAAGAAGGCATGGCCCAGCATCAGCGGCCAGGCGCTGTGCGGCAGCTGCCACGCGCCGACGGCCGCGACGAGCAGCGCACCGGTGGCGATGAGGATCCACGGCGTCCGGCGGACCCTGCGGCGCAGGCGCATCGCCTCACGGCGGCTGACGCGG
>OFHJ01000067.1_pt1 | contig 41667 bp, 33 predicted proteins | sample 1522001 | NCBI WGS metagenome assembly OFHJ01 (sample SAMEA2464838, study PRJEB22497) | soil metagenome | biome: Grassland; feature: Farmland; material: Clay | place: Australia | collected 2013-02-01 | depth 1.2 m | reverse complement strand
GTTTATCAGGTTGCGTATCTTTTCAGGAGTGAGTGGCAGAGTAGACACCTTTGCGCCATATTCAGAAAGTGCGTCTTCAACTGCATTGCACATTGTGACCAGGGGTCCGAACGTTTCTCCTTCACCAATGCCCTTTATCCCTAGTGAAGAGCGAGGTGAAGGGGTAACCACATGATCATCCACGATGTTTGGTATCTCCATGGTGGTGGGTTTCAGATAGTTCGCGAATGATGATGCTATAAGCTGCCCGTCTTCGTCGTAAACGAAATCCTCCATCAAGGCCACGCCAATTCCGTGGGCGACCCCGCCGTGTAATTGCCCCTGCACTATCTGTGGGTTTATTACATTCCCGATGTCGTGAACAACGAAGTACTTCAGAATGCTGATGATCCCTGTTTCTCTGTCAACTTCTATCAATGCAACGTGTGCGGAGTTGGGGTACGTCATATATCCTGTTGGCGAGCCTGATCCGGTCACAAGCTGGTGAGTGGCACCTGTTTCTATCTCTTTAGTCGCATCAAAGGCCTTGACAGCAGACTCGTTGTTCCCAATCCATGTTACCTCAAGGCCGGGGTCTATTTTGCCGGGTACAAGATAGGGATTCTGGTACGTTGCCTTTGCAATGTCCTGTATTGTTACCTTGTTTTCCGGGTTGGTCTTCGAGAATGCCACACTCTCGGATACCTCAATATCCTCGGGACCGGTTTTCAACATCGCAGCGGCATTCGTAACAACTTTTTGCCTCAGCAGCTTTGCTGCCATCACTGCTGCCTCCACGTCAGGCCCGGAGAATTTGTTTGCATGTGTCCCTGAGAATGGCGTCCAAGGGCTGTAGTACGAGTCAAACGGATGCACCCTAATGTCATCCGGCTTCATTCCAACAATATCAGAAACTATCTGCACAAATGCGGTAGAGTGTGAGGTTCCCATATCCGGAGAGCCAGATCTCACGGATGCTGTCCCCCTGGGGTCTATGTTTATGGTAATGCCCTCGATCTCCCTTGCCGTTGCAGATGCACCATGTATATATGTCGTGATGCCAATTCCAACCAGCCTTCCCTGCTCCTTAAGCCTGTCCCGTTCCTTTTTCATCTCTTCGTAACCAGAGACTTCCAGAGCTTTTTTGAGGACGGCCGGGTAATTCCCTGAATCATATATCCTCCCACTTGGTGTTACATATGGAAACTCATCGGGTTGGATGAAATTCCTGAACCGTATTTCTGCAGGATCCATCTTCAATTCCTGTGCGACAGTCTCGATCATTCTTTCCACAATGTATACAATTCCAGGTTTGCCGACACCCCTGTTGGGCATAGACGGGCATTCATTGGTAAGAACTGTATATGAATCCCACTCAATGTTATTTATTTTGTAGCATCCGCTTATGAGTGTGGCGTGCATTGAAGCATAAGTTCCAGCATAAGTGAGGGATGCACCGTCATTGTTTATGTCCCTGAACCTGAACGCAAGGATTTTTCCGTCCTTCTTTGCTGCAACTTCTATATCTGCCATAAGTCCGGCTGTCTGGCCTCCGGATGAAAGATGCTCCGTTCTGTCTTCGAGGTACTTTACATTCATACCGGGCAGCTTCATTGCCAGAATAGTTGCTATTGAGAGTTGCCTCCAAGGCCTGGTCTTCAGTCCAAAGCCACCTCCTATATCATTGATTATCAGGTGCACGCTGTTAGATGGAATCCCGAAAATCTTCGAAATAGTCATCATCACGTGGCCCGGCATCTGGGCATTAGATTTCAGTGTAAGCTCTCCGGAAATGTCATCGTATGTGGCGATAACAGAGACTGATTCAAGCGGTGTTGAACTGTATCTCTGAAGGCCCACCCTCTTTTTTAACACGACATCCGCCTGCTTGAAGGCACCTTCCACGTCGCCCCACTTACCATGGTTATGGCCCACAACGTTCGTTCCAAATGAGTCATAGACTAGCGGAGAATCCTTTGACATAGCACTTTCAGGGTCCACTACAGGTTTTAGAGGCTCATATTCGACGTCTATCAATTCAAGAGCATCTTCCGCCAGTTCAGGAGAGATGGCTGCAACTGCCGCTACTGGCTCTCCCATGTACCTGACCTTCTTGGTTGCAAGACAGTATTCTTCGGACGGGAACTTTGATATGGCATAGGGAGGCAGTGGCTGGGAATATTTCAGAGCATCATCGCCTGTTGCAACTTCTATTACCCCTTCCATCTTCCGGACCCGCGAAACATCCACCTTCAGTAATCTGGCATGTGCGTACGGGCTCCTCAGGATTGCCACGAATACGGTGTCCGCCACCCTCAAGTCTTCCACAAAGTTGGTGTTTCCCGTCAACAGTCTCTTGTCCTCTACCCTTCTAAGTGACGTGCCTATGTAATTTCTTCTTTCTTCCTGGGTTACCTGGATCTGTTCTACCATAATTATGAACCTCCTGAATTTTTATTGTTCCTGTTTCCTGCTTCACTTCCGAAATTCGATGAGCTTGCCTCTTTAACTGCCTTGATTATGTTGAGGTACCCTGTGCACATGCAGAGATTTCCTGCCAGCCCTTTCCTTATCTCTTCTTCGGACGGGTGTGGGTTCTTTCCCAACAGATAAAGGGAAGACATCAGGAATCCAGGGGTGCAATAGCCGCATTGCAATGCATGGTTTCTGGCAAAGGATTCCTGCAGAGCGCTAAGATTGCCGTTGGAACTTATCCCTTCAACGGTGGTGACCTTTGTTCCATTCGCCCTCGCAGCGAGAACAGTGCAGGACTTGACGGATTTTCCGTCCATGAGGACCGTGCATGCTCCGCAGTTTGTCGTGTCACACCCTACATGTATGCCCTTGACGCCCAGATGGTCCCTCAAAAAGAAAGCGAGGAGAGACCTCGGCTCAACGTCAGCCTCTACCGGTACACCATTAAGCTCAAATTCCAGGTCGATTTTCTGTACACTCACTTCTTTCCTCTTTTTCCTTTGGGAAGAGATCATTTCGTACCACCCCTTAACCTGTTCATTGCCTCAAGAAGAGCTCTCTTAACGTATTCGCTGCCCACCTCTTTCTTATATTCAGCACTCCCTCTGATTGCATCATCGAGTGGGTCCATATCGTCTCTTGAAGATTCAGCGGCGTCTGCTATGCTTTCTGGCGTGAGTTCCTTTCCGATAAGTGCCTTCTCGGCACTCTCTGACCTAATATTCGTCATTCCGAGTGAAGTCAACCCGATGCCCACATATTTGCATACATCCTGTTCATCAACTTTTAGCTGAACGGCTGCACCAAGAACAGCAAAATCCCCTGCCCGCCTTTCAAGTTTTGCATAAGTGCCGGAACTCCTTTCCCCGTAAACTGGAATAGTAACAGAAGATAGAATTTCGTCTTCTCCCAGGGCGGGCGTAAAACTGTCAACGAAGAAATCATCAGCCCTGATTTCCCTGCTTCCGTCCGAGCTCGACACTTGAACGGTACCTCTCATCGCTATCAACGCTGATCCCCAGTCACCTGAAGGGTCTGCGTGGCAAAGTCCACCTCCTATGGTTCCCATGTTCCTGACCTGTTCGTCGCCTATATGGGAAGCAGTCTCTGACATCAGAAATGCTTTCTTCCGTATCAGGCCAGAAGCTTCAACTTCCCCGTGAGTAGCCAGTGCTCCAATTCTGATATGGCCCTTCTCTTCGGATATGTCGGCCAGCCCTTTTATGCCTGAAATGTCCACAATATGCTCAAACCTTGTCAGCCTTAGCTTGAGCACCGGTATGAGGCTCATACCGCCAGCCAGTACTTTCGACTCACCTGAATGCTTGCGAAGCAATTCAGATGCTTCCCCAATATTCTTGGGCGTGTAATATTGAAATTGTGCCGGATACATATATTACATCACTCAAAGGGTATGTAGCAAGTGATTAATATTATTATCGACCCATACCGCATTAGAAAGAGTTTTATAAACAAAACTGTGGAAATAACCCCGAAAATTGGCCATAAGTGTAGCACACCCCGGACTCTGTCGCCTAATTCTCGTTTTTTCCAAAACATGATGTGCTTTTGCCATTGAGCCGGCAAATACTGGCGTGCTAACTAATCCCGTATGGAGATAGCTATTAATTGATATAAAGAGTGCGCAATTTTAGAGAGAATAAATTTAATAACAAGTGCATATAGGTTTATGGCAAACGTCCCAATAAGTCTAGCGATGGCAGACTATGATAGAACGAAAGCACTTATCGAAGGATTCCACAAGCCAGTCGGAATAGACCTTACATATGTCGTATCCCCACCATCGGAAACTTTCTGGAGAATGCTCAGATTTGCAGAGTTCGAGGCATCCGAAATGTCACTTTCAACCTTTCTGATTTCTAAATCCCAGGGCAGAAAATGGAAGGCAATACCCGTATTTCCTTTCAGGGGTTTTTTCCACACCAACATATTTGTATCAAGGAAGTCAAGTGTAAAAGAGCCCGAGGACCTGAAGGGAAAGAAGTTCGGTGTCCCTGAGTACCAGGTAACAGCAGCTGTCTGGCTGAGGGGAGCCCTCGAAGAAGATTTCGGGGTTGCACCTCAGGATATGACGTGGTACGTGGAACGCAAGAAAGGCCTCAGCCACGGCGGTGAAACTTCTTTCAAGCCTCCTGAAGGGGTTAAAATTGAGCAGGTTCCAGAGGGAGAAACGCTTGACTCAATGATAAGATCCGGGAAACTAGATGCCATAATGCCCAGCCCATATCCGGGCATGAAATCGCTGTTGAATAAGACCGATTATCTGGAGCTGAGTAAATCGGATGAAGTCAGGCTGCTTTTTGATGACCCAGTGGAGGAAGGTAGGAGATTCTTCAAAAAGCATGGATATAGCCACATAAACCACACTGTGATAGTGAGGGATGATGTGGTAGAGAAGTATCCATGGGTCCCACTTAACCTCTATAAGGCCTTTGAAGAGTCCAAAATAATCTCAAACCAGAAACTTGACAAGATGATCAAATCTAGTCTAGTCTTCGGATTTCCATACCTGATGAAAGAGAGGGAGATATTCGGAGGAGATGCGTTTCCTTATGGTATGGACAGGAACAGGAAAGCTCTGGAAGAATTGGTTCAGATGTCGGTTAATCAAGGACTTACCTCTAAGCCCCTAGATCTGGATTCCCTCTTCTATGAAGATACGTTGAATGCTTAATTCCTGACCATTTTTAACCAATTTTTTTTGTTATGCCCTATAATTGCTGATAAACTGAGTATATTACAATATAGTGGTGAGGTAAATTTATAATATTTCTTGATATCAATCCTTTATGGAACAAAAACTAACTGATCTACTGGAAGAACTGCCGAAGAATAACTACAACACATATTATCAGTCTTCAGCAGGCAGGGGAAAACACAAGACAATAATGTCAACAATACCTTCACCCATAGCAGAACCCTTCAGTTGGGACTACGAAAGGACAAAAGAATTCCTCTACCGCCTTAGTGAAATCCTGACCCCGGAAGAAGCGGAAAGACTCAATATACAGTTTGAAAACCCATCGCTGAAAGACATAGTGCCTGCAGCCCTTGCACCTACCGTCAGGGGCGGAATACAGCTGCTGAAGCCAGGTCAGAAGGCACCAACTCATAAGCATTCCCCCAATGCCTTCAGGCTGATCCTGGAAGCTCCTGCCGATGATGCATACACTGTTGTTAACGGAGTGGAACTTCCAATGCACACCGGAGACCTCGTCCTGACCCCCAACTGGACGTGGCATGACCATCATAATGACAGCAGTGGCGACGTCATATGGTTTGACGGGCTTGACATAATATTTGTTTACTGGATAGGCGGTGTGTTTTACTCTCTGCCCAAAGGTGAGAAATCACCCAATACAGTTGCGGAGGACGGCAATGATAATTTCAACGAGTATGGAAGCGGGCTGGTACCTGACACAGTGCACGGAGAGCTCGATTACGATCCGATGTTTTACTACCCGTATGAAAAGGCCAGGCAGGCCCTCGTGTCCCTTGCAAAGACAAGAACCGGGGAGAGCAGTGTGACCCTTGAATATACAAACCCGATAACCGGGGGGCCTGTATTTCCCTCGATGGGCCTCAAGCTTACCATGGTGAGGGGAGGCAAGACGACTCCATTAATTCAAAGAACTGAAAACAAGGTCGTCATTTGCATGGAGGGCGAAGGAGAAATAACACTTTCATCAGGCAAAAAGATTGAGCTCAAATCTCACAACGTTGCAGTCATTCCTTCATGGGAACAGCACCGGATAAGTTCAGGAAGTTCGGACCTTGTTCTGTTTACATATTCGGATGAGCCGATTTTCAGGGCCATGAAACTGTTTAGAGAGAACCTCTCTAAATAAACATATTTTCTTGAGCCATACTCCGTAGTTCACAAGGAATTCTTCTTCAGGAACCCGGAGATGGTTTCAGAGTAAAGCTCAGGAATGTCATAGGAACAGAAATGGGCCGCGTTTTCAAAAATTTTCAGCTCCGATCCCTTTATCTCAGCATTCATTTTTTCCGACAGGGGCAGAGGTGTAAACGCATCCTCCCTTCCCACCATTATCAGCGTTGGCACATTGATTGTGGTCAGCAATTCGATATCGTCGGGTTTGTCGATCATTGCCTGAAGAGTTTCTTTTACCGCATCTTCCGTTATGTCAAGGCTAAGAAGCTTCATGCAGTCCATTACCCAGGGGCGGTCCTCACGTGTTTTTTCAGCCAGTCTTCTTGAAGTGTTCTCAACGAACTTTCCCAGCCCGTTTTCCTCTATGAACCTTATCTGGCTTCTTCTCCTTTCCTTTATATCTTCGGAGTCCGGATCAGCTTTAGTTCCACTCAATACCAAACCCGAGACTAATGAGCTATCCTGTTTCCATATTCTCAGGGCGACGTATCCGCCAAGAGAAGCGCCTATGATGCATACTTTATCGACACCAAGGTGTTTCAACAAGGATATTGCGTCCCGGGCAAATTGGTCAATGTTGTGATTTTCTCTCTTGAAGCCAGATTGGCCATGACCCCTCAAGTCCATGGCTATGACCCTGTAACCCTTGGAGCGGAAGTAGCTTAGCTGCTCAGACCACATTAGTTTAGACTGGTCGAAGCTATGCAAAAAAAGGAGGGCGTTTCCATTGCCTGAGTCGTAATAAGATATGTCTACATCTCCAGTACTGAATGACGGCATACTTTGCAATATGATAGATTTATTAGAAATTATTGATTGATAGCTACTAAAATTTTCCTCATGTGCTGCTTCGCTGGAATGTCACCTGTCGCTAAAGCTCAATCTTCAAAAGACGCATAGCAGTCTTTGAAAAAAGGTTCTCAAGTGCTTCACCATCAAGCCCAAGGTGCTCAATAAGGCCGGGGTAATTGGCCATTCTGACTTTACCTCCATCCGGACCCCATGGATAATCCGTGGAGAAGATCATTTTTTCCTGGCCTACAACGTCCAGGCCCAGCTTGAGTGCGGAAAGGTTTCCGCCTATAGCTGTGTCATAATAGAAACTGTCCAGGTAGTCTTTGGGGTTATACCCCTCTACTCCATAGGACTCTCCCCTGACATTCAATACCTTGGACGCTTTGGAATCGTACGATTCCTGTATTCTGCCGATCATATACGGAATTACGCCCCCGAGATGGTGCGTTATGATCTTCAAGCTGGGAAATTTCGAAAGTATGCCGGACAGCATGAGCCGCATCCAGATAAGGCCCGTTTCATAGGGCCAACCGAGAACATGCATAAGATCATATTCCTGCTCATAGCTGCGGCTGTTTTTCCCATATGTATCCACCGGATGTATATAGACTGGGACATCCAGCTTCGCAGCCCTTTCCCACGCTAGCCCAAAGTTGTCAACTGGCACCCCGCAGGCATTTGTTGGAACCATGAATCCCTTAAGGCCCAGTTCCCTGATTGCACGATCCATTTCTTCAAGACCGCCCTCTTCCAGAGAGTTAAGCGGAATGCTTCCTACGCCCATAATTCTTCCATGGGTATCCGATTCCAGTGCACTGATCTCGTCATTAATTACCCGGACAAGCCTTAGATTTTCCTCATTAGTAAGCTCGAAAGTGTTTGGCTCGATGATGCTGTGCACCATGGTCACCTGGGCCGCAAACCCAAACTGATCCATCTCCTTGATCCTGAATTCGGGGTCAATGAAACTCTTATTTTGTGAAGAGAGGTCCATAACGTGTCTTGCTTCGGCAACAGCAGACCCGTTCTTGACAGTACTGAGCTCTTTCACATAATTTGGAGGTGTCCAGTGAGTGTAAGCATCTAAAATCATCAGACCACGAATATCCTGAAAAATATTAAAATGTGGCATGTGGAAAATGATGTCCTTTCACCCAAGCATTTTATCTTGATATGCGGCGTATTTCAAAAAATGATCAAGGATTCATAGCAATAAAAAAGGGGACCTCAAATGGGTCCACCTTAAAAGTTTCCAGAGGATTAATTTGCCACTATTTCCTCCTTATAAGTCTCCTTGATGAAGAACAGAGCCATCAAAGCCACAATGTTCAGTCCGGCCATAAGCAAGCCAATGTATGGCCAGGCATGCGAAGGACCATGCAGAAGGGACAGAATAGCGGGAGCTGCCACAGCTGTCACAAGACCGGCGAGCAGCTGCCCAAAGTTGTAGCTCAAAGTCACCCCGGAATACCTGACCCTTGAGGCAAACTGTTCAGCGAACAGGGAAGCCACTATGGCTATCTGTACACTGGCAGTTCCGTACATTATGATTTCGTCAATTATCAGCAGGGGCAGCGTCGGTTTCACCGATAGGATGTACAGATACGGAACGGACCATATGATTACGAGAATCATGCCCAGCCTCATAGCTAAAAGCCTGCCTTTCCTGTCCGCAAGCTGTCCCGCGAAGACCTTGATTATTATGCCGACAATGGCAGCAATACCGAGGGCAAAAAGCGCATAGATAGGCGACAATCCCTGGCTTGCAATAAAACCTGGCGTGAATGCAGCCAGTTCAAATATTGCACCTGCTGAGGCCGCCTGAACAACCATCAGAACAATGATTTCCTTCCAGTGCGATTTAAAGACCTTCAGTGCAGGGAGGCTCTCTGTTCTTTTAGTTTCCTGAAGTTCCGAGAATATCTTAGTATCGGTGATCTTGAGGCGTATGATCAGGGCAGCAATTATTCCAAGTGCCCCTATGTAAAAGAGTATTCTCCATCCCTGAGTGAATACATAACTGTGAGGAAGAGAGGTGATCATGAAGAACAATATCAATGCAGGGGCTGTAACGCTTGCGGATTGTCCTATGCCAAGTGCGCTTCCCCACAAACCTCTTCTCTTTGATTTGGCAGCACTCTCCACGATCCATGCTCCATCCCCGACCATTGTTCCAATACCCATTCCTGCAATGAACCTGAAGACTATCAGCAATATGATACTGGTCACTCCCAGAACGGAGAAGCCAGGGAGCAAAGAAATGCCTATTGCACCTGCTGCAGTGGTACCTAATGCAACTGCACCGACATTTCTCCTGCCACTTGTATCTCCATACTGGCCGAATATGAAAGCTCCGATAATTCCAGCCACATACCCTACTACATACGTGCTGAGACCCAGAAACAGGCCCAGATCAGGCGCTACGCTAGGAAAAAACAGACTCGGCCATATTATACCGGAAACAAGTGCAGATGCTATGTTGTTGTAGTTGTGGAAAAATATGCTGACGAAAGACCCTCCAGTCGTTCTCCACGTACTACTGTACTTATACTTTTCAGTTCGCCCACTATCAAAGGCGTCCCCGGAAACATCCTGATTTTTCAGATAAGTTCACCGGAAACCGTATCGACCAGTATTATTAAATATTATTCTTCTAAAATTTTATTAGCCTTATGTTGTTCAAATGAAGCATGAAGGACATGCATATCCAAAGTTCTGTGGCTATTCTTCCCACTATCATGCTGCTTTTGGTGCAGGTACCTCCAACAAGCAAGTATTAAATATTTGAAAACACATTAATTGTTTAACTACGGGACTGAACTGTATAGCACTCACCCTCGCAAGTTGAAGGGACAGTAACCGTACTTGAAAGGGAATAGTATGAGGGTCAGAGATCTTATTATCGAAGACATACCGAAAGCGGATGTTTCTACAAGCATCCTTGATGCCTGCACGATCATGATAGAGAGACGTGTGACAGGAGTAGCTGTTTACCAGGACGGGCAGCCGATAGGCATGGTTACGGAGAGATCACTTCTAAGAAGGTTTGTTCCATTAAATAAGCCCCCAGACAAAGTTTCCTGCAGAGAAGTAATGGTTCCAATGCTGAAGGTAAGCTCAAAAGCCACAGTCAGAGACGCGGTTGATCTGCTGATAAAAAATGGGAGAACGAGGCTCGCAGTGTACAATGATGGGGAGTTCAAGGGCTGGGTTCTGCTTTCCGATTTGGTTCCCTATGCGATGAAAAGAGACATGATTCACATGTTCGGATTCCATGGCATGGAAAAGGGACATGATATAATGTGCCCTTCCTGCCAGTCTGAATACCTTGCCATGTCTGTTATGGAGGACGGCGTAACGGTTAGGTGGGAATGCCCCAAATGCGGGCATACCGAGTAATTTCATAATCCGATCAGGATCATATCTGCATTGGAAGATCCTGTTAGCCTTCAAAACATTCTTTATAAATTCAATTTAACAAAATTGAGCGGGAAATCCCCTTCCGAAAGGGAGGGATGAAAGTGAAATCTTTTCCTATTTTCCAGAAACAACACGTGGCTCACCAGCAGACAGAATGGAAGAAGGGTCGGATAACGTGTAGCTCCATGCGTTCCTGTGTCCGTAAAGTCGAATGGATAAGTGTGGAAGGCAAAGTACCCCCGGGCCGGAGGGAATTCATGCCTGCGGAGGTTCCGCTGGTAACCGTGGAAGCAGGAAGCCCCTTTCGAAGGATAGGGGAGGAGGTCACCTGGTTGCCCTTATATTTTAGGCTCACCCTATTTGTGAAAAACACTCATTATGGCTCTGCCATGATTCCAATGGATCTTTTTGACAGGTTTCTGTTCGCCTTCACAATAGGTTCCCATATAATCCTGGTGACTATGAGCATAACTCTGATAGTTCTTATTTCTGCATCGGAGTTCATCGGTACCCGGAATAACAATTCCTACTACATGGCTCTCTCAAGGAGGCTTACCAAGGTCTTTGTTGTTTCGTTCGGAGTCGGGACTGCCAGCGGAATTGTCATGGCCGTGGAGCTTGTAAACCTGTTCCCCGGTTTTATGACATTGGTTTCCAAAACAGGTGTAATAGCCCTGTTTTATGCTGAGGTTTTCGCCTTTTTCCTTGAGACAATGGCCCTGGTTATCTATGTATATTACAGAAATGCGTTCAAGGGGAAATACACCCACTGGGTCATATCATTGTTTGTAGGTGCGGGGACAATAGGCTCTGCTGTTTTCATAACGATGGTGAATGCCTGGATGAACAGCCCCAACGGATTCAACATACCCTTGTATGTATCTTCCGGCACTCTTTCTTCAATAAATCCATGGGCCCCCTTCATCACGCCCACAACACTTGCACAGGTGGCACACGTCATAACAACAACGATATTCACCGGTTCGATGTTTATAGGCGCATATTTTGCCCTTAGGTATATCAGGACTAAAGACCCTGATGAAAAGACATTCTTCAGGGGCGGCCTTAAGCTGTCCGGAGCAATGTCAATAGTTTTCATAATTCTTTCAGGCCTTACCGGGAGCCATGAAATGGGCACTCTTCTTGTGAACCAACCGTTAAAGTATGCTGCACTGGACCTGAACCTGCATCCCGGGTCAGGGATGCCTGAAAGGCTCTTCGGCTACCTGGTCAACGGCCAGTTTGTCGGAGGGCTGGAAATTCCCAATATCCAGGCTCTCCTCGCACAGTTTGAGACTGGGATTAGCTACCTCCCCGGCCTTCTCCAGTATCCCCAGACGGATTGGCCTCCTCTATGGGTTCACACAACATTCGACATCATGGTTACAGGAGGGCTACTTCTTGGCCTGTTCCTGTTCATTTACTTTGTTATGTGGGCAATGAAGAAGAAACCATACGAGAAAAGATTCATTCTTTACGGGCAGGGAGTGCTTGGTGCTGCATCTTTGATCGTGTACGAACTGGGGTGGATCACTGACGAGGTTGGAAGGCAGCCCTGGATTGTCTACAACGTCATGAGGGTAAGTTCTGCAGCTAACTACACTACCACTCTGCTTGTTCCGGGGCTGTTCATAGTTGCATTCTATATCTTCCTGATTCCCGTAACCTTCTACTTCTTCTCGAGGGTATTCAACGGAACTCCGCTTTCGGTTGAATTGAAGAAAGGTTTTGAAGAAGGGGGTGTGAACTATTAACGGCATATTTTTCATAAATTTCTTCGTTTTCTCAATATTCGCTGCCCTGCTCATAACCGAGCTGATGGGATCAGTACTCCTTCTCCTCTTCTGGAAAGCTTCAAGCAAGAGGGTCCTGGATTACATAGTGCCAATCTGGGAAGTGACGGGCACCTTCGGTGCTTTCTGGGTAGTTATCACCGATTTCGCATTTCCCAACATACTCATTCCTGCCTCAAAGCTGTATGCGGTCGCACTAATGCTGTTCCTGATCCTGTTCGTAGCCAGAAATTCCACGATAGTGTTCGGGGAATACATCATAAAGAAACGCTGGCTCGACCATAAGAAATTATACCAGATGTACTCGCTTTCAACAATTGCACTGGGGATAATAGCACTGACAATATTCTCCTCAATAATCAGCGGCAGCGGAATAAACATCGAGGCCGGATATTTCTCAGTCCCACAGTGGATAGGTTCCGCGGGAAGCATACCTTTCATTCTTGGCGCCCTTCTGATAGGTGTTGGGCTCGCACCCGTATTCTATGGGCTGCACCCGTTCAGGAAGATTACCCTGCCGGTAACGGCTGCTGGCGTTGCACTCTCTTCCATTTCATTCTACTTTTCCTCTCCTGGCCTGGTAACTCCTCTGATTGCTGTTCCCATAGTCCTGACCATTCTTGTCCCGGTACTGTTCATGTATCAAAAGACTGCTGCACTTGTTTCCAACAAGCTTGTATTCTCCATTGTCGCGACTGCAATACTCTTTTCAATGAGCTTTCTCGTGTACCCGACAGCTTTCGGGAGAACCCTCAATGTGGATGACTTCACTACATCCGGGCCGATGTCTGGAGCTTTCCTGATAATCACAGCAGTAGGCGGAATCATGCTGGCAGTGATGGTCTATTTCTATCTAGTTGCGGTCAAGAGATCTCAGCTCGCCAGGGAACCTGCAGCTTGAGCCATCAATCATAAGTTCATAGCATGCAGGGCTGCCAGGTTCATCTGTAATTCAGCAAACTATCCAACCCGGCTGATGCGTTAAACTGCCAAGGGAATGGTAGAGGGCTGTTATCGGCCAGAATTGCTGGGACCTGTTCCAGCGCATCAGAATCATACAAGACTGTGCACCCGGCATTTGCGGGAATCATCGATACATCCACCCCTATTTACGGACCTTTTGAAAGGACTGAACAATAGCAGGCCATATATTATCTGCATAATCTTAATTATTAAGTGTAGAGCTTTAACTTGAAGCTGCGATTCATTGTCTATGAGATTTGCTATAGCAGTTTCAGGAATCAAGGTATCAGGGCCGGGAGAAGCGGGTGAGATCCTTGTCTATGACATGGATGAGTCTTCAAAGCTATTGGAGAGCTATGAAAATCCTGCCCTCACTGTCCTGACGGCAAGAGGCATTGCAATGATAAAATCAGTCATTGACAAAGGGGTTGAGAAACTCGTGATCAGTGGCATAGGAGATCACGCATTCGAGTATGCCGCGGGAAGAATAGAGCTCCTAAACGGGCATGGCATGTCCAGGGACGAGGTGCTTGCGAAAATCCTGAAGGGAGAGCTCGAGCAAGTAAAAGTTGCCTCTCACAGAGTTGGGCATCACCATACGCATTCCTGATCAACAACGTTTATATTATTCTGTCAGGAAACCTTCATTTTTACTTAAACAGTATAAAAGGTAAGGTATAGTGCTAAAGAGTCGGTACAATATATTTTTATTACAAGGTGACAAAAAATGGACACCTCTAATAAAAATAGAGTGCTGGTTGCCATGATTGCAGTTGTTATGACGCTCTCTGCTCTCGCAGTAATTTTCGAGAGCCCTCAGAGCAATAGCGGCTTTGCATCTGGCGGCCATAACTTCAGCAATATAAATGAAGTGACGAATTCAGCAAATGCTGTAAACGATAAATCAGTTGCAGCTATGGTCTCTGCCGCAGTCACAACTGCACAGACCTATGCCGTAACATTCACGAACATTGGCCTGCCTTCAGGTATGACCTGGACAGTAACTATAGATGGTTCTACGACTTTGAGCAGCACCGGCACGTCAATAACGTTCCAGCTTCCCAATGGGTCCCATGCCTTTTCTGTCGGGAAACCACTCAACTACGTTGCGGACCCTGAAAGTGGAGTAGTATTTGTTTACGGGTCCGCTTCAACGCAGTACATCACATTTTCACTTCTTGAGTATGATGTAACATTCGTTCAGACCGGGCTTCAACCGGGGGCAACATGGTCTGTTGACCTCAATGGAGTTGTCAAGACCTCTACGACAAACCAGATCTTCTACAGCATGGATAACGGCAGCTACAGCTACTCGATAACTGGGCCGGCAAACTATGCGGCAAATCCGGGCAGTGGTAAGGCAATAGTTTACGGTGGCAATGTTACCATAGATGTTTCATTCATCAGCACCCTGCACAAGATCACCTTCAACTTTGGAGGTGACATCGCAGGAACAAGCTGGACACTTACCTTTGCCGGGGACAGCTATACAGTTACCGGGAGCAGCCTTGCCCTTATGAAGAACAACGGCATGTATGGCTATTCTGTATCTACCGCGAATGAATATGCCGCCACCCCGTCAAGCGGTTCAGTGCTGGTTCTTGACAAGGACGCATCTGTAAACATAACAATACAGGTGAAGACATACACGGTGACCTTTGAGCACGTTGGCATGGAAGTAGGAGTTCCCTGGCAGGTGACATTCAACGGCGTGGTGCATAATTCCACATCCTCAATCATAACCTTTGAAACGCAAGCGGGAAATTACAGCTACACGGTTTCTGATGTAAATGGGTACACAGTATCCTCAGGCACTGGGGATGTGAATGTGGCAAGCCAGAGCCAGTATGTCAACGTTGAGTTCAACAAGAATCCTGACATCTGGACCATGCCTCTGTTGATCATCGCGGGAGCTGCTATAGGGATTGGTGCAGGAGTTGGAATCGGTCTTCTGTATGTAAGGAGGATAAGACCTCCTTAATCTTTTTTTACCACACCGGCGTTATAATACTCAACCTTTTTTCCCCAACTGATTCCTGCCAGAAAACAGATGTTGTGCCAGTGCTGGACTTTTCTGACTAGGGGCATTGACCGGAATTCCATGGTGAAAATGTTTATAACCTGATATCCACTCTTTCAGTTTCTCCTTTAAACAGTATAAAAGGTAAGGTATAGTGCTAAAGAGTCGGTACAATATATTTTTATTACAAGGTGACAAAAAATGGACACCTCTAATAAAAATAGAGTGTTGGTTACGATAGTGGCGACTGTAATGGTACTGTCGGCCCTGGTGGTTTTCTTTGAATCCCCGGGTCCCGGCAACGTTCAGGCGGCCACTGCCGGCAATCAAGTGCTCAATATAGTAAATGGAGACAATCAGAACTCGCCCTCTGTGACATCTCAGCCACTGGACGATGCTACTGTTCTAAAACTACTCAGTGAGAACGGAGTTCCCACGAAGTATGCTTACCTTCCAAACTTCAACTTCAACAGCACATCTTCTGCAGCAGTGAATCCACTTTATGAGAGATCACCCGCACCAATAGGGGTATCTGACTATGGGTATTCTACGAATTCCGGTGTGAAGACGACCTACTCATACGACACAAATGGATTCCTGGGGTCATTCATGTATGAAGGAATGGACCCTTTCTACCTGCAGAACAACAATCCGGGAACAGTTGCAATTCAGCTCAACTCTGTCCTTAACCACGTAACTGTCCAGGGCAACTCTAGCTACGTTTTCTGGATACAGAACGTGATGCTGTTCACGCCGAGTGAACACACCATGCAGATCGTGGCAAACATATGGAGTTTCTCAACCCCAGGAATGCAGTTCCCAGGCAATGCGATCCTCTCAGGTAACGGAGCGGTTATACCCGGACTTTTCTACTATTCTGTGGGCCCGCTTCTCACCAATCTGCCTGAAGCGTTTACAACAATTGTTTATGCTGACTCCGTGATGAATGGCCTGAACAATGCTGTGGATTTCAAGTATGAAGTAACGGGAACGGAATCCAGCTCTACTGTCCCCATCACGACCTATGACACAGTGACTTTCAACTCGGTGGTTCCTGGAGCTGTTCTTCCTGCACCGGCCGCAAAGTTCCACGTAAGTGGTACAGCTACGACACCGGCGGGCTACCTCTATGACTCAGAACTAGTTGTAACAGGGCCTGGAAGCGGCAGCACTTCCACAATGTACGCAGCCAACGGCCAGCTAAAGCTTCAGTTCAAGAACAGTGCTGGAACATACAATAACGTTCCAGCCGCTTACAACTTCGGCTCGAATACCGGCGAAACAATACAGGGCCTCTCTTCCTGGTGGACCTCGACCCAGAGTCCAATAGCTCATCTAAGCCTTGGTCCGTCGATTCTGGTCCCACTGTGGGGTTCAGATGTGACCCGATCCGGCGCAACTAATGTGCAGGGAACACTCGATCCGCCGAACTCATTCATGTTCATAAGCGCGGGAACTTCCTTTGACAGCACGACAGCAGCCTGGGCTCCAGTGAGTCAGAACGGCTCTTTTACCTTTGCACTGCCCGGCGGCCTGACATACTCTGCCAAAGTCATGATGAGTGAGTTTGTAGCGCAGACCTTCAACCCGATGTTTGCAGAAGAAGAGACTAATGAGACTGACGGAGGAGGGCCACCGAGTGACGTTGGGGGCGGCGGAGATGAAAACGAAACAGCGGCTTACTTCAATGTAACACTCAGTTTAGACAAAAGTACGGGAATATACACACCACTTTATGCATATGGCAATGACCAGGTCAAGTACCTTACGCTCGGAAACTCCAACGTTACCGGACCCGTGAGTGCTAAGAACCTGACGCCTGGCATGATAGCCGGAGCAGGAACACCTGGAGATCCATACCTGATAGAGAACAACCAGTACAGGCAGCTTGACCAGCTGTTTGCACGGACCAATGGCTTCATGTTCCCGGTATTCTCAGGAATAATGCTTGTTGGCACCAACGCATCGGTTGAAATCAATAATCCTGCACCTTTCGCAGTCCAGTATCCCGCAACCATGGCGTCAACGCTCCAGAACTTTGGCCTGCCCTATTCCAACAACCTGAACCTGATGTTCTACAACACATCAAGTGTCGCAGTGTTTGGAGGGACGTCAATAACGGGATGGTTCAGTTCGTCACTGGCAGGATTCCCTGCAGCCAGCCTCATGTTCTGGAATTCGACTGATTTCCTGGTAGGGGGCAACCACTTCAATACCATGAGCAATGGCCTGTTGGTGTACAACGGTAATGGGGCTGATTCCAACGGTGTCGTCTGGGGCAACTATTTCGTCAAGAACCATATATCAGGCAGCACCTACGCACCACATCTGCTCAATGGGACTGATCCGGTTGGTGTCATGATTCTTGGCTCCGGGAATCTGGTTTACAATAACTACTTTGGTCTTGAATCGTCTGCCTACAGCCCGGACACCGACATATACACAGGTGGCCAGGCGAGCTATTCCAACAACTGGGACCTCGGATCCAAGCTGCCTACTAACTACACCAATACTGTCTTAGGGCACGTTCTCACAGGAGTTATTGTGCAGGTATCATACCAGGGAGGAAATTACTGGTCCAGCTTCGACGGAAATATTCCCTTCACCGACAGCGGCAGGATTGCAAGCGGTGGAGACTACTACCCCCTGATAGTCCCAAAATATGACGTGACATTTGCAAGCACTGGACTTCCATCAGGGCTATCCTGGACCGTTACCCTGGATGACACCACAGTCATTTCGACCTCCTCCACGATAGTGATTCAGGCTGAAAACGGAACGCATTCCTTCAAGATAGGAAAACCACAGAACTATATGGCTACCCCATCAACAGGCACTGCAATTGTGAATGGAGAGAACATAATCAAGGATATCACGTTCTCCCTGATTGAATTCCAGGTTACCTTTACGCAGTCCGGACACCCTGCAGGGGCACTTTGGACTGTTAACCTGAATGGTGATGTCAAAACCTCCACTGGTAGCACTATCACATACATGAAGGACAATGGCACATACAGCTACTATATTACCGGGCACTCCCATTACACAGCAACGCCTGATTCAGGGAAGATACTGGTCTACGGTGCTGATGCTTTAGAAAGCATTACATTTGTGAATACGACTTATTCTATTGTGTTCATGGCGAGTGGCATGCCTTCCGGAAGCCATTGGGGAGTGACTGTAAACGGTATAGTGCACACCACTGACGCAGCGAGCATGTCTGTAATGGTGTCAAATGGAACCTATTCCTACACAATTGCACCACCTGCAGGATATGACGCTTCACCTGCAAGCGGAATGCTCCTGATCCTTGGGAGCGATGTGACGGTTGAAGTCCAGTTCACCGAAAAGACTTACCCTGTCGTGTTCGATGTCAGAGGAATACCCAGTGGAACAGAATGGGGAGTGACCTTCAATGGCCAGGATTTCAACACGACTACGTCCTCCATAACCTTTGACGTGGTGAATGGAAACTACAACTATACGGTTACTTCGGTGAACGGGTATACAGCACAGGTAAGCCAGGACAGTGTAACTGTAAATGACCAGGGCATAACGGTAGAGGTTCAGTACCAGCAGAATCCCAACCACCTCATGACTGCAGGCCTGATGGGTGGAGGGGCAGCAGCCGGCATTGGTGCAGGCATAGCAGTTGCCTACATGTTATGGAGAAAGCCCCCAGCCTGATATTTAAATAATCCAACAAATTTTTTTACTCATTTTCAGGCATTAAAGAACAGTTTCCCCGTGTCAGGACGATTCGCGTTCCACGTTGTTAAGGCTACCGTTTGAATAGATACATGAGAATAGAACCGAAGGCAGGTATTCGATTGTGAAGGCTAACAGGTTATCTGATTACGTCTGGGTCATGATCGGAGTAGCGTCATTTGTGATTGCAGGGGTGTTGGTCCTGGCAACCCTGTTCGGGCCATTCAGGCCTTACTACTATGGGTACTATGGAATGATGGGGAGTTACGGCATGGGATTATTCCCCATTGTCTGGTTCGGCGCAATAGCACTCGTGATCCTGCTTGTTTACCTTCTCTTTTCCCTGACCCAAAAGGGGTATGGCCCAGATAGCACCGCCAAACCGAAAGACATACTGAAAAAGCGCCTGGCAACTGGAGAAATCAGCAGGGATGAATTCGAGGAGAGAATTGCCGCACTGGATAATTCGGAAGATCATCATACCACAGGCAAGAAGGTCGATTAGCATGAGAATTCACAAACTTTTCGGAATAGCAGGCATCATTACGCTAGTTGTTGTCGGAATTCTGCTTTCAGCCTTTCCGCAATTATATTCTGCCGTCCCGCAGCAGGACACTTCAACGATCACGGAGAATCAGCTAAATGAATCTCTTGCTGCACCAGCCGGTGTCGTTGTTTCAAATAATTCGATAAACATCACAATCGATGCTGCTGTACTGATAGAGACCGGCCCCATGGGAGCGAATGCAAGCATGTTTTCTTTCCTTGTCTATGGACAGGATAATCCTGTCCTGAACGTCAAGCAAGGGGTTTCAGTAAAATTCATGGTTGTAAACATCGATACAGACGCAATACATAACTTTGCGATTACAACAATGGCGCCACCATACCCTGACATGGGACCGGGCATGATGTTCAACAGTGGTGAAATGTTTAACACACCCTACCTGGATCCCCATGCTGGACCGGGATACTCAATCTACAATGGTACATTCCACGCTGGGCACACTGGTAGTTACTGGTATGTGTGTGATGAATTCGGGCATGCGTCAGACGGCATGTACGGCTGGTTGAATGTTTACTGAAGCCTGCAAACGTCACAGTTGATGCCCCGGAAGTTCGGGACACCTGTGATGAATCAGCGCTGCCTCCATCTTGTAAGATATCTTGCCAGTGCGTAATAAAAAACTGTCTGCGCGACCATGAAATACGCCATTCCCATGTGGAAGGGTGCTAGATGGAAAACTCCCTGTGCCAGTATAGCAGCAGGAGTGGCAGGCGATATTGCGAGAGCATAGATGGCCACCTGCGGCAGGTACGTATAAGGATAGAAGGTGGGAGGAAGCACTGTCATCACCACCGAGAGAATGCCCGCTATACCCCAGACGTTTCTTATATGGCCTATGCTGCTCGCTATTATGAAGGATATAGCTGAAGTTGACATCACAAGAGTTATCAGGATCAGTGCCAGAGCAAGGGCGCTGATGAGAGTGAAAAGGTGATAGTATGTCCCAAGCGCAACGTAGAGGATTATGCCCGGAAATGAAAACACAAGGTAGCTCATGGTGAGTCCAAGTATGTAATCCACAGGCGTGATAGAACTTGCCACAAAGAGGTCCTGAATTCTCAGTTGAAGCCTGAAAAAGGCTGCATCACCGGAGCTGGACAATGCAACTGATGCCACAAGCCCGATAAAACCACCTATTATGGCATACTTAACGAGGGTTCCTGCCGATATTATGTATATTATGAAAAGAAGTGTCAGTGGTGCACTCAGGGATGCAATAATGTAGGACGGCCCGCGAATTATTGTCCTGAAACCATAGTACCATGCCAGAAGGCCGACAAACCTAAGATTCAAGTGCCATCCCTCTGCTTATAAAAAGGTCATCCAGCGTGATTCGTTTGATGTTGTAACCTTCACCGAGGTACTTTTCCGCGTCCTCTTCCTTTACGTATTTAATGTATAACCTTCCTATCTGGAGGCCCTTTTCCTGCGGGACTGTGGTTTCGACTCTTACAAGCCCCTTGAATCTTGAGAGAAGAGACTTTACGTTTCCTTTTTCGAGCACTTTCCCACCATGGATCATTACCACCTCATCGGAAAGTTCGTGCGCCTCGTCCATATAATGTGTTGTCAGGATCACGTTCCCTTCGAGCTGCCTGATTGCAGACCAGACTTCCATTCTTGAAAGCGGGTCCAGGCCGGTTGTCGGCTCATCGAGAAATATCGTATCAACATTAGCTGAAAGGGCCATTGCAACGAACACCTTCCTCTTCATGCCTCCGGACAGGGTGTCCGAGGGCTTATGCTTGAATTCGCGCAGCTCAAGCTGGTCGAGGGAGATGTTCGCGTTTCGTTCCGCCTCTGACATGGACATGCCCCTCCCCACCAGGTACAGCTTGACATGCTCAAATGGAGTAAGAATACCTATCGGAGATGCTTCCTGTGGAATACTTACAATGTTCTTTCTGATTTGAGAAGCATTCTTCATTATATCCAGGCCATTTATCTCAGCTTTTCCGGAAGTTGGTTCAAGCTGAGTCGAAAGGATTCTGATAAGGGTTGTCTTGCCTGCACCATTCATCCCGATTACCGCGGTCACTCTTTCATCAAGGTCTAAAGTAATTCCATGAAGGGCAACTGTCCCATTGCGGTACCTTTTAACAATCTCATCAGTCCTTATCATGAATATTCTCTTCCAGTAATACTGCCAGCCAGATTCAGAAATATCATAACCGGTTTAAAACTATTTGATGCGCCCATAGATCATAGCCTCAACAGGTGGTGCAGAATGTACCAACAGACTTATGAACTCCTCTTTTTACAATATTCATGTGGAAGAAACCGGAAATCACAGCGCAGTGCACATAAGATACCTGGTTCGACTTGCAGTTGGGACCATTGTTCTCTTTACAGGCACAGATCTTCTTATAGCAGGGGACAGCATGAGATCAGGTTACGGACGCTCTGTCTTCTCATTCCCTTTCATACTTTCTGGCCTGGGTGCGGCGTTCATAATCTATTCACTGTTTATCTTCTTCAACGTTGTCAGGTCTCCAGGAATTCTCGGAAACCCAGAATCTTAAGCTGAATATCAAAAAAAATGGAATAAAAAGGTGAGAAAATCAGCCATATTCGGGTTGTTCTTCATCTTCATTAACGTATGACACCTCACGCTCTTCCTGCCTTTGCCTCTCACTCACAAGAGTCCATCGATCGTCTATTCGCCTAAAAACGAGCGGCTTTGTTTGGTGTATCGTAATTTCTTCCCTCTTTTTCAGCCTCCAGAGAGCCATTTACAGAACGCCTAATCTAATCATTCTAATCTGCTATTTCAACTTTGCTAATAATATATATTTTCTGAATATATTAACATGATTAAATACACTACCATATACACTAGTTTCTCTAGATCATTACATTTAGGATTAAGATAAATTTGTTAATATAATGCCCTGATAATCTGTAGGCATGGCGAAGATAGCGCACAAGAAAACAGAGAAAAAGGCTGGCGTGTGAGAGTCGTGTTGTGTTGAAGGTTTTTTTATGGGGTTGGGCAATCACTGCAACTACCATGGGATACAAGGCGTAGAATGAGATGGTTGATGAAAGATGAATATGGCCATGACCAGGCCGTGATATCCTCCCCGCCCTATCGAAGGGGCTTCCCGCTTCCCAGACCTGAGTTACCCATGCAGGTGGCCCTGATCGCCGCAGGCGTAACTTCAGGAGCGCCCCTTCCTGCCTTTTCCAGTGATCGCATCTGAAATCTCTCACCGAGGGATTCATTTCTTCCTTCTTATATCCGCTGCCTGCGGGCAGGTCAGAGATCTGTACCTTCCATTCCCTTTCAGAAGGGGATTTCCCGCTCAATTTTGTTAAAAAGAACCAACCGGTACTCCTATTTCATGCTTTTTTCACTTGGACAGAAGCGCAAGTTTGGTTGAAATTTCCAGGAACTTTGAAGACAGTGTCTTCAACTTCATACCTTCTTTGCCTGGAGCTCCCGCTGTACCGGCAAGTTTCAGAAAGGAGTTCCGACATCCGCCATTATCTCAGTTGAGTTCATGGTACGCTTTCCTTTCAGGCCATCCTTCAATGGTGGATCTACTGTCAAAAAACACTGAACCTGGAGATTATGGGAGCAATTAAGCACATACTGTCACATTATAAGTTTCTCCTCGGGGCAAATATATTCAAAGAGTGCTTTATCATTATACTTTCAGACACTTCGACACTTCTATTCCTCATGATGTATCCTGAAAATCGGTCAACCAATAAGTACTAAAAGTCGATCCTGAAAGGTTATTAGTGCCTCACCTGACGAGGTGCGGGGTGGATGCAATCAATGGTAGAGCGCAAGAGCATGGTGCTGGTCAGTGTTCTGCTCGGGACACTGATGTCGGCCATAGATGCAACAATAGTGATACTCGCAATTCCAACTATTACAGACGACCTGAGCACCTCGCTCTTTCTGTCAATATGGACTATTATCCTGTATCTCCTGGTTCTAGCAGTGCTTACAACACAACTTGGGAGCATGAGTGATACATACGGAAGAAGAAAGCTATTCATTGTGGGCTTTGTGATTTTCACCATAGGTTCCGGGCTATCAGGCGCATCCCCGGACATACTGCTCCTGATAATCTTCAGAGGTCTTCAGGGGATTGGTGCAGCAATGATCCAGGCAAATGGTGGCGCAATTATCGCAGACACCTATGAAGCAAAGGAACGTGGAAGGGCTTTTGGCTTCATCTCTCTCGGCTGGAACATCGGCGGGGTCCTTGGAATCGTGCTAGGCGGCATAATCACCACATTCGTGGGCTGGCGCTTCATATTCTATATAAACATTCCCATTGGAATTCTCGGTGTTTATCTCGGCTGGAGATACATCAAACCAAGCGAGAGGCTCCCTTCGAAAATAGACCTAAGGGGGATGCTGTACCTGGCGGCCTCACTCTCGGCCATTTCCTACGGGGCAACAGACATCGCAGGGCAAGGAACCAGCCTGTTCAACATCTCACTCATTGTTGCAGGATTCCTGATTCTCGCCCCATTCATTCTTGCAGAAAGAAAAGTACCCAACCCTATTATAAACCTCAAGGCATTCAGCAACAGGATTCTCACATTCTCTCTCATTGCGGCCATGTCGCAGGCAATTGGATACATCTCCGTTGTCTTCATTCTGATTATGTATCTGCAGGGAATCCGTGGGTTGACGCCTTTTCAGGCAGGACTTCTTCTTGTCCCGGGCTATGTGATCGCAAGCTTCCTGTCACCCAGGATGGGGCACTACTCAGACATAGTGGGTCCGAGAATAATGGCCACATTGGGGATATTTCTAATGGCAGTGGGCGTGCTGTTTTATTTCTTCCTTGGCGTCAACACTACCTACTGGGTCGTAATTGCGGGGTCCTTAGTGTCTGGCATAGGGGCATCAATGTTCTGGCCGGCAAACAATTCCTCTGTAATGTCCAGTGCGCCCATGGAGATATACGGCTCAATATCTGGGCTTCTTAGAACACTCTCAAACATAGGCACTCTATTCAGTTTTGTAATGGCAATATCGGTGGCCTCTGCATCGGTTCCCAGGCAGGTTGCCTTTGAGGTTTTTGCGGGAACAAGCAATCTCGTTGGCGGCGTGACTACGAAGTTCCTCGGAGGGATACACTCAGCACTGCTCATATCAATACTGATTCTCGTGGTTGCAGGCATGCTCTCAATTCTCAGGGGAAGCAAGCAGATAAAAGAGGAAACAAAAAAAGGACCGAAAGTAACGAATAAATAAGGTTTGAGTTACCAGTTCCTGAGCCTTTCCTCAAGTTTCTGATACTCTACCCATAGAGTCTTTGGAAGCCTGTCTCCAAAAGATTCCAGGAAAGGCTTGACTTCTTCAAGTTCCTTCAGGAATCCTTTGCTGTCCACATGAACAAGCTTTTCCATGTCTGCTCTTGAGGTTTCCCCGTACTCGAAAGTGTCAAGATCCGGAACATACCCAATTGGAGTTTCAACTGCATCAGCTTTGCCTGAGACTCTGTCAATTATCCATTTAATCACGTACATGTTTCTGGAAAAGCCCGGCCAGATGAAATCTCCGTTCTTATCTTTCCTGAACCAGTTAACGTTGAATATTGCCGGCGGGTTGCCTATTTCCTCTCCCATCTTTATGTGGTGGGCGAAGTAATCTGCCATGTTGTATCCAAGGAATGGCCTGATTGCCATCGGATCATTTCTCAAAACTCCCACCTTGCCAATCGCAGCGGCTGTCGTCTCAACCCTTTGCATTGCACCTATGAGAACTCCGTGCTCCCACGAATATGCCTGATATACCAGGGGAATCAGGTCCTTTCTTCGTCCGCCGTACAGGATCGCTGAAACGGGAACCCCGGAGGTGTTGTTATACTCCTTTGAAAGTTTCGGGTATTGCTCTATTGGCGTGGTGAACCTTGAATTTGGATGTGCTGCTTTCCCTTCCCCATTGAACCTGTTTCCTTTCCAGTCATAGAGAACTTCCGGGGACCCATTCATCCCTTCCCAGTATGGAAGCCCTTTGTCGTCCATTGCAACATTCGTGAAGATTGTGTTGGAATGAATTGCGGTCATCGCATTAGGGTTGGTTTTTTCGTTTGTTCCCGGGACAACTCCAAAAAATCCATTCTCAGGGTTTATCGCATTGAACTTGTTTCCCTTCGGATTCATCCAGATGATATCATCGCTCACCAACTCGGTGCTCCAGCCCTCTTTCCTGAATGATTCCGGAGGCTCCAGCATAGACAGGTTGGTCTTGCCACTGGCGCTTGGAAACGCTCCTGATATGTAAGTTACCTTGCCGGCGGGATCCTTGACGCCGATGAGCATCATATGCTCGGAAAGCCACTTTTCCTTCCTTCCACGCACTGTTGATATTCTCAGGGCGTGGCATTTCTTGCTCAGAAGCGCGTTTCCGCCGTAGTTGGAATTAATGCTGATTATCAGCCCCTGGCCCTGGTTTTCGTCAGGGAAATGGCATATGTACCTGTTCCTGGAGTCAAGGTTCTTCATGGAATGTATTCCAAGAACAAAGTCTCCCGATCTGGACATTTCCCTTATCGCGCTCTCTCCTCCACGTGTAATGATCATAAGGTTTGCTACTACATATGGGCTGTCCGTTATTTCTATGCCCCCCTGCGCATAGCTTGAGCCAATGGGTCCAAGCCAGTATGGTATGACATACATTGTCCTTGATCTCATTGAATCCTTGAGGAGGGAGTACAGTTTCTGCTTGGCCTCATCACTGTGCATCCAGTTGTTTGTGGGCCCGACATCCTCCTTGCTCCCGGAAGTGCAGATGTATGTGTCGCCTTCCGATCTTGCAACATCCTGTGGATTGCTCCTGTGAAGGTATGAATTTGGATACTCCTGTTGGTTGAGCTCAAGAAGAGTCCCATCATCTTTGAGCATATTGATGAGGTCTCTTTGTTCCACTTCGCTTCCATTCATTATGCGGATGGATGAAGGATTAGTAATTTCCGCTGCTTCAATAATAGCTGATTTCAATCTATCGGCAAACTCTCCATTCAGGGATTCAGCAAGTTTCATCATGTCGTTGCTGTCTATCCGCTCGAGATTTTCCTTGGTCATCTGGTTGCTTAGGTCAGGCGCGTATTTTCGCTCGAAATCTAGCATATGCCTCTAAAATCCGCATTTTATTCTTAATAATTTGCACCGATCAGTTATGTAATGGCACGATTTTTCTCGTCTATTGTCGATTTTTCTTAGATTAACCGGACAACTGCTGGCTATTCTATCTGACAAGGTACAGAAAATCGCCAGCCCAAGCCACAACAATCCCGATAATAAACATCATTATTATCCAGAAGAAATAGTTCCCTTTAACAGATTTTCCTATGCCGAAGCCGAGCACTGCAAGTGATGCTTCCGCAGAAGCTATTGCAACGATCGGATCGGATGGAAGCATCACACTGGTAACGAGCGGTATCAGAGCACCCACAAAACCAAAGAACCCTGCAGAAGCTGCTCCTGCAACTGATTCAAATATGATATCCCTTCCCAGCTTGCTCTTGATGAGGTATGTGGGCGACCTCAGGTTAAGCTGCCTTGAGGTCCTCGATAGCTCTCCTCTCAGCTCAGAATACTGGGCTATAAAATAACTGAATGTCCCCACAAAGGATGACCCGTATGCTACCCTGAAAGCAAGCCCCAGGTAGATGTGGTCCCCCCTCAGTATGTCCCCGGCAACCAGCATTAAAGCCGTGATGATGCCGTCGGACAATCCTATTGTTATTGGAAATATTAGCTTATACCTCATTCTATGTGTCTAACACTCTCTGTTAGTCTTCTCCCTACTGCAATCTCATCAACAGAATGAATCGCAGCTCCAGTTCTTTCAATGGTCTCAATAAGTTTGTCAAATTCTATGTTCGTCCCCTCTACCGTGATGTTTGTCCCCATGGTCTCCATGTCCATCTCGGTAACACTGATATTCAGGGCTTCAACGCCAGGGACAGCCTCTATGGCTTCTGCTAATTCGATCAGGGTAGGTCTGTTAAGACTCTTATCAACATCAAGAACAACACGTCTAACATTCATTTTACATCAGTTCAACAAATTCATTTCTTGCGGAGAATATGCTATCCGCTACACTAATTCGCAAAAATCGTTTACCATCCGATACAGCGCTCATGTGCTGCATCCCTTCCGGCCACTTCTGGTCATGGAAAAAAGGAAACTCCTATTCTGTAATAGATTGTTATTCCCCAATTTTATCCTTTGTGAAAGATTATTTTTTTATGCTTAATAAACCTTGCTTCGAATTCAAGCGAAAGGTACTGGCAGTGGCATCTGAAAGGTTCATGATGGCAGTTATATCCAGCCATATCTCCTGAACAGGAGAATCAGGGTTAAACCCAATCCTCCAAGTATTGCAACGAAAATATAGAAGCCAAAGCTCAGGTGGGTTAACGGAATATTTATGCCAGAAGTGAAATTTGTCCCGAAAACACTTGCCAGCAAGGAAAGGGGCAGGAATATGGTTGCAACGAGTGTCAAGAGCCTCAGGACCTCATTTGTTACTGCTGACATAAGGTTGAGATACAGGCTACGTATGTCGCTCGACCTGCTGATGTAGGAGTCCACCATCTCGATCAGCTGAAAAGTGTGGTCATAGATATCCCTGAAATTCTTCAGGTTACCTGTCTGCACAAAAGGTACTCCCCCTTTCATTATGTTACTCAGGATATCTCTTGTCGGCGTGATCGTATTTCTCAATTCAGATAGTTCAGCCCTTATGTCCGAAAATTTTGAACTGATCTCCCTGACGGTAACTATCCTGTTCTTTCTTCTGGCAATCGTGGAAACTGCACCTTCATCAAGGCGATCGAGCTCATCATCCCATGAATAGAGTATCGGGTAGAACGAATCAACGGAGTTGTCAAGCAGGAGATAATAGATCAGATCGGTAGATGGAGTCTTGGAAAACGGGCTCAAGCCACGGACCCTCACTCTCTTGTCCACTATATCTACAATATTTATCTTCTTTTTATGTATTGAGATGAGCCACTTCTTGGAGTGGAACACGAACAGCTCCTCCATTTTCAGTGAAGCCCCATTTTCATCGATTTTCTCAGGTGTTTTGATGACAGAGAATGTATATTCTTCATAGTCCTCTATCTTTGGCCTCTGGTTTCCAGTAGTTACGTCCTCTATAGCATACGGGTCAAGCTTGAAAAACTTCTCGAAATATTCAAGCTCGTTCCCGGTTTCCATTGTAATGTCTATCCACAGAATCCTGTCCTTGCCAAGGGCAGACTCCATGTCGTCGAGAACGGACGGGTCCGCAGCAGTTGCAGTTGTGCCTTTGAGAATGATATAACTGATCAATATCGAATCACCAGCTTATGAAATATAATATGATCACACAATAAAAATCTTTGAACTGTGAAATAAAATTAAAGCTCAAACAAGGTTCCCCGTTTTATCTCTTCCCTGGCATCAAATTCCGGGAATTCGTCAAAATTGAGCAGGCTTGATGACACCACGCCCTTCCAGCTCTTGCATTCAATTCTGTACAGCTTGTCAAACTCCTCGTAGTTGCCTCCTCTTGAGCCTTTGTCAGTAAAATAGTATGATCTTGCCCCTTCCCTCTCCCCGGATCTCTTCATGATAATCAGGAAGATGTTGGACAGTGCATACTCAACTCCGTCCGTGTCAAGATTGGCAAACACATGTTCAAGCTCACTACCAACATCTGATGTCTTCCCCGCAAGGTATTGCAGGAAAACCTCGCTGTCTGTCGTCGCCTCAAGATCTTCTCTGGATTCGCCTGTGTTCATCGAGTACTTGTCAAACCATCCGTTATGGGAAAGGAAAAGCTGGTACCCTCTGACAGAAACTGAAAAAGGATGATTACTTAACATTCCGCCTGGCTGGTCGTCTGAAGTTTTCCTCGAATGGAGCATCATGGTTCCCTGCTGGACTGCGGGAACTTCAGACACGTATATCGGCGAAGTGTTTCTTACATGGGAAATGCCAGCTTTACCTATGTTAACATACCCCCACCCATCCCCATGGGTCAGGAATCTGTAATCACTTTCAGGATCCGGCAGAGGGTCTTTCAGGGAGGCTTTCTGCAAACTCTTGAATATTCCTGCAAAATCTTCGGAGAATTCTCCCTTCAGTAGGGCCATCCTGCACATGGGAAGTCTAATGGAAACTGAGGTTATAATCTGTTCTGAAGGAATATTTATGCAAAGCTACAGATAACACATCTAATGACAGGCAGTTTGAATTATTACAAGGTGAAAATGCCCCTGGTCGACCCATTTACCACAAGCTTCGGCACTGAAACAGAAAAAGAGGCGTACATATTCGAGTTAAAGAAAGACGGCATTTCAGCGTTCTCAGAATCGGTTACCTCAATTGGCCCCTTCTACAGCTACGAGGACAACACAACAGCTTTCCACATCATAAAGTCATACCTGGCAGAATTGGTCCTCGATGCCCCACAACCCGCCGAGTTTATCGCGCGCTCCAGCAAGGTTAAGGGCCACAACATGGCAAAGGCAGCGCTCGAAATGCTGCTCTGGGATTACCATTCCAGGAAAAGTGGCAAACCACTTCACGAATACATTGGGAAATCAAAGGGTTATGCTGACGTTGGCATCTCCTTGGGAATCGACAGGAAGGAAGCGACACTGAAAAAAATACAGGCGGCATTGGACAGAGGCTACAAAAGAATAAAAGTCAAGATCTCAAAAGGGAAGGAAATGGACATTCTGACACCCATACGGGAAGTTTACCCTGATATAGCACTTAGTGTCGATGCAAACACAGATTACCGCCTCAGGGACCTTGAGATTCTGAAAAAACTGGACAGATTCAACCTCGTTTACATTGAGCAGCCGCTTGAACATGATGACATTCTTGATCATGCCAGGTTGAGAAAAGAAATCTCCACGCCCATATGCCTGGATGAGTCCATAACATCTGCAGAACGTGCGGAACAGGCTTTGGAGGTGGAGGCTTGCGAAGTGATAAACATCAAGCCTGGAAGGGTGGGCGGTTTCACTGAATCTTTGAAAATAGCAGAACTGGCAAGAGAACGGAAGGCTCATGTCTGGGTCGGAGGAATGCTTGAAACTGGTATCGGTAGGTCATATAACGTTGCCCTGGCAAGCCTTGAAGCTGTAGATTACCCGGGGGACACGTCTCCCAACGACAAGTATTTCGAAAGGGATTTAGTCAGGAACCCGTTCTCAATGGAAAATGGAACCATAAGGCCGAACAGCGGAACCGGGATCGGTGTTGATATTGACTTCGAGATGATCAACAAGGTCAAGATTGAGGCTGGAACTTTCTGAAACCCCCTATCAAATCAATTTTGGGGGTGCGCTTATTTCAAGTTATTTCTAACAAATACAATAACTTAATAATAGTAGATTAGGATCGCCATTCACGCCAAGAATACAGGCATTCATGCAAAGGATTTACGGCACAGAAGGCGGCTTCATTTTGGTGGCAATTTTAATCGCCCTCGCGGTCAGGACTATTGTCATATCTAGTAGCCCTACATTTCTTCTTGGTGGTGATACACCAGGTTATGTTGCCTACACGAGGGAAATAATCCAGAATGGCTTCCTCGTTCCCGGCCTGAACACCCTTCATTTTCCCGGGAGTTTCTGGGTTTACCCGCCAATCCTCCCGTATTTCTGGAGCATTGTCTCGAACGCATTGGGCAACAACCCCCTCACGCCGTTCTATGTAATAGAGATAAGCGGGATAGTCGCCGACTCTTTTGTCATAATTCCACTTTACAAGACCGCCAGAACAATATTTGGCAATGGGGTGGCAAAGGCTGCAGCCTTAATGTTCACAGTTTACCTTCCTGATCTATACGCCCTGACATGGGGCGGAGTTCCTCAGCTCTTTGCAACCCTGATTTTTGCTTGGGTCATTTACTTCACTGTCATGATTTCCAGGCAGGAGACCAGGTCAAGAAAGAACGCTGTTGCCCTGGGCATCACTCTTGTTATACTGACATTCACGCACGATCTGACCATATTTGTGACAGTTTTTGTCCTAACTTTTGTCCTTGTTGCTTCTATACTCCTGAAAAAAGTTAAGGTTCCAGGGCTAAGACCGAATGTTGCTCACCTAAACTCGATAGTAAAAAATATCCCATTGTCATTGCTGATAGGGCTTCCAGCCATACTTCTCTGGTATATCCCGAGATACTGGTGGATCATCGATGCCGGAGCCCCTTACATTGATGCAAATCTCCCTGCAATATTTCCCCAAAACGTGGGGACACTCCAATTGATTTTCCAGGGCGTGAATGGCTATCTTTCCCCTCTTGGCTTTGCCATATTCCTTATCCCGCTGGTTGCCTGGAGTTTATACGTTGCTGTCAGGAGGGATTTCGAGAAATCCGGGGTAATCCTGTTATTCGCATTGTCTCCTATTCTGATAAGCATAGTTGATTTTCATGACCCCACTATTGTGGCCAGGATGGGATATTACACCTTCCTTCCCTCACTTATTCTCGCAAGCTACGGAATTATAAGGCTCAAGGAAATGTACACCAGGGAGTCAAAGGCCGAACGCGGCTCATATTCCATAAAGCCTTCCGGAAATCAGAAAAGGGTCATCGCAGTAATGTTGCCCCTGATTCTGGTATCGGCGCTGGGCGTATCAGCCAATATGAATTCGCACACATTCTACAATTCATACGTCGACAGCAGCCCAAGCCAGGTGATTGATTACTCCACACTGAACTGGATACATTCTAATGTGCCAAAGAATTCAACATTCGCCTCCTTTGGCGAGTTTGGATACTACATAATGGGTTATGACGGCAATCCGACGCTTGTGTACCAGAATCTGAAGTATCTTACACAACCCACGGAATGGAATGAAAGCGTGGCAGCCTACGCGCTGGTGTACCAGCCAAGCCAGAATCTGACTCTGACCGAACATTTGATTACCAAGTATAATGTGTCCTATGTAACAAGTATTGTCAATGTTTCAGTTCCAGGGTTTTACAAGGAGATCTATACCGACAACAGCACAACAATCTATTACGTCAAGTAATCATTTCTCAAGCGGGCTAAATCTGTTCCGCTATGGTAGATGTATCTATGGCAACGCTTTTAATGGGAAGGACGATCTGGTTTCATATTAAGAGAAGCGGTGGTGGAATAGGATATGTCAGCAGAAAGAAGCAAATCTGTCATCGGGTCCAGCATTTTCCAATTCCTGAACGACCGGAGCACCCTTTTCATATTCTATGCAGCTTTCTTTCTCCTTGCAGCAATCGTTGCCTGGGGTTTCCTCGGTTATACGGACCTCCCTGCAATAGTGTCAATATGGATTCTGATATTACTCAGCGCTGTATACCTGATATATGCAGTGGCGCTTACAAAGCCGATACCTCTTGTTGAGAAACTTCCCTTTGTATCATTTGCACTCTCATTATGGCTGTTTATACTGATATCCAAAATGTTCTACCCGGCTGCGATACACGATGAAATCACGATAGACTCGTACGCAGCCTATCTGTTTCTCCACCATATCGATCCATACGTGTCGGCTAACATGATCAACGTGTTCAATTTCTTTCATTTCCCATTATATTACGCGACACCCCTTCGTGCAGGAGGTTATGTTTACTACCTTATCTACCCGGCGTTGTCTGTGTATGCATTCATCCCATCAGTCGCCCTGGGAATTCCGGACTACTGGATACCGCTTCTGTTCAACGTGGGCACATTTCTGATACTCGTGTATTATTACAGGAAAAGGAAATTCACTGCCACCATACCATTCATAGCGGTCCTGGTCTTCGTTGAGGCTGAGCTTGTCATAGGGGCAGTCACCGGTGAGACTGATGTGATCTGGGTTTTCTTCCTGGCACTCTCCTACATTTTCAGGAAAAAGCCCTGGATGGCCGGGGTATTTTTTGGGCTCTCGATCGCCCAGAAGCAGATACCGGTCGTCATCGCCCCCTTTCTTCTCTACATGATTTACATTGAGAGCGGAAGGGACAAAAGGTCGTTTGTAACGCCCGTAGTGGCTGCGGCCACAGTATTCCTGGCTCTTAATGCCCCGTTTATACTGATGAATCCGGGTGCCTGGTTTTCAAGCATGCTTCTGTCCGTGGGGCAGCCGATCATCGGAGTGGGCTTCGGTTTCGGCATTCTCTCCTTTGCAGGTTATGCCCCTGTTTCATCCGTCATCTTCTCAGACCTTCTCGTAACTTCCCTGGCCTTCCTTTTCGTATTTTACATCAGATATTACAGATCCGTAAAATATGCATTTTTTGCATTTCCGATTGTCATATTCCTCTTCAACTTCAGAAGCTTGGAGAATTACCTCATTTACTGGCCACTACTCACTATGCTGGTGCTTCCCGACTTCATAAAAGACCGGGAGAGTGGGGACTCAGAAAATGCAAAACCTGAAACATCGAAGAGGCGCAGGCCATTCCTCTCAGGAACCTCAGGTTTACTCAAGAAAACTAATTTCACAGTGTTCATCATGCTGGTCATCATACTCGCCGGAGGTGTTTCAACAGGTTACGTAAACCACGAAAACTCCGCATACAGGAGCCAGCTGAAAATCAATGGAATCACACAGTTTCAGGACCAGATAATGGTGAATTCCAAGATCACCGCAATGACAGTGAATCTTACTTACAGCCCGATGGATAACTCCAAATCAAATATTCCGGTATTCTTCCGGATAATGCCGAATGGGCCCCTAAATTCGAACATAAACGCCCTGCTGTGGAGTGCAAAGAACCCATATGTCAGGCAGGGAAACAACTCACTTACAATTTACCCGGATTTCTACTCTGATATGCTCCCTGCCAACACGAGCTTCATCCTCGAAGCTTACTATGGAAACATAACCGCCTATTACAAGGCCGTCTCTCCAGTATCGCCTGCCAACCCACTGCAGGACCCGTTTCTGTTGTACCCCACCACCGATGAAAAAGCGCCATTTCCGGGCTGGAACCTGACCAAGTCAGGAAATGATGGAAACATTGTTTATTCATCATCACACCTAAGTCTCGGGCTCCGCGATTCCAATGGGACAGGACAGGGGTGGAATTCAATTTCGATTTCGACTCCGGTGAATTTCACCTACCTTGCGGATAATAACTACACACTCTCGTATTCGGCTTCGGGGACAAATGGAAGCTATATCGGCAGAACGGGCACAATCCTCAGGTTTTCAGGAATTCTTCTCACCTTCAACGCCGGGCAGGAGAAATTCTGGTACGGGTACAATGCCTCGGCCATCAATAAAAAATATTCTTCGTTCAACCGCATAAACGCAAGCGTAGTGACTTCCAATACTGTCCTCAATTTCAGCACCATAAGGGAGTATCTTTCGACTCTCGGATGGGGTTTCAGCCATGCAGTCCTAAGCTACGCCGTGGTATCCACCACGGAATCGGGCCTGAATTTCTCCCTCTCAAACATCTCTCTTTCGGATAACGGAAAAGCCATCAGGCCATTTCAATCGGAAGGCGGGTTCGTGTTACAGCCATACACAGCAAATATTTATTCTTCCAGCCCCGATCTGCAGGCTGTGCAACTGGTAAGGCCACAAGAGGTGGTCAGCTGGTAGATCTTTCGGTAGAAATTCCAACATACAATGAAGCAGAAAACATAGGCAAGCTCATTGATGAGCTCGAGAGGCTGCCGATCGATCTGGAAATCATTGTAATAGATGACAGCAGCCCGGATGGCACTTCACAGGTCGTAGAAGACCTGAAAGATAAGTACAGCAATCTCAAGCTGGTCGTCAGGCCGAGCAAGAAGGGCCTTGCATCAGCTATTCTCGAGGGAATGCAGGTAGCAGAATCTGACAATATAGCCGTGATGGACGGTGACATGCAGCATCCTCCTGACCTTCTGGAAGAGATGCTTACCAGGATCAGAAATGGAAACGACCTGGTGATAGCATCAAGGTATACAAGCGGTGGAAACCCGGGCAAACTGAGCCTGACAAGAAAGCTTATCTCCAAGAGCGCGACTCTTATGGCACATGTGATGCTGCGCGAGACAAAGATTGTGAAGGACCCGCTATCGGGGTATTTCGTTTTCAGAAAAGATGTGGTAAACGGGGCAAATATCAGCCCGACAGGTTATAAAATTCTGCTGGAAGTCCTCATGAAGGGTCACGCAAACAAAATGGAGGAAATCCCATACACCTTCAGGCCCAGATTCATGGGAAGCAGCAAACTCTCGATCTGGGAGGATCTGAACTACATCCACCTGATCCTCAAACTTGCAGAATACAGGCCACTGAAATTCGTAATAGTCGGCGTCACTGGAGTAATCATAAACGTGGGAATACTCGGGCTGCTTCACACCCTTGGGATAAGCATCCCAATAGCGGGTGCGGTTTCCATTGAGTCTTCCATACTCTCAAATTTCGCGGTAAATAACGCCTGGACTTTCAGGAACAAGAAGGATGGCGGCCTTATATCCAGGCTTCTTAAGTACAACCTTGTAACACTTCTTGGAGCGGTTATCAACTATGCGGCATTGAACGCCCTGGTTCTCCTGTCAGTGCATTATATATTCGCGGACCTCATAGGAATCGCCCTTGGTTTTCTTGCCAACTATCTGGGGAGCGAACTCTTTGTGTGGTCGCCTATGGGATCTAAAAAGAAGCATGAGAACTGATTATTCTCCCCCTTTGCCGACTATCCCTATGTATTTGTCCTCAAGATCGTCGTAACTCGTCACTTCATCGACGTTCCAGCCGCTTTCAACAAGGTACTTGACAACGGAGTGATTCTCTGTGCCGGTTGATTTTCTTATTATCAGCCTGCCCCCTTCAGTCCTGTATTCCTGAACAAAAGGACTGTTAATTACCATATTCTCCGGCACTTTGGATACCCGGACAGTGATGATGTCGCTTCTTCTTACTGCCCTGGAATCGTAAGCCAGTTTACCGCCGTTTATGATGGTGACTCTATCACACACATCCCTTGCCTCATTCAGGAGGTGGGTGCTGAGGATAACTATGTGCCTCTCTTCCCGCGATATTTTGCTGATTATGTCCCTGATCTCCTTCATCCCCTTTGGATCGAGGCTAGTTGTTGGCTCGTCCAGAACCAGTATTTCCGGGTCGCATGCCATTGCGGCAGCTATACCGAGCCTCTGTTTCATGCCCCTCGAGTAGTTGCCCGTCCTTCTGTGAAGATATCCTTTTATTGAAGTCATTTCCGCGACCCTCCTTATCTCGTCCTCACAGTCGCTGGAGTCCATCCCCCTGATTCTGCATACGAACCTGAGCGACTCATACCCGGTAAGATACGGATAGAATTCCGGCTGTTCAATGAGTGACCCCACATCTTTCAGCACATTTTTAGGATCGTTGGCCACACTCCTTCCATTTATGAGGATCTTCCCGGAACTCGGCCTCATAATGCCGGTGATTAGTTTCAGCAGGGTCGTCTTTCCCGCCCCGTTGGGGCCAAGTATCCCCATGACCATTGGCTCATCAATATCCAAAGAAACATCGTCCAGTGCCTTAAGGGACCCGAAACGCTTTGACACCGAGGAGATGCTGATTGACACCATCAGTGGACCTCCCTTCTTTCAAATACAAAGAGTGCAGCAACAAACCCAATCACCGTGTAAAGCAGCATCACAAATGATGATGTGAGCACCTCATGGATTCCCGCGGGAGTTATGGATCCGGCTGAGGAGAAATTGCTGGTGGATACGTTTATGAAGACACGCTGAACAATGCTGGACGCATTGCTGAGGAGGAAGAACGCGTTGTAGCTGTAAAGAAGCTGCAAGAGAATTTCCACAACGTTGAAGACGAGGAAATAGATGATAAATACGGTGATGTAAGCGTACAGGTTCTTGCTGAAGATACTGCTGATAAGGAAGGTCAGGGAAGTAAGCGAAAGAATGAAGAGTATAAGCAGCCCGTAGGAGATGTAAAAACGCGGGAACGGGAAAGCATGGAACTCTATTCCGAGGACAGCTGCCTCAAAAGCTATGTAGATTGAGGTAACTACAAGAGTCACAGCGAAGGCAGCGAGGTACTTTCCACCAAGGAGTGTAAATCTGCCTATCGGCAGGGAAAAAATGTGGTATGAGGTCTTGTTCTCGATCTCGCTTGATACCGCAGGGGACCCAAAGAATACAGAGGCAAAAACAGGGACGTCCAGAAGGATAAATGCCCAGAGAAACGCGAAAACATTCTCCTTCTCACTCACAGGAAGGTTCTGAAACTGCGTACCACCCAGGAATGACGGGAGATTGTTGGAATACCTGAAGGACAGGTAGGTCATAAGTGACGAAATAAGCAGAATAAGTATCAGCATGACATAAAAACTTCTAGATCTGTAATAGTTTGTGAAATAGTGTGTAAAGACTGTAAGAAAACGACCCCTGCCTGCCATCAGGCACCAACCTTGCCAAGGTATTGTGTCACGTAGCCCACAAGTTCGCTCAAGGTATAGTTCCCCGTAACGGTGACCATCAGGCTTCCCGGCTTTGAGCTCACAGTAACATTGTAGGTTCCGTTTTTAACAAAGTGAAAGGAACCAAGCGACGTATTCCCCGACAGACTGACATAAACGTTGCTGTGGCCATCAGAAATGTTTCCGGTTATGTAATTAACAGAAGAGAGGTTCTTCGGTTTTACATAAAAGCTGTAGTTGCTTGTTCCATCAAGATATGAAGTGGCCACAGATGAAAAGGTGTTTCCTGAACCTGCAGAACTTATGGAATCTTTGACCGCGCCAAGATTCCCGATGACCATGCCTGCTGTTCCGGCATTGGCAGCGAACAGTGTGCTGTTGTTTCCGGGAAGCGATTGTGACACAATTGCCAGGATTGAATTATTAAGCGTGAAGCCTGAAGAACCGAGTGATGAAATGCTGAAGTTGGATACGCTGTAAACAGTTTGAGACATGTAAGAGGTGTAAGGGGTGATCTGCAAAGGGCTGCTGGAATTTGCATAAGTTGCATTTGCAAACAGTTCGATCTCATTTATGGTGAATGGAAGGACCGCACCTGCAGAACCGTTTGAAACGAATAGGTATATGGCTGTGGAATTCAAGTGGGCTTCTGCCACTACCTCCGAGTGAAGTGGAACATAACTGAAGGGATTCGCTTCAGACTGAGAGGAAGTGTATTGGGAAGCAAGCAGGTATGTTGCTGGCACAACAATCGCGACTGCAGCCACTATGACAATTATCTTTGTTAGCAGCGGGTTCATGGAATCCAATCAGAAACAGGTACTTAAACCGGACGATTTATGCCGCAGACGCGCCAGAAACCATCAGGTCTGAGATTTTATCAAAATCCCAGCTTCCGGAGATTTTGCTTTTCCCAAAATTGAGGTCTCCCAGGTACCCCTTTTCCATCATCATCCGTACAATATGGACTGCGTAGGCTGGGGCACCAGTTGCCCCCGGAGAGTTGTAATTGAGGATATGCACAGACCTTTTGCCGAATTCAACTATGGCCTCAGGCACAAATCCGGACTTGTCGATAAGCGACCCCCTTACACCTGAAAAACCCCTGCTGGAAAGAAATCCTGTCTCGATTCCGGGAATGAACTCTCTGACCCTTCTCGCCATTTCTGACTTATAGAATGAACTTTTCCACTCCGATGATACCAGCGATACAAATTCTCTGTTGAAAACCAGGTTCAGCTTTGGCCTGATGGGCCTTTCCATGAGTGAGGACAATATGTTGCCGTCTGCAGGAGAGATTCCTTCATACACTTCCGGCCCTCCAACCAGAACTGCGTTTGGCCCGATCTCCTTCAAGCCATTCGCCCTGCTAATGAAATGGGGATCAAGAAACGGGTATTTCGTATGGCGTGGAACGGAATATATATTCCTGCTGATTAGCCCGCCGTATTCCGGCACTACCCTCCAGTATTCCCCCCTGAAGAAAAGAACAGAGTAGTTGGCTGCATAACCCATTCCATGTGCAATTTTGAGGGCAGACCCGCCAGCGGCATTCATGACTAAACCGGCGGATATTCCGGTCGTCCTGCCATTGATGATGCATTTGATCAAGCAGCCGTCGCTATTCTCTTCTATTGCCAAAACCTCTGCGTTGCTGGTAATTAATGATTTGCTGTTTCCCGACCTCATGAAGAGCGCTTTTGTCAGGGCACCAAATTCGGTTGAAACATCCGTCTTTGAATAGAATGCTCCATCACACTTCACTTCCGGCTCTATTCCAGAAACCTGTTCGCCTGTAAGTATGGAAAAATCATCACTGGAAAGCCCGTTCTGCAATGACCATTCGGAGTATCTTTCAAGTGCCTTCATATCCTCCTCTGACTTCGCAACTTCTATGGTGCCGCATTCCAGCCATGGAGACCCGGATGCGTGTGCAAGCTCCTTCCACAGTGAGTATGAAATCCCAGCTGATCTGGCCTGTACACGCTTCCTGGACGGATCAAGATAGAAAGGGCGGTGAATGACCCCGGTGTTCCTGGAAGATGTGTGAACTGCAACATCGCTCTCTTTCTCAATCAGGATAACACTCTCTTCACGTAGAGATGTGATCCAGTGGTAAAGAGATGCTCCGAGGACGCCCCCGCCTATTATTGCAATATCGTATCTTTTTTCTTCTGTCACGGAGCTGGTCAACTTAAGCACCACAAGCCGTCTGGCATATAGAATATGCCAATCCAGTTATCAATATTCCGCCGCAGGCAGGGGGCTGCTATGCCGAAATGTACAGTTTAGTCGGGGAGAACTCGTAGTGACCAAGGACTTCATTAGCGGTTAATCTGCCTGATGCGGTCCTGAGGGTGAGCTCGTGAAGTTTTACTGCAGCCTCGTCCAGGTTGAACTCGAAACGCAGGAGCCCGGATATGTCAAGGTCTATGTGTTCAGACATTGTCAGGGCAGTTTTCGGGTTAGCAGTTATCTTGACGACTGGCTCAATCGGGTTTCCCACTATATTGCCCTGTCCAGTGGTAAACAGGTGAACAACAGCCCCAGCTGCTGAAAAAAGGGTTACGCATTCAGCAGCGGCAGAGGATGAATTCATGAAATTCAGCCCTTTCCTGGTTGGCTCATCCGCGTAATCAAGAACATCAACTATAGGAAGATTTCCTGCTTTCTGTATGTTCCCAAGCGCCTTTTCTTCTATTGTGGTCAGTCCACCCTTAATGTTTCCCTGTGTGGGCTGTGAACCTAAAAGATCAGCACCTTCCCTTCTAATTTCTTCCTGGTACCTGTTGAAAATATCCATGAACTTATCTCTGATTGACGGGTCTGCTATCCTCTCCGCAAGAATATTCTCGGCACCGGTGATCTCGGAGGTTTCCCCGAAAATAAGGGTAGCACCCTGATCCTTCAGTATTTCAAACGTCCTTCCAACCGTGGGGTTGGACGCAAGCCCGGAGGTTGTATCACTCTCACCGCACTTCGTGCTGATTACAAGGTCTGCGACATCCTGCTCTTTCTTTACAATATCAGATGCATCCTGAACCATTTCCTTTGCCCACCTGGAAGCTTTCTCAACAACCTTCAGGTCTCCTTTCCCCTCTATTCCGATAGCTTCCACGTGCTTGCCGGTTTGCGAAATACTGTCAGCTATCCTCTGTGTCCAATTGTCTTCAATGCCTATTACAATAGCAGAGGCAACATTCGGGTTTCTTCCCATTCCACCCAGTGTTTTGAAAAGGAGTTCAAGGTCCCTGCCGAACTGCAACCTCCCGTAAGGGTGTGGGATTGCCCTTGTTCCGGATATGTGCTTTTCCACATTCTGTGCAGCAGCGTTTGATATGTCATCAACAGGTATAATCAGCACGTGATTCCTGACACCGACTCTTCCATTCTCCCTCTCATACCCTAAAAATGAATGGTTCAGATTACCACCTCATGGACTTAATGTTATGCGTGTGGACATGGTTTCCCGGCTGTATTTCATGAATCGCCCTTCCAATCTCCTGGCCATACTCAATTACAGGCTGGTCGCCGGAAATTCTTGTTATGGACAATTTGTGCCCAAGCGGAATTCCTTCACTCACCTCAACAGTCAGGGTTGCTCCAACATCCAGGTACTTACCCTGGGCAGTTGTGCCC
>OFHJ01000066.1_pt1 | contig 42556 bp, 31 predicted proteins | sample 1522001 | NCBI WGS metagenome assembly OFHJ01 (sample SAMEA2464838, study PRJEB22497) | soil metagenome | biome: Grassland; feature: Farmland; material: Clay | place: Australia | collected 2013-02-01 | depth 1.2 m | reverse complement strand
AATGGCGTTCGTGGCATCGTCATATGGCTCTGGTGATGATGGCCATGCAATTCATGTTGCAGGCGAGACTCGATCACATCGATACCCGTCCGTTGCTGAGCTGCTACGACATACAGATCCTGCTCGCTACCACGTTGCCTGACCGGCGCAGCAGCCGGGAAGAAGTGATGAGGCAGATGCGAACTCGACACGAAAAGAGACAGGCTTTGATTGACGCCGCGAATCGGGCGAGGCTGCATAACTCATTGACATGACTGAGTTTCAAGGTGACGGAGTAGAATTAGTAGCTAAAGTCACGGCGTTACGTGTGGAACCATGAACTCCAATGTCATTTTCTTCCGCAGCGCCCGGCGGCCCGGGTCTCGCGAACGCCGATTCCGGCGAGCCACTGACACGCTAGCGCTAGCGCTTGTATCCCAACGCATCAGTCTCGCTCGTCTTCATGCACCCCGCTTTCTAGATTCAGTCTATCCACGTGCGGTTGTCGAACGGGACGCAACATTGATCCAGATCGAGGACACTGGCCGTAAAAATGTGCCATACACGGCCTGAATGCGATCTTCCCCAGGTTCTCGAGCGGCGAAAAAGGCTGGAAAAACGCCTGTCCGGAATACGTGACGGGCAGGACTGCTCGAGCGCTGTCGGATGCCTGCCCTGACCAACCGGGCGAACCGGGTCCGGGGGCCCCCGCGGGCCTCCGCCCGGCAACCCTCGACGATTGCGGCCGGTCACGATCGAATCAGCCGACGCCCGGAGCGACCGCTTTGTCGATTCCGACTGGCGGGAGCCTTCCTATCTATTTTTGCAGACTCTGCTAAAACGAATAGGCGATGCCGCACGAGCGCCCTCGTCGTCCTCCTCGGCCTGCACCGCAAACGTGGGCAGTGTCTCGCCGCGTCCTCCACGGCGGACACCTGTTCCGCCATGCCGTCCTTGAGATGACACCGGCATTGCCGGCGATATGGCACAGTTGCGGCGATGCGTCATCGGCACGTCGGCTTGCGGACCGAGTTGCCCTGAATCGGCTACATCGCCGACCTTCCGCTCAGCGCGGAATCAGGGGTGCCTGCCGCTCAAGCGGGCGGCTTGCGCGCGGTCAGATACGCCATACGGTCGGTGCTGACCGCCTTCGGATCCTCGATGACCGGCCGCATGCTGCGCTCGAAGAACGCCCGTTCCGCCGGCGAGAACTGCTCGGCCATGATACGGCTCAGCGGCGGAGCGAGGGGGTGCGGGGAGCTGTGGATGAACACGTCCCAGGACCGCGTCATCGACGGGCCCGTGTCGATGTGCAGCTCCAGATGAAGGTCCGCGAAGCCCGCGTTTTGGGCGAAGCGCACCAGGTCACGCTCGGAGTAGTTGGCGATCGGGGAGGCGCGGATCTTTTCCGCCGTGTCGGGAAACTGCGCGGCCTGCCAGCGGTGCAGCAGCACCATCAGCGGACTCACCCCTTGCAGGGGCTTCGAATCGATCACGGCTTTGATGGCTTGCGCGGCGACCGCCTCGTCCTGGAACACCGGCTCGGCGAGGGAAATGCGCCCCCCGGGCTTCAGCACGCGGTGGAATTCGCGCAGTGCGCCGGGCTTGTCCGCCACATACGCCAGCACGGAGCGCGTTGCGACCGCGTCCACGGTTCCATCGGCGACGCCCTCGAGGCGGTCGGCCGGACAGCACTCGAACGAGCACTGTCCGAGGACGCCGCGCTCGCTCGCCTGGGCGCGGGCGTGCTGCAGCATCGGCTCGGACACGTCGGTGAGCCGGACCCGCAGCGTCCGGCCGACGCGCTCGATCGCCCTGAACGCGACGAGTCCCTCGCCGGTGCCGACGTCCACGAGCGTCTGACCGGCGCCGAGCTGCGCACCATCGAGCACCCGCTCGATGTAGCGGCCGACGGCGGCGCGCACGGCCCGCTGCAGCTGCGGATCGTCCGCATGCCGCCGGTGCAGCAGCCACTGCGACCACACGTCGGCCATCGGGACCTTCTCGTCACTCGCCATGTGCCATCCGGCTCCGCGTCTGCATCCGGCGCATCTTACGCGACGGCTCGCGCGGCGGACATGCCGGCGAGCGCATCGCAAAGGCGGTCCGGCGAATTCCGCCGCCGCTTTCACCCGCGGGCCGTCGCATCGGCATGCGGACCGGAAACGCGTACGCCGGCCGGGCCGCTCGTGGTCGGCACACCCGGCATTTGCTACAGTCGCGGCTCCCCCGGCGCACTCCTTACATGTATGAAAGACACTCGAATCCCACGCGGAACAGGCACTCGGCTTTCCCAGCTGGGAAGGATGTCGGAAGCTCACTATGGATTCGTCAACACCCCCATCTACCGGGGCTCGACGGTCCTGTTCAAGACCCTGGATGACCTCGAGCATCATCGGGCTCGCTACACCTACGGCACCGAAGGCACGCCGACCATCGAAAGCCTGGAGAGCGCCTGGACGGCGATCACCGGCGCGGCCGGCACCGTCGTGTGTCCTTCGGGACTGGGCGCGGTCGCCCTGGCCCTGATGTCGACGCTCAGTCACGGCGAGCACCTGCTCATGCCGGACAGCGTGTACCTCCCGTCGCGCTCGCTGTGCTCCAATCTGCTCGAGCGGTTCGGGGTCGAAACGACCTTCTACGATCCTCTTCTCGGCGCCCGGCTCGAGTCGCTCGTGCGGCCGAACACTTCGACCATCTTCCTGGAATCCCCCGGCTCGCAGACCTTCGAAGTCCAGGACGTGCCGTCCATCACCGAATTCGCGGCACGGCGTGGCATCAAGACCGTCATCGACAACACCTGGGCCACGCCGCTTTTCTTCTCCGCCCACGAGCACGGGTGTGATCTGTCGGTGGAGGCCGGGACGAAGTACCTGGGTGGGCATTCCGATCTGCTGCTCGGGCTCGTGAGCGCCAGCGCGGCGGCGTGGCCCGCGCTGAAGAAGACCGCCCAGAGCCTGGCGATGGTGCCTGGCGCCGAGGACTGCTATCTCGCCCTGAGGGGGATGCGCACCTTGCACATCAGGCTCGAGGAGGCACAGACCAGAGGCCTGGAGATGGCGCACTGGCTGCAATCGCAACCGGAAGTGATGACCATTCTGCACCCCTCATTCCCGTCCTGCCCCGGCCACGAGCACTGGAAGCGCGACTTCAAGGGCTCCACCGGCCTGTTCTCGATCGTCCTGCGCCCCGGCTTCACCCGCCAGGGGCTCTCCGACATGCTCGATCACCTGTCGGTGTTCGGCATGGGCTACTCATGGGGCGGCTTCGAGAGCCTGATTCTTCCCTTCGACTGCAGCAGCTACCGGACGGCAACCCGGTGGAACCCCGGCGGCTTCGGCCTGCGGCTGCAGATCGGCCTCGAGGACATCGAAGACTTGCAGGCGGATCTGCGCGAGGGCCTGGACAGGTTGTCGGCATCGACGCGCGTCCCGTTGCGTTGAGCGGCACGGGATGACTTGATCGCAGACCGGCTCGCGCACCGGCGCTCCGCCGTGCTCGCGCCGCAGACGGCGCGTTTCTCACTCCATTCGTCTTGAAGGATTGGAAGCTCGGGGACACCCGTCGCTGGCAGACGCGCGCGATAGCCGCGGCAGTCGACGCCTCGGCGACGGCGCGTCCTTCAGCGATTCGAGCTGTTAGGAGTCCGGCGCGATGGTTGCAGCGCGAGGCGGACGCAGCGTCAGATGACACGGTATTTGCAACCGGGCGCGGCGCAATCGACGAAGACGCGAATCCGACTTGACTTCCGCCGAAAAAACTCCACGGTGATGAGCGTGTCGATACGGACGATCTGCGCGATCGCCGGATCCCTCATGCCATTTGGTTATATGGGGCACTGAGGGAGCCCTTCACGATCCGGCCGAAACCGACTGTTTCTACAGCGAAAACGGCGGATCGGTGTTTGTCGTGCGCGCGCCGCCCGCTCAGCATTCGGCACTGGAAATCCCGCCGAAGGGTTGACTCACACGACTATGACTTTCATCATGGGTGGCGAAGTGTATTCGGGCCAAAGTATTCGCAGGGAGGGGTGTCTGCATTGAATGGAGCATCGTCGTTAGCAAAGGCGGCCGGGCTGTTCCAGCTCGAACGCCCGGGTGCCGACGACGGCCCGCTGGTGCACAGGCTCATCGACCTGTGCCCGCCGCTGGATCGCAACTCGCGGTACTGCAACCTGCTGCAGTGCACACACTTCGCCGACACCTGTGTCATCGCCCGGCGGGACGGCCGCACCGCCGGCTTCCTGTCGGCCTATCTGTTGCCGGCACGCCCCGACGCGTTGTTCGTCTGGCAGGTTGCCGTGGCGCCGCAGGCGCGCGGTCAGGGCCTGGGCGGAGCCATGCTCATGGAGTTGCTCGCACGGCCCGCGTGCGCGGGCGCGCATTACGTGCTCAGCTCGATCACTGATTCGAACCGACCGTCCTGGTCGCTGTTCGAGGCGCTGGCCCGCCGGCTCGACGCCCCACTCGAGCGGCAACCGCTGTTCGATCGGACACGGCACCTTGCCGGCGAGGCCGAGAGCGAGACACTGGTTACGATAGGGCCGTTCGAGCGGCCCCGCTGAAATTTAATTCTCTGAAACATCGGGAGGTTGCCATGAAACAACCGAGCACTGTCGTAGCTCTGGAGTCCGTCGCCAACGTGTTTGCGCGGCGCGAATCCCGGGTCCGCAGCTACTCGCGAACCTTTCCGCGCATGTTCGCCCGCGCGCGCGGCGCGTACATGTACGACGCCGCGGGCCGCGCGTATCTGGATTTTCTCTGCGGTGCCGGCAGCTTGAATTACGGCCACAATCACCCGGTGCTGCAGCAGGCGCTGATGGAGTACCTGCAGGCCGATGGGATTACGCATAGTCTGGACCTGGAGACCGAGGCCAAGGGCCGCTTTCTCGAGGACTTCGTCGAGCGGATCCTGCGCCCGCGGTCGTTGGATTACGCCGTGCAGTTTACCGGCCCCACCGGTACCAACGCCGTGGAAGCGGCATTGAAGCTCGCACGCAAGGTGACCGGACGCACCGCGGTCGTCTCCTTCACCAATGGCTTCCATGGCGTCACGCTCGGAGCGCTCGCCCTGACCGGCAACCGGCACCATCGCGACGCCGCCGGCGTGCCGCTGCACGATGTCGTGCGCATGCCGTTCGACGGCTATATGGGCGACTCGACCGACACGCTGGACTATTTCGAGAGAGTATTGGGCGACCCGGCGAGCGGCGTCGGCGATCCGGCCGCGGTGATCGTCGAGACGGTTCAGGGCGAGGGCGGGCTGAACACCGCGAGCCTGCCCTGGCTCAAGCGGCTCGAGACGCTGTGCCGCCGGTTCGGCATGCTGTTGATCGTCGATGACATCCAGGCCGGATGCGGCCGCACCGGCACGTTCTTCAGCTTCGAGCCGGCGCAATTGCGGCCCGACCTGGTGGTGCTGTCGAAATCGCTCTCGGGAATGGGGCTGCCGCTCGCGGTAACGCTGATCCGCCGCGACCTCGACATCTGGAAGCCCGGCGAGCACAACGGTACGTTTCGCGGCAACAATCACGCCTTCGTCACGGCGGCGGCCGCCATCCGCCACTTCTGGTCCGACGGACGGTTCGCCGCCGAGGTGCGTCGCAAAGCGGACATGCTCTCGGCACGTCTGCAAGCGATGACGAGCCTGGCCGGGCCCGGCCGGCTCGTCGCGAAGGGTCGCGGGATGATGCAGGGCATGTGGTGCGCACAACCGTCGATCGCGGAGGCGGTCAGCCGCATCGCCTTCGGCAAAGGCCTGATCGTCGAGCGCTCGGGGCCGTACGACGAAGTCGTAAAGTGCCTTTGTCCGCTCACCATCGAGGACGGCGAGCTCGCGCGAGGCCTCGATCTGCTCGAGGAGAGTGTCACCGAGGCGCTCGGGTCCACACACGCCGCCAAGTCAGCGGAAGGTTGATCAAATGATCGTCAGAACGCTGCAAGCGGCGGAACGAACCGAGCGGCGCGTGACCGCCGCCAACTGGGAAAGCACCCGGCTGCTGCTGAAGAGCGACGGCATGGGCTTCTCATTTCACATCACCACCATGTATGCGGGCACGGAGACGCGCATGTGCTACCGGCATCACCTCGAGTCGGTGTACTGCATCAGCGGCGAGGGGGAAATCGAGGACCTCGCCGCCGGCAAACGCCATCCGATCGCCCCCGGAACGATCTACATTCTCGATCGGCACGACGAGCACATCGTCCGCCCGCGCACGGACCTGACCTTTGCCTGCGTGTTCAATCCTCCTTTGAACGGCAAGGAGGTGCACGACGCCTCCGGAGCGTATCCGCTCGCGGCGGAGGCCTGACCATGAGCATGAGCAGCAGAAGCGCGCTCAGGCCGGTGCCTGCGCAGGACGACCCGTATGCCTCGCGGGTGCTCGACCGTCCGAGCATCGTTGCGCGGCAGGATCCGGTGGTGTACGGACACGGCTCGGCCGGCTGTCCCCTGACACCCGAGCAGGTGCGGGTTTACGATCTGCGGGGCTTTCTCGTGCTGCCGGGACTGTTCTCCGATGCGGAGGTCGCGCGCCTGCAGGAGGAGGTGGCGCACTTCCGCGACGGCCGCTTCGAGGTCGATCCGCAGACGCTGGTCCTGGAGCCCGACAGCCGGGAGCTTCGCTCCATATTCCGGATTCACGCTGCGAGCGCGCTGTTTGCGCGATTGCTAACCGACGCGCGCCTGCTGTCGATCGCGCGCTGGCTGCTCGGCGGTGAGGTCTACCTGCATCAGTCGCGGCTGAATTACAAACCGGGATTTCTCGGCCGGGAGTTCTTCTGGCACTCCGATTTCGAGACCTGGCACATGGAGGACGGGATGCCGCGCATGCGGGCGCTGTCGATGTCGATATCCCTGACCGGAAACACCGAATTCAACGGACCGCTGATGCTGGTGCCGGGCTCGCACCTGCGCTACGTCACGTGCGTGGGCGAGACGCCGGCGGAGCATTACAAGCAGTCCCTGCGGCGCCAGGAGTACGGCGTACCGGACAAGGACAGCCTCGCGACGCTCATCGAGGCGGGCGGCCTGGAGACCTCGAAGGGACCGCCGGGGACGGTGACGCTGTTCGACTGCAACGTCATGCACGGCTCCAGCGGCAACATCACCCCCTTCCCGCGAGTCAACGCCTTCGCTGTCTACAATGCGGTTTCCAATCGCCTGGTTGCCCCGTTCGGCGGACGGCCGCCGCGGCCCGAGTTCATCGCCGCGCGAAAGAGAGTCGCGGCGCTCGAGCCGGTCGACCCGCCCCTGGCCTGAGGGCCTGCGGCGGCCGGGCCCCTGCCATACCCGCCGAAGCCGGCGCGACGCGTTCCTCCTCCGGCGCAACCCCTCCTGCTCGAGGAGGCGACGGACAATTCCCGGCAACGTCAAAAGAGGTGTCTCGGCTTCCATTCGATCCGGTCTTCGCACAACTTCCCTGGGAGGAGAAATCATGCCTACAAATACTATATTGCGATCGTTCACTCGCTTTGGCGTCATCGTGCTCGCGCTGGCGCTCTCGGCCGGGCTGGTCTCGGCACAACAGCGCTCGCCCGCGGCCGCGCCGGCCATCAAGGCGGCGCATTTTTCCGATCAACAGCTGCGGTCCTTTGCTCAGGCGGCCCTTCAGGTTCGCCAGATCGCCATGAAGGCCCGGGCATCGCTGCAAGCGGCGAAGACGCCCAAGGCAAGAAAGGATCTGATCAACAGCGCCGAGACGCGGCAGATTCAGGCGGTAAAGGCGAACGGACTGACGGTCAGCCAGTACGATGCGATTTCCCTCGCGGCCCGGCAGGACGCGAAGATGCGCATGAAGATCGGTAAGTACGTCAAGCAGGCCCTCGGGAAGAAGAACTAGCGGCCCGTCGCCGTCCTGGGATCGCGGGCGCGGCCGACTCGCTCACGCGCGGCTCGCGCCGCCGCCCGCAGGACAGCCCGCCCCCTCGGGGCGGGCTTTTGTCCCCTCCATGGGCTAGACTCGGGCGCGGATGAGCCGCGAATCCACGGGCTACGAACCCCGCAGCAAACCTCGATACGAGGACATCACCGTGCGCGGACTGCGCCACCGGGTCACTTGGTGGGGCGAGCCCACCGCGGCTCCGATCCTGCTCCTGCACGGATTCATGGACTGCGGCGCGACCTGGCAATTCCTCGCCGACGCTCTGCCGCGCGGCTGGTCGCTGGCCGCCCCCGACTGGCGCGGCTTCGGCCACAGTGAGTGGGCATCCGGCGGCTATTGGTTTCCGGACTACTTCGCCGATCTCGAGGCATTGCTCGATGCGCTGGCGCCGGCAGCGCCGGCACGCATCATCGGGCACAGCATGGGGGCCAATATCGCGCAGATCTACGCCGGCATCCGGCCAAAGCGCCTGGCTTGGCTCGTGAACCTGGAGGGGCTCGGACTGCCACCCTCGAGCCCGCAGGAGGCGCCCGCACGCCTCGGGCAATGGCTGGATGAGCTGCACCAGCCCCCGCGCGAGCGCCGGTATCGCTCCGTGTCGGAGTTGGCCTCGCTGCTGCGGGCGCGCAATCCCAGGCTGCCCCCGGATCGCGCCGAGTTCGTGGCGCGGGCGTGGACGCGGCCTGTGAGCAGCGCGGGCACGGCCGCCGACGGCGAGGCAGAGCTGTTGTTTGACCCGCGGCATCGGCATGTCAATCCGGTCCTCTATCGACGCGAGGAGGCGCAGGCCTGCTGGGCCCGCATCGAAGCGCCCGTGCTGCTCGTCACCGGCGAAGCGTCCGGACAAGCTGCGAAACCCTACGCGAATGCCGATCAGATGGGTCGCCACATTCGCACCCTCCGATCCGTCACCGTCGCTGGAGTCGGCCACATGATGCACCATGAAGATCCTGCGGCGATCGCGAAGCACATCGTCGAATTCGACGCCGAGCACGGCGCACGACCGGCGTGAGCAGCGGCTCACCGACTCCCGCGGGCGAGCATCGAGGCGCTTGGTGCGCCACACCCGTCTCCCGGATCGTCAACGCCGGCCGGCGCCGGAACGCGGGCCGCAGCGAGCCGGGCTGACGGCGCTGCATCTCGAGGCCGCCCGGGCTCCGGGCAGCGGGCGGAGCCTTTCCAGGGAAGCGGATACGTCGAAGGTGCGGCCGCGGACGGACCGCGTCCCGGGACCCTGGTTCGCTCCGCAGTCACCTCGTCCGCGCAGCGGCGTCCGGGGAGCCCAGGTAACGCACCACCCAGCGGTCGATCGCGCGGAAGTACAGCTCCCGGTGCACGGGATCCTGCGGCGAGTGATGGGCGCCGGGAATGCCGATGAACTTCACGGGCACGTGCCGGCTGGCGAGGGCGTGGTAGAGCCCCAGCGACTCGGGCAGCGGCACCGTGACATCGTCCGTGCCGGAGAGGATCAGCGTCGGCGTGGTGATCTGTCCGGCGTAGGTGAGCGGCGAGCCGGTCCGGTACAGCGCCGCGCTGCGCGGATCCCACGGACTGCCGCCGAGGGAGTCGCGCGTCCAGGCCAGGTTGCCGGCGCCGGAGAGCTCGTATTCCTCGGTCCAATCCACCGCGCCGTCGGCCACGACCGCACAGCGCCAGAAATGCTGGTGTGAGATCAGCCACGTGGTCATGTAGCCGCCGTAAGAATGCCCCACCGCGGCGATGCGCGAGGTGTCGACGATCCCGCGCTTCTCCAGCATGCGAATCCCCGACATCACATCGCTGTCGGGGCCGTTGCCCGGGTCGCGGTAGATCGCATGCTCGTGCGCATTCCCCAGGTTGTCGCTGCCGCGGTAATTGGGCTCGAACACGAGGAAGCCCTGTGCCGCAAACAGCGCGCGCAGCGGTCCGATCTCGTACACGTCGAAGTGAGGCGGCGCGGCCGCCTCCGGGCCGCCGTGGCTGTACACGACCAGCGGATAGCGCCTGCCGGATCGATACCCGAGCGGATACGTGAGGATGCCGTCGTTGGGCTGGCCGTCCGGGGCGCGCCATCGAACCTCGACACTGCGTGCCTTGGCGTAGACATCGAAGCCCCGGTTGAAGCCGGTCAGCCGCTTCGGAGCGCTCTCGGGCGTGCGCATCAGATACAGCTCCGGCGCCCGAGTGGGATTGTCGGCCACGACAGCGAGCTCGCCGCGGGAGGAGACGGCCACCGCGAGCGCGTTCAGGCCCCCGAGATCCAGCGCGCGAGCCTTGCCGTGCAGGGGCTGCAGATAGAGCGTGCTGCGGATGTGATTATCGGCCCTGGCCACCAGGCCTCGGCCGTCCGGCAGCCAGGCGAAACCCGCCCGCAGATTGCGGTCGAGGTCGACGCTGATGTCGTGCGCCTCGCCTGCGCCGGGGGAGCCGACGAACAGGTGCATGTTGCTGAGCGGCCCGGGCCCGCGAGGATACAGGAAGGCGATGGCATCCCCTCGCGGCGCGAACCGAGGCGAGTATTCGTAGCTGTGCCGCCGGGTGATCGGGTGCTCGGCTGCCGTGACGACGTTCACCGCGACGATGCGGGTCCGATCGCTGTCGGCATCGTCGGCATCCGCCTGCTGGGTGTACACGATCCATCGGCCGTCGGCCGACCACGAGGGAGCCGAGATGCCCCCGCCGAAGGGCGGTGCGGTCTCCAGCACGCTCGCCGGGCCGAAGGTGAGCTGATGCGCCTGACCGCTCTTCACGGACAGCAGCCAGATGTGCGAGGGCACGGCCGGCCGGTCGGTCAGATAATCGTCGTCGTGGAAGACGAACAGGTCGTGATGGGTGCGCCGATCCCTTGCGCTGATCGGTGAGTTGTCCGGCGTCACGTACGCCACGGTCTGCCCGCCCGGGCTCCAGGCAAACTGCTGGACCCCGTTGGGCGCATCGCCGAGCTCCGTGGGAGTACCGCCCGAGACCGGCACGAGGTAGATCTGCGCCTTCTGCGCGCCCACCTTTGCCAGGAAGGCGATGGTGCGGCCATCGGGCGACCACCGCGGCATGTGCAGGTCGCGCATTCCGCGTACCAGCGCGCGCGCCTTGCCGCCCGCAGCGCTCATCACGCGCAGCGTCGCGTCATAGCGGTCGTGCACGAAGTCCGACCGGACGGTCAGGAAGGCGATCCGCCCGCCCCCGGGCGAGAACCGGGGCGAGGTGATCCTCACCAGGGCCCGGTAGTCCTTGAGGTGGATCGGCAGGGCGGCCGCCGCGGCGGCGAGCGGCGCCAGCACCACCAGCAGCGCGGACAGAGAAATCGGGCCGATACGCTTCATGGACACTCCCAGACTCGAGGGGATGAAGCGTCGATTTTGGCATTGAATCGCCTTTACGGCGACCCCGCTCACGAGATCGGTCCCGAGATTAAGGATCTCGAGGCGTGAAATCGACCTGCCGAAAGGTCACCCGCCGGCAGATGGCGGACAGGCGACGTTGTCCGCAGCTGCGCCCCATGCCCCGCGCGCGTCAAGAGGCTTCGGCACTTTCCGCGTGCTCCTCCGTGTTCGCCGGGGTCCGTTCATCGGCGCTCACATCACGCAGTATGCTCGCGCTCCATTCCCAGCGCCTGCTCGAGCTGCTGCCGGATCAGGTATTTTTGAACCTTTCCGGTCACCGTCATGGGAAACTCCCTCACGAAATGCACGTAACGGGGCACTTTGAAGTGCGCGATCCGCCCTCGGCAGAAATCCACGATCTCCTGCTCGTCGGCGCTCACGCCCTCGTGCAAACGGATGACTGCGCAGACCTCTTCGCCGTACTTGCGATCGGCAATTCCCACGACGGCCACATCGAGCACTTTCGGATGCCGGTATAGGAACTCTTCGATTTCCCGGGGATAGATGTTCTCGCCGCCCCGGATGATCATGTCCTTGACCCTCCCCACGATGTTGCAATAACCGTCCTCGTCGAGAACCGCCAGGTCGCCGGTATGCATCCACCCCGCCTCGTCCACCACCTCCGCGGTGCGTTCGGCGTCCTCCCAGTAACCCCGCATGACGCAATAGCCCCGCGTGCACAGCTGACCGGGAGTGCCTCTCGGCACGACTGCGCCTTCGCCATCGATGATTTTCACCTGCACGTGCGGGTGCACCCTCCCGACGGTCGAGACTCGCTTGCCGATGGGGTCGTCCACGTCCGACTGGAAACTCACCGGACTCGTCTCGGTCATGCCATAGCAGATCGTGACCTCGCGCATGTGCATCTCATCGATGATCCTGCGCATGACGGCGATCGGGCACGGCGCCCCCGCCATGATTCCCGTGCGCAGCGAGGACAGGTCGAACTCGCCGAAGCGGGGATGATCGAGCTCCGCGATGAACATGGTGGGCACGCCGTGCAGGGCCGTACAGCGCTCCGTGGCGACCGCCCGCAGCGCGGCCTCGGCATCGAAGGCTTCCGAGGGAAACACCATGGTCGCCCCGTGCGTGACCGCGGCGAGCACGCCCAGAACCATGCCGAAGCAGTGATACAACGGCACCGGTATGCACAGCCGGTCCTGCGGGCCGAGTCGCATGCCTTCGCCGACGAAAAACCCATTGTTGACGATGTTGAAATGCGTCAGCGTGGCGCCCTTGGGCAACCCCGTCGTGCCGCTCGTGAACTGGATATTGATCGGCTGGTCGGGATCGAAGCGCCCCTCGAGGGCTTGGAGCCCGCTCGGATCGGCGGCCCGTCCCAGCTCGCACAGCGCTTCGAAGGACATGAACCCCTGTTGCAGATCGCCTCCCAGCTGAATCAGAAACTGCAGCGCGGGATAGTTACTGGAGCGCACCCGGCCCTCGCCCACCCATTCCCCTTGCGGCAGCAGGGCCCTCATCATGCCGACGTAGTCGCTTGATTTGAACGAGGGCGCCAGCACGAGCGCCCGACAACCGACGGCGCGAAGCGCGTAGTCCAGCTCCACCGTTCGGTAGGCCGGATTGATGTTGACCAGGATGAGGCCCGCTTGCGCCGTGGCGAACTGGGTGAGCACCCATTCGGAGTTGTTGGGTGACCAGATGCCCACCCGGTCGCCCGGCTTCAGCCCCAGCGCGAGCAATGCTCTGGCCAGTTCCCTGACCTTCTCGTAGAGCCCGGCATACGTCAGCCGCAGGTTCTGATGGCACACCACCAGCGCTTCGCGATCCGCCCACCGCTCGGCGGTCAATCGCAGCACCTCGCCCACCGTCCGGTAAGCCAGCGGTGAATCGCTCCGCCCACAGACGTAGCTTGGCTCAGGCACGCAACCCCCCCGATTGAGTCGGCGGCGCGCGCGGCGCCGCCGGCTTGGACTGTTTCCCCGGCCGCGCCCCGGCCGTGGCTCGGCTATTTTGCGCCGCTACACCGCATAGTTGATGCACAGGGACTTGCTCTCGAGGCACGAGTAGACCGCCTCGCGGCCCAGCTCCCGGCCCCACCCCGACTGTTTGTACCCGCCGAAAGGCATGGTGGCATCCAGGATATTGTGGCAGTTGACCCACACCGTGCCAGCGCGAATCTTCGGCGCCAGCGTGAACAGCTTTTTCACGTCGCGCGTCCAGATGCTGGCCGCCAGACCGAAAATCGACTCATTGGCCAGCCGCGCGATTTCCTCCAGGTCCTCGAACGGCTTCACCACGAGGACGGGCCCGAAAATCTCCTCCCGTGTGATCGTCATGTCGTCGGAGACGTTCGCGAACACCGTCGGTTCCACATAATACCCCGGCGAGTCGAGCTGCCGCCCTCCCGCGGCAGCGGAAGCGCCCGCCGCGAGCCCTTGGGCAATGTAGCTCATGACGCGCTCTCGCTGCACGGAAGAGACCAGCGGTCCAACCTCGGCACTGGAGTCCAGACCGGGTCCAAGCTTCATGGCCTTCGCGCGTTCGGCCACGCCCTCGAGGACACGATCGAAGTGCCGCTTGGCGACGTACAAGCGTGAACCGGCGCAGCACACCTGTCCCTGATTGAAGAATATTCCCGAGGCCACTCCGGGAATGGCCTGGTCAAGATCCGCGTCATCGAGCACGATCGCGGGCGACTTGCCTCCCAGCTCGACGGTGACTTTCTTCAAGTTGCCCGAGGCGGCGCGTACGATGAGCCTTCCGACCTCGGTAGAACCGGTAAAGGTGATCTTGTCCACGCCCGGGTGCTCGGCGAGCGCCGCGCCCGCGGCGGGGCCCATCCCGGTGACGATGTTCAGCACTCCCGCGGGCAGTCCCGCCTCGAGCGCGATCTCCCCGAGTCGCAAAGCGGTCAGCGGCGTCTCCTCTGCGGGTTTCAAGACCACGGTGCAGCCGGCGGCGAGTGCCGGCGCGATCTTCCATGTCGCGAGCAGAAACGGGAAGTTCCAGGCAATGATGGCGCCGACCACCCCCACGGGCTCGCGAAGCGAGAACGCGGCATATTCCTGGCCGGGCACGAGGGTTCCCGAAACCGGCAGTGTTTGCCCCTCGAGCTTGGTGGGCCAGCCCGCCATGTACCGCCAGACCTCGATCGCGTGCTTCACATCCACGTGACGGGCGATCACGACCGACTTGCCGTTATCGATGGCCTCGAGTTCAGCCAACTCGTCGGCATGGCGCTCGATGAGGTCGGCGATCCGATGCATGACGCGCTCCCGATCGACGGGTTTCATGCGCGACCAGTCGGAGTCCTCGAAGGCGCGGCGCGCGGCCGCCACCGCCCGGTCGATGTCGGCTGCCTCGCCTTGGGCAACGTTGGCAATGACGTGATCGCTCGAAGGGTCGCGCACCTCGAAGGTCCGGCCGCTCACCGCATCGGTCCAACGGCCGTCTATGAGCAGCCGGTGTGGCCTGCCGAGAAACGCCGTATTGGCTGTTGAAATGCTGGACAGATCATTGGCCAGTGCAGCGGACGTTGCCGCTGGACTCTTGCGTGTGGTTGCCGGCATAGGGCCCCTCTCTCATCATCCTGCACCCGGGATGGGTCTACCGGTCCCGCCGGGTATTCAGAGACCGGTACGGCGAAGTATCGGCAAGCCCGGGGAAGATGCCATGATCCATTGGGCGGGAAGCAGGGGATACTTTGGTATCAAGCGCGGCCCGGACTGACCTCGCGGTAGTAGCACATGAAGCCGCTTTGACACAGCTCGGGCTTGCAGCGCAGCCCCCGGGCGAAGGCGACCGCTTCGCGCTCGCCACTGCCAGCGCTGCACTCGAGCACCGCCCGCGTCATCTCGACGCTCTTGAGCCGCCGCTCGAGCGGGCCCTCGCGCCCGGCGATCTTGACGGACCCGACACCCGCCGCCGCGAGCTGCGGGATCGCGCACAACCCGCACGGACCATACGGCAGCCCCTCGGCAGTAACGGAGAAGCCGCAGGAGAACACATACCAGAGCCACTCGTCCCAGGCCTCGTCGTTGGCGTGAATCCGTTGAAGCTCCGCCTCCCGGAGCGGGTTCCCGTCGCTGCGGTGGTATTCGTGAGCAAAGCGCTCGAGGCAGATCGGTCCGCCGAGCGGTCCCGGCAGGTGCAGCGTGTGGCACGAGCCCTCCTCGAACACACAGCCATCGTTGAGGACGAAGGCTTCGATCTCCAGTTCAGGCAGGGCGCGGCACATTCCGCGGATCTCGCTCAGCCTCAAATGGCGCGGCAGAATGACTCGCACCGCGCCGAGCTCGCCGGCCAGTTCGGCCGTTTCGGCGTTACGGCAGGAGGCTACCGAGCTCAGGTGCAGGCGCAGCGGCAAGCGCCGCTCGCCCAGCGCAGCCAGCAGTCCCAGGTCCCCGACGATCACCGCATCAACACCACTTGCCGCGACTCGATCGAGCATCGCGAGCACATCGTCCCACCGGTCCGCCGGATAGCTCTGCGCGTTGAAGGCGACCGATACGCGCTTACCCAGCTCGTGCGCCATGGCGACCGTTCGCGCGAGATCCTCGAAACTCTGCAGGTTGCCGCTCATCCTGCGATTCACCGTGGAGCGCCCGAAGCGCACTTGCCACTCGCGCGGCGCCAGCCCGCAATAGAACTCGTCTGCGCCGGCCCGGGCGAGGACGGGTATGTCCTCAGGCGCCGAGACCGGCGCTACGAGCCGCATTCCAGTCCCCCGATATCACGATTCGATCGATCGATCCCGCCATGACCGCCCCGGCAAGTGCTTGCGCCATCGCCGCAGTGTGGCGATAGAAGATCGTGTTGCCGCGCTGGAAGATCCGTATCTTACCATCGTCCGGCGCTTGCCTGGCCGACAGCTCACACCCGTATCCCAGACACTCGCGCGCGCAGGTGTGGCCGGTTGCGAACTTACGCTCCATCGGACGGTGCAGATTGCCGATGCGGCAGATGCGGCCCGTGGTCGCGAACCCGAACGGCGCATGCACGGAAATCCGTCCTCGCGGCGCGCACAGGTCCCTGCTGCGGGCAAATGGCGGCACGTCGATTTCGAGACGGGTCACGCCTAATCGGTCCAACAGCCTGTGCAGCCCCGGCGTCATGAAACCGTGCCCCCCCAGCTCCAGGTAGGCGGACGAAGGCGCGCGCGGCTCCTTCAGCATCCTGCACAGAAGCCGGCCCGCGGTCGGCCGCAACCCAGGAAAGCGCCGCTCGAGGCGCCGCATCAGGCCCCAATCGTTCACCGTAACCTCCGTGCCGCCGGGCAGCATGCCGAGCAGCACGTCCGCTTCTTCGAGACCGTCGTCGGTCAACATGGGCAGCACGAACCCGAATTCGAGCCCGGATAAGGCCGTGGTATCGAGCGCGGTCCGCAGCGCCCTGACCGAGGGCAGCAGTCTTTGACAAAACTCATTGCCGAAGTGGATGCGTGCAACCCTTGGGTGATCGAGCAACGGTGTCCACTCCCGGGAATCGAGCCCAAACAGGGCGGACCAATCCGTCCCCGCATCGCGCAACAAGGTGACAAAATGGACCAGCGGCTGCGCGGCGGTGAAGGACACCGCCCATTGCACGGCCGTCGCATCATTGGCGGCCCGCACTCCGAAGGACCACGCGCTCCCCTTCGGTATACGCCCCACGGCAGCCGGCCCGTCAGTCAAGTCCGCCTCGCCAATTGATGTCTTTCCGGCCCACGGAAGGTCGCAAACTGCACCAAAGCCTCGCGCGTCTTCAGGACCGAGCGTCCCGCCGCGACGTGAGTCACAATGCATCGTGAAAGGTGTGCTGCACCGACGCTGGCACCTCGGGTCGCTTGCCCCGACTTCGATCGATGCATGGGGCAGGCACCAAAATCCGCGGTGGCGGTGCCGAGGTATGAAATCTGCTCCCTGCCACAACGCGCATCCCCTGTCGCGCGGATCACTCCGGGATAGGACGCAGGGTAGGTTGCCACTCCGCGGGCGGGCGCGGCGGCGACGACCAGCACGCCTGTGGCAACCGCTCTGCCGATCGCGGCGCTCAGGACGGCGCGGTCACGGGCCAGGCCCAGACTGAAGTGCAGCAGCTGCGCACGGCGCTCTACCGCCCAATCGACCGCCGTGGCCAACGCCGCCGCCGTGGAACGCCCCCGCTCATTCAGCACCTGCGCGATCAGCAGCCGCACGGGTCGTGGCGAGGAGGCGAGAATGCCGGCGACGACCGTGCCGTGGCCTATCGGGTCCTCGATCGGTGCCGGCTCGAGGACCCGATCCCCTCCGTCCACGAAGCGCTTGACCTGCGTCACGGCATATGCCGGCACCGGTGCGATGCCGCTATCGAAAACGGCGACTGTCCACGCACCCTCAGGCATACGCGCAGGCACGCCCCCCCTGGATGATTCGTCCGTCGCGCAGCTCCAAAATGCGGTCCGCCCGCGGTACGGCATCCGGGGAATGGGTAATGACGATGCGGGTCTGCTGTTCGAAATACCGGTCGATCAGAGCGTGCATGGCCTGCACCGCGGCTGCGTCGAGGTTGCTGGTTGCCTCATCGAGTACCAGCGCAAAAGGCGAGCCGAGCAGCGCTCGGGCGACGGCGATCCTCTGTCGCTGCCCCGTGGACAGGCCCGCGCCGCGGGAGCCGAGCTCGGTGGCGTACCCTTCCGGCAGACCCAGAACGAACGGCTCGACGCCCGTATGCCTTGCCACTTCAAACACCCGATCCGTCGGCGCGTCGAAATTCCCGTAGCGGAGGTTGTCCAGGATGCTGCCGCGAAACAGCACCGGGTCGGTTTCCAGCACCGGAATGCGGCGCCGGACTGATTGCAGATCGTAATCCGACAGATCCGCCCCATCGAGGAGAATCCGCCCCGAGCACGGCTGGGCGAATCCGCGCAGCACATCAACCAGAGTGGACTTACCCACCCCGGACTCGCCAAACAGCACCACCTTGGATCCGGCGGCAATGTCCAGCGTAAGATCCTCGAACAACGCCCGCCCGCTCTCCGGATAGCGGAAGCTCACGTGCTGGAACCGGATCGGACCGGAGCGCGACGCAAGCACTCGCAAGCCCCCACTGCGAGCGCGCATGGGCTCCGCGTCCCTCAAATCCTGCACGCGCTTCAGACTCACACCGGCACGCTGATAGGCGGTGTAGAGCCCCATCAGCGAGGTCGCAGAGCCCGTGCCCCGCGCCAAGTAGGCCGTAAAGGCCACCAGGGTGCCCACCGTGAGCGAGCCGTGGATCACTTCCCACCCGCCGATGATGAACACGACGGCGGTGGTCAGATGGGACAGCAGGCTCGACAGCGCGCCGATCGTGTAGCCGACGAGTTGCTGGCGGACGACCCGGCGCAGCAGGCCTCGATTCAAGTCCCCCAGACGATCCCGCTCCCAGTGCTCCGCACCGGCGCTCTGCACCGCCTTCGCCGCGCCGAGCGTCTCGACCAGGAAATGCGTGATGACGCCCCGCCACTCCCGCACTTCGCGCGTGCTCTCGGAAACGTGCCGCCGGGCCCGATGCCGCAACAGCAGATGCAGTGGCAATATGCAGGCCGCGATGAGTGTCAGATCGAGACTCATCGCCGCCATGATGGCGGCCGAGAAGATCAACAGCAGCACGCCGTTGACGACCGCCAGCACCGAGTCGGTACTGAAGCGCTGGATCTCGGCGACATCACCGTCGAGGCGCGTGACGATATCCCCGACCGGCCGGGCCCGGAAGAAGCGCGGCGGCAGCCTCAGGATGTGGGCGTAGACGTCCTCCCGGATCGCAAAGAGAATCTTCCCCGAGACTCGGACGTACACCAGCCGGTTCAAAGCTCCGACCGCGAACCCGCAGGCCGCCAGCGCGACGACAGCGGCGCAGAGCTCGACCAGGAGATCAAAGTGCTTTCCGAGCAGACCGTCGTCGATGATGAGCTTTGACAAATACGGCTGCGCGGCCGAGAGCGCCGACGCGAGGGCCGCCAGGGCCATCACCGTCAGAATCGCGCCGCGATGACGCCGGACGTACGGCCACAACCAGGCGAAGCTCACGAACACCTTCCCGCGCGGGCTGCCCCGCGTCTACCGCCGTTCGATCACTCGCAGTGTCGCCACGGCCTGATCACCACACCCGGGAAGACGCACATCGCCCTTCTCGCGCATGGTCCGTGCATCATAGATGACGACATCACACATCGCCCCTCCCACGTACACTTCCTTGCCGTTCGGAGAAATGTTAACCGAATAATACGTGTGCGGCATGTTCACCCGCTTGGTCACTCGCCAGTGTGCGCCACCGATCTTGATCTTCGTAAGCTGCGTGTAGGCACCGTACGCCCAGCGCCGGCGGGGCCCGATGACGGTGGAGAAGATCAAGGCATCCGTCCTGCCGATGTCGTGATAGGCCAGATGACCATTATGCAGATTCAAGGTCAGCAGAGACGTTTCCGGCACCCCTTCGGGAGGCCCTCCCGGGCGGACCAGGGTCGAATAGACGGGGCTGGAGAAGATACCCGTCGGCTCGGTGACGGGCCAGAACGCCAGCATATCCGGGTGCAGGTGGTGCGGGCGGTCCCAGTTGAGGATGCCGCGCCGCTCGATGAGCCGCCCGGTCTTCAGATCATATTCGTACAGATTGAACCCGATTGCGAAGAAGCTGCCGCCGTCCTTGTCGGCGAGGACCATCTGGACCCTGCGGGGCGCCGGGAACTCCCGCAGCGGTTTGGCATGCAGACCGGCGCCGGTGCTGAATATGAGGAACCGCGGCGCTTGAACCTTGTACTGGTCGGTCTCCAGGCGCGTGCGGTACACGTAGACGATGAGCTCCTTCCCGTTCGGCGTGACATCGAACGCGTACATGCATGTCACGCGCTCGCCGGGAGACTCCAGGTTCGCGCGAAAAACCTCCTTCCCGGTGCGCAGGTCGATCCCGGCGATGCCGCGCGCCTTGTCGACGAGAACGTAGGCCACTTTTCCGTTCGGAGAGGGAACGATGACGCCCAGCCAATCGTGCGCATCAGGTATGGTGAAGTCCGATACGACTTTCTCCTTGCGCGGATCGATGACAAACAGATGATCCGGCTTCGAGCCCGTCACGATGAAGTCGTGCACCGCATGTCCCTGCGGAAGCATCGATCCGCATCCCGCCAACAGACCGGCAAGCGTCACCGGCACGAGGAATTTGAAGTTCATATCGGTCCTCTGCAGCCGGCTTGCGCCTCACTTCTTGGGAAACACGGCATTGGTATTGAGGGACTCGGGATCGAGCTCGCGCCAGTCGTGCTGCGCCGAGGGCTTGCCCTCCTGCCACGATGGATAGGTGTTCAGAGTGTCCGGAACCTGGGCCGGCCACCAGCACGGGTCGGAACATCCGTACAGATCGGCCTCCATCGGTTGGCACAGCGAGGCCACGCCACCGAACGGATCCACCTCCCAGCCGGGGTCGAAGGTGGTGACACATCCGGCCACGGTCTCCATGGCGGTGACTTCCTCCACGTGCCCCGATTCGGCCGCCTCGAGCAGCAGATCGGCCTTGTGATTGACGGATTTCAGTCCACTCATGCGGCTCTCCTCGGCTCGATGTGAGCGCTGAAAAACTTGGGGTTGCGGGCGCTGATCTCGGCATACACGCGGATGCCGAAATCGACCCAGCGCCTGAGCAGGTTGCAATAGTGATACGTGCGGTGATGGGGATCGCCGTAGCGCACCCAGGACTCGTGATAGCAGCCACCGGCGCATAAGTTGCGAATGTGGCACGTCGCGCAGTGCGTGCCGCTGCGATCGGCGGCACGCTCGAGGAAAGCCCCGAGCTTCTGCGCCGCGACACCCTCCTCGACGCTGCCGAAGGTCGGCAATTCAGACCCGGTGAACCGATGGCACAGGTTGAGGCCCCCTTGGTGATCAACGGCGAGCAGCCCCACGCCGGCCCCGCACGGCAGCGTCTTACGCCGTCCCTCGTGCAGGTCCGTCATCAGCTGGTGCAGATTGGAGAATCCGGTATTTGCCCCCGCGAGCGCCGCGGTCAGATACTGGCTGCCGAGGCGCTCGAACCCTGCATAGACCTCGGCCAGCTCCTCTTCCGAGAGCGCATGTCCTGCCTTCTCAGAGGCGGTCACGGGCGCATAACCGACCTCGTGGAAGCCGAGGCGGTCGCGCAGATGCTCATGGATGGCCTCGACCTCGGTCGTGCCCGCGGTCAGCGTCACTCGCGCGCCCACCGGCTTGGAGCGGTACCGCCCCAACAGCATGCCCGCTTTGCGAGCTACCACCGCATAAGTGCCGTGCCCGCCCACCGTGCGCCGGTTGCGGTCGTGCAGGGCCCGGGGCCCGTCGATGCTGACCGAAAGCCCGAAGCGGTGCGCATCGAAGTAGCCGATGAGCTCCTCCGTGAGCAGCGTGGCATTGGTCGTTAGGGAGAAATCCACCGTCTTGCCGAGCGTCCTGCCCTGTCCCTCGGCATAATCCACTACCTGGCGGATCAGCGGCATGTTGGTAAGCGGCTCACCGCCGAAGAACACGATCCCGACCCGCTGTCGCTCCCGGCCCTGAGAGAAGAGCAAATCGACACTGCGCGCCGCCACATCGAACCCCATGCGCCGTCCCGCGGCGGGGATATCCAGATCTTCCTTGTAGCAGTACCGGCACGCGAGATTGCACCCGGTGTTGACATTGAGAACAAGGGTGCTCAGCGGATAGGATTCGACCTGGACCTCGGCAGGGTTGACCGGCCGGCTTGCGCCCTCGGATCTGAGCACTTGCAGTCGAATGAGCTTGTCGACACATTCACCGACCGCTTCGCCCGCAAACCCACTACCCGAGAGTCTCGCCCGGATCCCTTCGGCATCCAGGGCCGCTTCGGCCTGCACGAGCCTCAGCACCTCCATGCCCAGCTCATCGAGCTCGAACAGCGCCGTGGTGGGAACGTGCAACAGCATCGTACGCCCGGCGAGCGGGACAAGATGAGCATTGGTGGAATCGAAGATCATCGGGCCTGCTCCGTCAATAGATCGGGGGATTGATCCAGCGCTGCACGGTCACGATCAGGTGCGCCTTGCCCACGACAGCGGCTTTGCCCCCCTTGCCAGTCGCCACGACATACAGATCGCCGGTGTTGTCGGCGGAAAACTGGCGCTTCGGATCCGGTCCGCCTTCGGCCGGCAGGAACAGTCCATCCTGATTCAGGGTGCCCGCGAAGTGGACATCGTCGCGTTTGGCGGCTTCAGCGTTGAATGGCTCCAGGCTCCAGGTCACCGGCATTGCACCGAGACGCACGGCGGTGACCCTCCCGTGGGCGCCGACCACATTCGTGTAGCCGATGGCTTGAAACTGCGCATCCACCGGCGCGAGTTTTCCACCGCCCACGCGGGCGATCGCAAAGGTCGGCTCGATCTTGAGCAGATCCACTCGCCGGTACACGGCCAGCAGATCGCCTCTCCACACATCCCCGACACGTACGGTGCGGTACCCGGGCAGGGCATGGGCGCTCACGCGCACACTGACGATCAGGCCATAGGGCCGGCGCGCGAGAATTCTGGATTTCGTGCCCGGGCCGAGATCAACGCCGCCGCGCAGCCCTCTGCCGAGCACGATCACCCGCTGCGTCGTTCCCGCCTTGAGGGCGGACGGGATCACCGCCATGACCTTCGCCGCTCCCGTGGTGCGCGCGGCATCCAAGTCGCCGCCGAGCTCCGAGTGGCCGGCCAGAAACCACCGACCGCTGATCCGCGAGCCGCTCGCAGAAGCAAAGTACACCTCATGCACGGACTTGTCGCCAAGTTTGCCGGTACCGCGCCACTGATACCCCGTATACACGATGGCGGTCGAGGAGCCGTTGAATGAAGCGCCGTTCGGATAGTGCAACAGGTACCGCGCGCGGTACCTGTCCCAAGTGGTCCGTCTGATGAACGCCATGCCGTAATAGTTACCCCGGCCCGGCGTGTCGCCATGCACAATCCACTCCCCCGCCAGATTGGCGTGGGGAGCATTTTTCCACTCCCGCCATGCCGCGGTATGCAGCGGAAAAAGCTTGGCGAGATCACCGGGCAGCCTCGTGCTCGCGATCTTCCACCAGCGCATATCCCGGCTGCCATTCTGATACTCCAGAAACGGAAATTGGCCGACGTGAAAATTGATCAATTTCCGCCACTCGGACGCGGGCTGGCGCGTGAGCGCCACGCGTGCCAGGCTGTGGCACCGCCCGCACATGACAGGCAGGTTGTACGGCAACTTGATGGTGGAATGGTTGGGGCGACGCTCCAGAGCAAAGCGCGCGGCGCGTATTTCCGACGGAGCCAGGCCCTGAACGTCGCTCAGGTACCTGATGATGGTACGCAGCTGTCCCGCGGTCAGCGACACGCCGTGCACGTGCTCCATCCGGAAGATCGTCATCGCCCAGCCTTCGGGAGTCTTGCGCTCTTCGCTGATGCGATCGAAATGTCCCGGCGCCGTCTCTCGGTGGCAGGCGGAACAATGCGCCCGCACGGCGGCCGATCCCGCCTGCGCCGCCGCGGGAGGCATTGCCGCCGCGTGCGCCGCACCCATTGTGCCGAGAAGCGCGGCCACCGCGGACACCCCGCCTAAAAAGAGCGACGAGACTCTCGGATGCATGCGCATTACCCCCATGACCCCACCATTCGAAATTCGGCCCGCTTCAGTTCACGGCGCCGTCGTTTCCGGCACCGTGCGTCGAGCCGGTCCCAACAGCCCGTGCGCCCTCAGCCATTGCATGGCATGCGCAGCCGCCGTGGGCGAGCAAGCAAAGCGCCGTGCGACACACTCGGCATCCGTCGTGCGCACCGCGCGCAGGAACTCCAGGAGCTCGGCCAGATCGACCTCGCCGACCCGCCACACGCCCCGCGGGGATTGGGCGGTGACCACCACCGGCCGCAGCTCGATCCGCTCGCCATCGAGCACCGGCCGGCGCTCGATCCGGGCCACAGCCGTGGCGGCGGACCGATCGATACCCTGGCAGGCCACGTACGCAGCGGCCGCTCGGACCCAAAAGGCCGACGGCGTCTGCCTCGCCTGCATCGCGTAAAAGAGGGCGGCCGACTCGCTCCTTCGGCGCCACAACTCGCATGCCCGCTCGCGCACGAACCTGGCAGCCGACTCCCATTCGCCTGCCGAGCAGTAGCTGTGCGCCGCCGCCACCGTCACCGTCGCCGATCGCAGCGCCTCATACATGCCTTGACCCGAAAGCGGATCGAGCGCCACCAACGCATCGCCGGTGCGACACACACCCGGCAGGTCCTGCTGCACGGACACGGAAGCCGTCGCGGCACGCGCCAGCGGCGCCCCCTCGGGCGTCGCGCCGGCCAATGCCGCCGCGGTCTGCGGTGCCGCGGCGAGCACATGGTCCAAATGCCGCTCGAGGCCCAGGCGCAGCGACGGCTCGCTGCGCGAGCACACGGCTTGCAGCCAGATCGTGCCGCGACCGTTCGCCGCCAGCCAGCACCAGCCCGCGGGGAAGGTCTCGATCCGGGTGAGCGCCTTCGCACTCTGCCGGGCGCGGAATCGCTGGCATACCGCAACGAGATCAGGTCCCTTGCGCAACGCCCGGCGCGCGCGCCGTCCACGCGCGTCTATCACGACTTGACAGTCGATCCTCGCATGCCGGGTCCGTACCCGCCAGCGGCCGCCACCACGCTCGAAGCCGATCACGCGATCACCGACAACTGTCGCCCCATGGGAAGCGGCGTCGGCCAACAGACCGCGATCGAATCGCGCGCGATCCACCACGTATTCCCTGTTACCGGCGAGATCGCGGCCCGCCCAGCTTCCCAGTCGCTCACCCGGATCGCCGAGGCTGTCGGCCGCAGCGCCAAGACCCCATTGGTGCAAAAGCGCCACGGTGCGCGCCGACACTCCCTCGAACGCCGTATTGCCGGCAACCCCGATCAGCAGCACCTCGTGCCCGAGCCGGCGCAACCCGCATGCCGTCGCCACGGCGGCCGGGCCACCGCCCAAAATGGTGATTTCTGTACCGCGACCGCCCACGGGTGTCTCGCCTCTCAGAACCGATAGGTCACGTCACCGCCATACATTCTGGGCTCTCCGATGTGCCTGTAATTATATCCCAACGATTCCAGGTTGACCTCGTTTGTGAAGTACAGCGAATTGGTCAAATTCGTGCCCCACAACTGCAACTGCCACCGTCCGTTCGAGGAATCCAGAGATGCCTGCGCGCTCACCAGACTGAAGGCCGGCTGCGCCAGGAAATTCTGATTGAGATTCTCCTCGTACATCAGCGTCTGGTAAGTCTCCGACACGTGCAGCATCAGCGCCCACTTCGGCCAGGACAGCGCTTCCCAATCCACCGAAAACACTCCGCGGAAATTGGGCGCGTACGGCAGTCTCTTGCCGTCGATGTTGATCGTTCCTCCCGCCAGTGTTCCCCTCACAACCTGCGTATGCAGTCCCGCGAGCGACACGTGCAGCGTCAACCTTTCATTCGGGCGGGCGGCGATGTCGAGCTCCCCGCCATAGATCTGCGAAAGCGGAATATGGCTCAACGGCTGCGAGCCGTTCGGCCGCACGTCGACGAACTGCTGGTCGATGTAGCGGTAATGGAACAGCGCGCCATCGACCTGGAGTCGATGCTGGAACCAAGCGGTCTTGAACCCGCCCTCGACCGAATATAGCTTCTCGGGCGGAACCTTGCTGAAGTCCGTATTGGAGAAGAAGAACTGCATGTTGAAGGAGCCCGGGCGATAGCCGCGGCTGTACTTCAGGTAAAGCATGCTGTCCGCCGTGGGAGTGAAGTCCAGGCTGACATCGCCGGTTCCCACCGTGCTGTGCAGGTACTGCGACGCGGTCTTGCCGACCACGGCGGCGTAATTCGGCGAGCCGGGCAACGCCTCGATCGGCGACCACTGGCCATTGACGACCTGCCCCGGGATGATGTTGGCGATTGGCACGCCATCGGCGCCCTGCAACTGAGCAACGGCATTTTTCATCGACTTGTTGTCATGATTGTATCGGCCGCCGATTATCAGAGTCAGTCGAGGCGTCAGGCGAAACTTCGTCTGCAAATACGTCGACCAGCTGTTATAGAACTGCTGAAAATGGTTCACGTAGTCGCAACCGAGGTTGATCAGGCTGCCGGCCGAATAGCCGACACCCGGCCCGAACGAGTTCGCGGCGCACTCGCGGTAATTATCGTAAGGGGTGCTATTGAAGATCGGATCCGTGAACAATTGGTTTACCGTGTAGTTGTACACGAACTGATGCTCCCAGAGAACTCCGGCGATGTAGCTGAACCGCTTTTGCGGCGCGGAGGCAACCCTGAATTCCTGGGTCAGCTGACGCGTGCTGCCGGTATATACGATCTTGAAGATATTGATCGGAGCGCCATCCGTATTATCCGGATAGACCAGGTCTCCCTCCTGCCACGCGCTGATCGAAGTGAAGTCGAGGTCCGGGGAGGCTTCCCAATTCGTGGTGAGCGTCAGCGACTCGACGTTCTGCTGGCGTTTCTGCACATATGGCAGGTCGATCTGGTAGGGACTGAGCGGCTTCCCCGAGAGCGTTCCCGTCGTGGTCCGATAGTAGCCGGCAAATCCGACTCCACCCGGGGCGCAGTACGAGGCGATCGGCGGTGTCACGCAACCATCGATGATGTCGTAGCCATATGCGTTTTGCCTGCTTTTGGTGAACATCAGCGTGAAATGGAGTCTGTCGGTCGGCCGGTACAAGAATGTCGCCCGAACGCCGTATTGACCCAGGGCATCCGCGTTGGGACTGCCTGGCGCGATGTTCTGCAGGTACCCTCTGCGCTTGGCGTAGGTGAAGGCCACCCTGGCCGCGAGCTTGTGCTTGATGAGCACCTCATTCACCGCGCCCTTTGCCTCCCTGAACCGGTAATTGCCGGCGCCGAGGGTGATATATCCGGAGTCGTGAAACTTCGGCGGCTGGGTGACGAAATTGATCGCGCCGGCGGTCGCGTTGTGTCCGTAAAGGGTGCCCTGGGGCCCGAGGAGAACGTCGATGCGCTGCATATCGAAGAGGTTGACACCGCCGCTGAGCGCGAGGGTCTCCAGCGGAACCTCGTCCAGATACTCCTCCACCGGTCCCTGCTGACCCACGCTGTAATCCATCATCGAGACACCCCGAATCGAATACATGGGCGTCGCTGATCCGGCGATGCCGTTCGCCTGAAGCTGGGGGATGTAGGTCATCAGATCTTGAGGCGTCGTGATCTGCAGGTGGCTCAGATTCCTCGACGTCAGTACGCTCATGGAGGCAGGCACGCGCTGAATGTTCTGAGTAACCTTCTCGGCCGTGACCACGACCTCCTGCAGCGCTCCACCGGAGATGCTGGGTGGCGGAGCCTCCTGCACGGCCGGCGCATCCGTCTGTTGCGCCTGTTGCGCCGGTTGCGCCGGTTGCGCCTGTGAGTGCGTCGCCCAAAGGAACGACCCAAGGACCATGCCGAGGATCGCCCAGATCGGGCGCAAACGTGACCGTGACCTGTTCTTCATGCAATCCCCCAATTATCGGTCGGCGGCACATCGGTGCCGCGTGGATACAGGCCCCGCCTGACCCGTCCGATGCCATCGATCGGATCAGCCTGGCGTTCATGTGCCTGTCCACCGCAGTATCCCCTGACCGGCGGCGGTAGCCATCAGCCATTGGACGGTGCCGAGGGATACTTTGGTATGATGGGTCTCGTGCGGGGGCTTTCTCGTCCTATGCATCAATGACACACGACATTGCGATGCTCGCCAGCCAGGCAAAACGGGTTCTGATTGCGGACGACCATCCGCTGTATCGGACCGCTTTGCAGACGATTTTGCCGCGGGCCTGCAGCGCGGCCCATGTAGCCGAGGCCGCCTGCCAGGACGAGGTGATGAATCAGGTTGCCGCAGGTGCGGATTTCGATCTGATCGTGCTCGATCTGAACCTCCCGGGGGCGACGGGACTGTCCTGTCTGCGCTATGTGCGGGACACTGCGCCTTTGACGCCCATCATCGTCGTCTCGGGAAACGACGACCCCGTGACAATGAGCGAAGTGCGCCTGGCCGGCGCCGCAGGCTATGTTCCCAAATCGGCACCTGGCGATGTGCTCGTGGAGGCCATACGCCTCGTCATGGCCGGTGGAACCTACCTGCCCGCCGCGGCGATCGCCGCGTTGCGCCATTCGGCGTCCCCCGGCCCCGCGCCCGCCGAGCCGGTCGGCGACCCGCTCACATCGCGGCAAATGCGGGTATTGAGATTGCTGACCCAGGGGCTGTCGAACAAACAGATCGCGCGCGACCTCGGAATCAGCGAAATCACGGTCAAGGCGCACGTATCGGCGATCTTCAGAAAGCTGGGGGTCTCGAACCGGACCCAGGCAGCCAACGAGGCCCGCAGGCTCCTGAGCGGCTAGAGATCCGCGACACATGCGAGCCCGCCCCCATCGAGGGGCGCCTCAGCCAACCAGGCGCTCGATGAGCGCCCTGAGCTTGGCGACGTTAAGTGGCTTGTCGAGCACCCGGAACCCGCGGGCCTGAAGCCGCTCGCGCAACGCAGGGTCCGGATCGCTGGTCATGATGAGCGACACCGGCGAACGGTCGAATTCGCGCTGGACTTGCGCGATCGCCGCATCGCCCTTCAGACCGTCTGCGAGATGATAGTCGCTGATCACCAGGTCCGGCTCCAGATCGGCCGATATGAGCTGTACCACCGCATCGGTCGCGGTGGCGGTCGCGACCGGCCGGCAGCCCCACTTCTGCAGCACCGCCGACATGCCGAGCAGAGCCTCGGCACTGTCGTCGATCACCACCACGGTCAGCGGACGGGAGGCGTGCACGGCCCGCGACGCGCACGGCCAGGCAAAATCGCCGCGCGACTGCGCCGAAACCATCCCATAGGGGACGACCACGGCAAACAGCGATCCCTTGCCCGGCCGCGAGCGCAGCACCCTCCCGAGGGAGAGCATCTGGCAGATCCGGCTGACGATCGAAAGACCGAGTCCAATCCCGACACCGTCGCGCCGCGCGCTGTTCGGCACTTGATAGTACGGATCGAAGATCGCATCCAGATGCTCTCGCTCAATGCCGACCCCCGTATCGTAAACGCAGATCATGAGTCCTTCGCGGCGGCGCCGGCATCCCACCAGCACCCGGCCCCGGGGAGTGTAGCGGATGGCGTTGCTGATGAAGTTCCGCAAGACGGTCTCCAGCAGGCGCAGGTCCGTATGCACCCATGCGCGACTTGCAATGATGCGCAGCTCGATGCCGGCCGCTCGGGCCACCGCCTGCAGTTCCGGCCCCAACCGGTCGAGAAGGGCCGAAACCGGGAAATCGGCCAGCTGAGGCTCGATTCCTCCCGAATCCAGCCGGGCCACGTCCAGCAAAGTCCCCAATAGGTTGTTGAGCGACGCGAGCGCCAGCCGCGAGCGATGCACGAGCGTGCGGTCACCGGCGGACAAGGCGTCATCGTCGATGGATTCGAGGAACAGGACCGCGGAATTCAGCGGCTGGCGCAGATCGTGACTCGCCGCCGCGAGAAAGCGGGTCTTGCTTTGATTGGCGAGCTCCGCCTGCTGCTTGGCCTGCTTCAAGGCGAGCTCGATCTCGCGACGCGACGCCAGCTCCCGCGACAGGCGCGCATTGAGGATCTCGAACTGCTCGGTGCGCTGGCGAATGGCCTCCTCGAGCTTGGCCGCGGCCTGGAACCAGGAAAAGGACGCGCCCTGGGCGTCCACCTCCCTCTCGACGCGCGCCATCAGGGCCTGAACGGTTTTGCGTAACGCCCGGTTCTGCTCCCTGAGCCGCGCGAGCCGCCTTTCGAGATCGGCGCCTTTGAGACTCCTGCGGGTGGGCGGGACAGACATGGTTCGCCTGCGGTTATTTCGCGGCCGCCACGCCCAGGCAGGTGAAGGAGTTGTTCACGTGGATGGTATTGAACTGCTCTCCAAGCGTGGAGAATCCTATGACGTGGTGCTTCTCGAACAGGCGGGAGACGGCCTTTGTCAGCCCGTGCCACTCCATGTTTGCGGTGCGTGCCGCGCAATCGAATCCTATGACAAGCTCCGGGGTCCCGAGCTCTTTGCTCAGGATATCAAACGTCCCGGTCAGCCGCTCGAGCATGTCCACCGGCTGCGCGACGGTGACCACGAGCCCCGGCTCCATCGCACAGGCGAATTCCAGGGATCCGTCCTCGTAGATGCGCTGCATTCCGCGGGCGAAGTATTGGCCGCCGACCTTGATCATCAAGGGAAAGGGCGCAAACACGCCCGCGTCCTTCGGCAGGGATTTCAGGCCGCATGCGGCGGCGTAGACTTTCAGGGCGCTTCGTCCGTCGATCTCGCGCACCAGCCGCCTGTCCGGATCGGCGTCGGTGACCACGAGTCGCCGCCGGCCGGGCACAAAATTGTGATGGCTTAGCGCCAGCACCGGATCGCGCCCGGCGACGATGCAGAACACGGCTCCGCCGCGCACTGCACGGCGCTGATGCAGCACACGGGTCGTGGCCGCGGTCTGCCCCAGAGGATTGAAGTAGACATCTCCCGCCGAACCGCCGACCAGGGGCACGCCCCCCAGCTCGGTGCCGAGCGCGGCGACGAGCCGCTCCTCGCACCTCGGCTCGGCATCCACCAGAACCATGGCGAACAGATGAGGCCACTCGGTGTCCGTGGCGTGCCGCAGGCGGCGCAGCAGCGACTGGACCACCTGTCGCGCGTCAGGCAGGCCGAATTCGGCGACATTCTCGATCAGCGCGTCCGCCACCTTGAAGCGCTCGGCCGGCAAATGAAACCCCGTGATGCCCTGGGCGAGGAATCCGGCGGGGCCGATCGCTCGGCTGGTGGCAGCCGCGACCACGCGGCCATGGCCCGCCGCGCTCAAGGCGCGGCCGAGGCGACTCAGATCGTAACGGCTGCAGCAGAACAGGGTGGTGAATCCGTCCGTACCGCCCGGCAGCTGCGCGGCAATGGCATCCGCCGCCGCGCGCTCGTCGGTGGCCTCCGTGCTGATCCGCGCGATGGAATTCGACTCTTGTCGCTGGACGCCCATGTTGACCACCAATGGCGGGCCGACCGTCACCCGGCCGGCTCCAGATCTAACGCCTTGCTCCGGTCGGGAGCTCCGAGAAATCCTCTTCCCAATATTCTTCGGCATTGCGCCCGCCGGTCGTGCGCGCCAGCTCGGCGTTACGTAACTCCACGCGACGGATTTTGCCGGATATGGTCTTGGGAAGCGTCTTGAACTCTATCCGTCGGATGCGCTTGTAGGCAGAGACACGCGCGCGCACGTGCTCGAAAATCGAGCGCGCCATATCCGCATCGGCATGGCGTCCGACCCCAAGCGTCACGAACGCCTTGGGGACCGACAGCCGCACCGGGTCGGGGCTCGGTACGACGGCCGCTTCCACGACCGCCGCATGCTCGACCAGGACGCTCTCGAGCTCGAAGGGACTGATCCGGTAGTCGGAGGACTTGAACACATCATCCATCCGGCCGACGTAGGTCAGATAGCCGTCGGCATCCCGCGAGGCCACATCGCCCGTATGGTAGTAGCCATCGCCCATGACGCTGGCATTTCGCTGCGGATCATCCAGGTAGCCTTGCATGAGACTGAGCGGTCGGCGTGCCAGATCGATGCAGATTTCGCCCTCCTCGCCGATGCGCCCCTCGGCGTCCCGCAGCACGATGGGGTAGCCCGGGAGCGGGCGGCCCATGGAGCCTGCCTTGACGGGCTGTCCGGGGCAGTTACCGACCTGGGCCGTCGTCTCGGTCTGTCCGTAGCCGTCGCGGATCGTCAGGCTCCAGGCTTGTCGGACCTGCTCGATGACTTCCCGATTCAACGGCTCGCCGGCGCTCACCGCCTCGCGCAGCGTGACCGGCCAGCGCTTCAGGTCCTGCTGGATCAGCATGCGCCAGACCGTCGGCGGAGCGCAGAAAGTGGTCACCTTGCAGCGCACGAGCTGATCGAGCAGCGCGCCGGGATCGAACCGCTCGTACTGGTAGGCCAGCACACAGGCCTGTGCGTTCCAAGGGGCGAAAAAGCACGACCAGGCATGTTTGGCCCAGCCCGGCGAGCTCAGATTGAGATGAACGTCCCCGGGTCTCAGACCCAGCCAGTACATGGTCGAAAGGTGCCCGATGGGATAGCTCGCGTGCGTGTGGGCGACGAGCTTCGGGCGGGCGGTGGTTCCGGAAGTGAAGTATAGAAACAGCAGATCGTCCGACTTGGTGTTGACCGCGGGCACGAGCCGCGGGTCGGCCTGTCGGGTGCCCGTGTAATCGAGCCACCCCGGCACCGCTTCGCCGACCGCGATCCGTACCGGCACTGCGCCCGCCGCGTCGAATCGCCCCGTCAATCGTGAGTGCGTCACGACCGCCTTGACACCGCCCCGCGCGATGCGATCGGCCAGGTCCCCGTGCTCGAGCAGCGTGGTCGCCGGAATGATCACCGCCCCGATCTTGATAGCCGCGAGCATCGTCTCCCACAGCGGCACGACGTTGCCAAGCATGATCAAGACCCGATCGCCGTGGGCCAACCCCAGGCCAGTCAGCCAGTTGGCCACCTGGGACGAGCGGCTGGAAAGCTGAGAAAAAGTGAGCGTCTCATCACCACCTGCGTCGTCCACTACGCGCAACGCAGTCCGATCACTCCCCGCCCCGATGGCGTCGAAGTAGTCACGCGCCCAGTTGAACTCCTCGAATACCGGCCATGCGAACTCGCGTTGCGCCGCCGCCAGATCCTCCCTGCACCCCAGCAGGCTGTCGCGTGCCCTTATAAATCGTGCCGTGGAATTCATCACGCCCCCCTCGAGCAAGCCCTCATCCGCGTGACGCATTCGCTATTGCGGCGCTAAGGCTTGCAGTCCTGCGATGATGCCACTCACACCGGCAGATACACCGGTGCCTCGGAACAATTGACGTCTGGACGAAGATCTGCTACGAGCTTCATCGTGGACGCGACAACTAGGGGCCGGCTGCCGTTCCGGTGACGGGACTGGTCTCAGGTTGAGCGGCAGGCGCTCGCGAAGGCGGAAGGCCTCGCGCCTCATCCCAGGTCCGGCTCTCCGCAATAGCGCAGAATATGGTCGCGGGCGGCATCGCGCAGCCGCACCGCCGCCGCGAAAGTCTCTTCGCCGCTCAGGCGCTCGATCGGGGCGCCCACGGTGATCTTGACCGGCCAGCGCCGAGCGAGCACGTGTCCGTCGCGCAGGACCGTGCGCATGCCCTGCAGCGCGAGCGGGATGACGGGAAGATTCGCCGCGGCCGCGAACTCGAAGGCGCCCAGGTAGAAGGGCCGCAGCCCACTGATCGCGGTGAAGGTGCCTTCGGGGAAGACCACCAGACTGTCGGCGGTCGTGTCGAGCGGCGGGTTCGCTTTCGTGCCGCCGCTGCCGATCGGCTCGGTACGCTCGATGAACACCCCGCCCGACTTTCGCAGCCACGCGCCGAGCACGGGCACCCGGCCGAGCCAGCCGTGCGCGACGAAACGGTGCGGGGTGGGCAGCACCGCCATGAGCACGATGGCATCCGCATAGCTGCAGTGGTTCGCCACGATGACGTGGGGGCGCCTCGAGCCGATCGTGATCGGGTTGGCGGACACGGGAATGGCGCAGGCCCGCACCATCCAGCCGGCCGCGCGGTGCGTCAGGCGCCAGGCCCGCCGCTGCCCCGGGACGAGCAGCGACAAGAGGCAGGCCGGGACTCCAATGGCCGCGACGGCGAGCCAGGCAAACACGCCATAGCCGACCCGCGAGCCGCGGCGCAGCAAGCGGCCGAGCAGTGGCCGTGCCGCCCCGACGGTCAAGCGCAGCGCCTGAAGGGCCGGAGGAGACCGGGCCCGCCCGAGGGAGTCCGCCTCGTAGGCCGCACGCGTGGCGGCGCGCCGCAGCTTGCCGCTCGAGGTCTTCAACACGGTGTGCGGGGCGGCAAGCACAATCTCCTCGGGCGGCTCCCCGAGCAGGTCGACGACAGTCTCGTTGATGCGCGCGATGAGCTGCGCGCGCGGCTGCGGGTCGGTGTGCCGGGTCTCGGCCAGAATGACGAGCCGCTCGGTCGCGCTCGCCGGCCCGGCCGCTCCAAATGCGACGACGCAGCCCTTGCGAACGCCCTCGATCGCGCCGACGGCCTGCTCGATCTCCTGCGGATAAATGTGGCGGCCGCGCCGGATGATGAGGTCCTTGTCGCGGCCGGTCACGAACAGCTCCCCGCCCGCCAGATAGCCGCGATCCCCGGTCTCGCGCCATTCGCCCTGGATCAGGCGCGCCGTGGCGGCGTCATTGTGGTAGTAGCCGGAGGTGGCGGAAGGACCGGCGAATTGCACGCGACCCTCGACCCGCTCGGGCTCTTCCACTCCCTCCGGCCCCAGGATACGCACGCGGTAGCCGGGAAGCGCCGTCCCGCAGGAGACGAAGCGAAGCGACTCGGAACGACTCTCGGACTCGGGCACGGGCACCGCGAGCCCGTCAGCCGTCAACCGATCGCGATCGACGATGTCGATCCTCGGGCCGCGGCCGATGGGCGGGATGGTGAGTCCGACGGCGGCCTCGGCCAGCCCGTAGACCGGTGTGATCGCCTCGCGCCGAAATCCATGCGGGGCGAAACGGCGCGCGAACCTCTCGATGGTCTGCGCAAGCACCGGCTCGGCCCCGTTGAATGCGACCCGCCACGAGGACAAGTCGAGGCCGCGCAACTCCTCCTCCCGGACCCGCGCCGTGCACAGCTCATACCCGAAGTTCGGAGCGCCGGAGAGCGTCGCACGATAGTCGTGAATGGCTCGCAGCCACCGCGCAGGCCTCACCAGGAACGCCGTCGGAGACATGAGCACCAGGGGACAGCCGAAGTACAGCGATCCCAGCCAGGCGCCGATCAGTCCCATGTCATGGTAGAGCGGCAGCCAGCTCGCGAAGGTGTCGGCGTCGGTCACCCCGCACGCCTGCCCCATGGCGCGGATGTTGGCCAACAGGTCCGCGTGCGTCAACACCACACCCTTGGGGTCTCCGGTGCTGCCGGAGGTGTACTGCAGCAGGGCGGTCGAGCCGGGCCCGACGCCGGAGGCGGCGCCGCGCAAGCCCTCCGCGCCCCGAAGATCTTCTAACGCCAGCACGTGCTCGAGACCCGGCGCCATCGAGCGCAGCAGCCGCGCAACCCCGCGGGCCTGCGCCAGGGTGATCAGCGCCTCGGCGCCGGCGCTCGTGAGTATGCCGGCATGCCGCCGCACATGCTCCTCCAACTGCGACAGCCGCGTCGGCGGATACATCGGCACCGGGACGGCGCCCGCGAGCAACACTCCGAAAAACACCTCCAGATAGCCGATTCCGGTGGGCAGCATCAGAGCCACCGTCGAGCCGGCATGCACGCCCATGCGCAGCAATCCCGCGGCGACGGATCGCGCGCCCTGCCGCAGCTGCGCGTAGGTGAGCGATGTTGGAACATCGTCGGCGATCACGATGGCGTGGACGGCGCCGGGCTGCCTCTGCGCGCGCCAGTCCAACACGTCGTTCAGCGTATCGGCGCCGGCGGGGTTTCCCGCCGTGCCGGCGGCTCGCATGATCGGGGCCGCGACAGCCGGCGTGGCGGCAGGCGGCGGCAGGCGGCGCGCCGGGGCGCCCGCCGCACCGCACGCCCGCAGCAGATCGCCTAGCGTGTCGAGGGAGGCGAGCGTGGCATCCGTGAGCCTGAGGTGGAAGCGGTCCTCGATCCGCGCCAGCAGCTCGACGCGCGCGAGACTGTCGAATCCCAGGTCCCTCTCCAGCGTGCTCCCCAGGTCCATGCGCTCGAGCGGCGGCTGGCCGCGGTGCAGCTCCGCGTACAGTGCGCGCACCACCGCGAGGACGGCCTCGGCGGAAATCGAGGCCTCATCGGCGGCGCCGGATGCGCCTGCTTGTCCGCCCGCTGTCGGGCTCGAGGGTATGTGTGACACGCCAAGTCTCGCGCGAGCTCACTGGGCGCTCGACCGCCGGCCGTCGGTCGACCTAGCTGCGGTCCGCCGGGAGCAACCTACCCTCGAAGAGAGCAGGCGGCAAGTCCGGGATTCGCGCAACGCCGCCTCCCGGAGCGGGCGGCATCCGCGCCGCCTGAGATGCCCCGCCCGAATTGATGACTGTCATTCTCGGCAACTCATCCCCGGCACCGGCCCGTCGGCCGATCGTCGCCGTCGGTGAGGCCATGGCGGCGCAGCCACAGCCGGGCGTCCTGCGCATCCCGCTCGAACCATGCACGGGCGCTGCCGAGACGGAAGCTGTAGCCCCAGGCGTCCATGTCGGCGAGAAGGCGCGCGCGGCCGACGCCGGGCAACTCATCGGCCAGCAGAATCTGCAGGTAGCACACGGCGGACTCTTCCGGGTCGTCGCCGCCGGCGTCGGTATCGAGGCCAGAGCGCCGCTCGGGGCTCATGCAGATGTAGTGGCAGCTCTCGTGCAGGATGGAGTGGATGGGAGTGTCGATGCGCGCGTACAGGCGGTTGCCCTTGAGGCCGGCTTCGCTCTCGCCCCAATACGAGCCCGGAATCTCATCATCCGGCGCCACCGGCTCGAGGCTCAGGCCATAGCGCTCGAGCAGCGGCGCCACCGGCGCGTCGAGGTCGCCGAGCCTCAGGACGGATGCCGGGGTCATCGTCGGACCTCGACCCGGAGTCGAAGCCGGGCGAGAGCGGCCGGCGGGGCGCCGCCTGCGGCGCGGGCGGGCATCCGCTTCAGAGCCTGGCCAGTCTGTACATCACGATGTCCGCGAGCTGGCGGCCCATCGCGCCCCGGAGGATGGCTTTCTCGTGCTCCGTGGCGAGCAGCAGACTCTCGTTGAATGTGTACGTGCGCCTGGCGGTGAGCTCTTGCGGGGGCAGCAGCTGCTTGCCGCCCGCGCTCACCGAGAAGCGGATCGTGTAGACCACTTCGTACTCGGTCGGCCGGTTGGTGGCGGACACCGAGACGACGCGGGGCGCGACGTGATCCTGCAGGACATCGATGATCGCGCTGGCGCGACCGGCTTCCTCGGCCGGATGCGCGCCGGAGATGAGCAGGTCGCGCCGCAGGCTCTGCACGAAGTCGCTCTGCTGATCGCTGGCCTGGATGTAGGGATGGCTCATCACCTTGGGCAACGGCGTGCGCCCCTCCAAGTGAAAGCCGCAGCCGGAGAGCAGCGCCGTGACCGCGATCGCCAGCGCGGCGAGCAGCGGCCTCACGCGCCGGATGACCGGGGCGTCGTGGTTCCCGTTCGCGGGCTCACACCCGGAAGTACGTGCGATCATCGGCCTACACCACGATGTTGACCAGCTTGCCCGGCACCACGATGACCTTGCGCACGGGCTTGCCGGCGACGAATTTGCTCACCTGCTCGTCGACCAGCGCCGCCTCGCGCACCGCGGTCTCGTCGACGCCGGCGGCCACGTGGACACGTCCGCGCAGTTTGCCGTTGACCTGCACGACGATCTCCACGGTGTCCTGCGCCAGAGCCGCCTCGTCGACCGCGGGCCAGGGCTCGTCGACCGCGGCACGCTGACGGCCCAGTGCGTGCCACAAGGTGTGGCAAACGTGCGGGACGATCGGCGAGAGCACGAGCGTGATGATCTCCAGCGCCTCCTGGCGAACCGCCCGTCCGGCCGCCGATGGATCATCGAAGCGGCCGATGGCGTTGAGCAACTCCATGCACGCCGCGATGGCCGTGTTGAAGTTGCGGCGGCGGCCGATGTCGTCCGTGGCCTTGGCGAGCGCGTGATGGGCCGCGCGTCGCAGGTCCTTCTGGACTTGCGACAGCGCGCCGTCCACGGGGCCGGCGGGCCCGCGGCTCACGTGCTCATGGACGGCGCTCCAGAGACGGCGGAGAAAGCGTGAGGCGCCCTGCACGCCCTCGTCCGACCATTCCAGCGTCTGCTCCGGCGGAGAGGCAAACATGGTGAACAGGCGCGCCGTATCCGCGCCATAGCGCGCAATCAGTCCCTCGGGATCGACGCCGTTGTTCTCGGACTTGGACATCTTGCCGAGACCGCCGTACTCCACCCGAAGGGTCTCGCCCCCGGGGACGGCGGTCTCGAAAATCTCGGCGCCGTCCTCACGCCTGGCGCGCACGTCGGCGGGATTGAAGTAGCGGCGCCGCCCGTCGGCGCCGGTGCAGGAGTAGATGTGGTTGAGCACCATGCCCTGGGTCAGCAGCCGGGTGAACGGCTCGTCGCAGCGCACCAGGCCGAGGTCGCGCATCACCTTGGTCCAGAAGCGTGAATACAACAGGTGCAGGATGGCATGCTCGATGCCGCCGACGTACTGGTCCACCGGCAGCCAGTAGCCGGCGCGCTCATCGACCATGGAGCGCGCCTGGTCCGGGCAGGCATAGCGCATGTAGTACCAGGACGAGTCGACGAAGGTGTCCATGGTGTCGGTCTCCCGCCGCGCCGCGCCGCCGCACTTCGGACACGCGCACTGATAGAAGGCGGGAGACTTGTTCAGCGGATTGCCGCTGCCGTCGGGCGCGAGATCTTCGGGCAGGAGCACCGGGAGCTGCTCGTCCGGGACGGGCACTTCGCCGCAGTGCCCGCAGTGGATGAGGGGAATGGGACAGCCCCAGTAGCGCTGGCGCGAAATGCCCCAGTCACGCAGCCGATACTGGACGCGCTTGCGCCCCAGGCCGCGTTTTTCGAGCGCGGCGGCAATGGCATCCACGGCGGCCTGGAAGCTCAGGCCCGAGAACTCACCGGAGTTGACGGTGATGCCGTACTCCGAATAGGCGGCGATCCAGGGCGCTTGCACCGTCTCGTAGGCTCCGGACTCGGATCGCACCACCGTGGCGACACGCAGACCGTGCTTCAGCGCGAACTCGAAATCCCGCTCGTCGTGCGCGGGCACGCCCATGACGGCCCCCTCGCCGTAGGCCATCAGCACGTAGTTGGCGACCCAGATCTCGATGGGCTCGCCGGTGAAAGGATGCAGCACGTGCAGTCCCGTGCGCATGCCCTTCTTTTCCTGGGTGGCGACATCGGCCTCCATCACGCTGCCGCTGCGGCACTCGTCGATGAAGGCGGCAAGCGCCGGGTCGCCGGCGGCGGCGGCGAGCGCGATGGGATGCTCGGCGGCGATCGCCATGAAGGTGGCGCCGAATACCGTGTCCGCCCGGGTGGTAAACACCTTCAGCGCCCCATCGGCACCCATCGCCTTGCGCACATCGGGCGCGTAGGGGAAGGCGATCTCGCAGCCCTCGCTGCGGCCGATCCAGTTGGCCTGCATGAGCTTCACCCGCTCCGGCCAGCCGGGAAGCTTCTCGAGATCGCCGAGGAGCTCCTCGGCGTAGCCGGTGATGTTGAGGTAGTACATGGGGATCTCGCGCTTTTCCACGAGAGCCCCCGTGCGCCAGCCCCTCCCCTCGATCACCTGCTCGTTGGCGAGCACGGTCTGATCGACCGGGTCCCAATTGACCACGCCGGTCCGGCGATAGGCGATGCCCTTCTCCAGCATGCGCAGGAACAGCCACTGGTTCCAGCGGTAGTAGCCCGGATCGCAGGTGGCGAGCTCGCGGCTCCAGTCGATGCCGAAGCCGAGCGACTTCAGCTGCGAGCGCATGGAGTCGATGTTCTGACGCGTCCAGCGGGCAGGCGGCACCCCGTTGCTGATGGCGGCGTTCTCGGCGGGCAGTCCGAACGCATCCCAACCCATGGGCTGCAGCACGTTGCGGCCCTGCATGCGCATGAAGCGGGCCAGCACGTCGCCGATGGTGTAGTTGCGCACGTGTCCCATGTGCAGGCGACCGGACGGATACGGGAGCATGGACAGGCAGTAGAACTTCTGCCTGGCCGGATCCTCTTTCACCTCGAAAGTGCGATGCCGCTCCCAGTAGTCTTGCGCGGCGCGCTCGACGGCGGCCGGATCGTAAGTTTCGTCCATCCGAAATGCCTGGAATCTCTGGTACTTGCAGGTATTTGAATCGATAGCATAACACGAGCCCCGAACACCCCCGCCACGCGGTGTCGGGTGCGGGACGCTCAGACTCGGCGGCGCAATGCCGTCGCGAGCGCCGCGGCGAGGCCCACGCCCGCGAGCCCGACGGCCAGCCCGTTGCCGGCGCGCGCGAAGGGAGTCATCCCGGCCATGGGAACGACGGCCGAGCGCAGCACGTAGGGCACCCTGATGGGCGCCCGCGCGATCACCTGTCCCTGGGGCCCGATGACGCCCGACACCCCGTCGTCAGTGGCGACGACTAGGTACCGGCCCTCCTCCTGGGCACGCATGCGGGCCATCTGGAACTGCTGGGGCAGCTCGGAGGTGTTACCGAACCAGGCGTCGTCGGTGACGTTCACCAGGACGTTCGCCTTCGGCAGCATGTGCAGCATGTAGCCGCCGTACGCGACCTCGTAGCACACCGTCGGTCCGAGTTCCAGGCCGGCGACCGGCAGGGGCTTCTGATGCCTGCCGCCCGGCGTGAAGCTCGAGGATGGCAGATTCATCCGCTCCAGCCAGTGGAGCACGAAGCGCGGCAAGGGAACGTATTCCACGAGCGGCACCAGATGATCCTTGTCGTACCAGCTGGCTTGGCGGCCGAGCGCCAGAATGGAATTGTAGTAATCGTAGTGCCCGTCGTGCAGCGCGGCGCGCTCCGTGCCGAGCACCAGCGAGGAGCCGTGAGCGCGCGCCTCCCGGTCGAGATGCGCCACGTAGGGCAGCAGGTTGTTGATCAGATCGGGCAGGGCCGATTCCGGCCAGACGATGAGCTTCGTGCCGAACGCGGACTCGGTCATCCGCTGATAGCGCTCGAGGATCCGCTCGGAGTGGTCGGCCTGCCACTTTTCCTGCTGGGGGATGTCGCCCTGCACGACGGCCACGGAGACCGGCGCGCCCGAAGAGTGGGTCCAGGCGGTGCCGCCCAGGGCCGCCGAGGCGAGCCACGGCGCCACCAGCACCGCCGCCGCCAGGATCCGGACCCGGGCCGTGCCGCGCGCCAGCGCCACCACGGACCCTGCGCTCGCCAGCAGCACCAGGCTGACACCGTACACGCCCGCAAGCGGCGCGAGGTGCGCCAGCGCCGTTCCGGTCTGAGTATAACCGAGCGACAGCCACGGGAACCCCGACAGCAGCCAGCCCCGCAGCCATTCGAGAAGCAGCCACACCGCCGGCGCCGCGAGCAGCCAGCGCACGGGACCGGCCGGCCAGAACCGCACCACCACATAGCCGGTGAGCGCGTGATAGGCGGCCATCAGCCCCATCAGCGCCAGCGCCACCACCAGGGTGAGCCAGACCGGGGCGTGCCCGACGGTGTGGATCGCGACGTAGAGCCAGTAGGTGCCGGCTGCGAAGGTGCCGAACCCGAACCAGAACCCGAGCCCGGCCGCGCGGCGGGCCGTGGCGTCCTCCCACAGCCAGATGAGTATCGCCGGGCAGACTATGGCCAGCGGCCACCAGTGAAACGGCGCGAAGGCGCACGAGAGCAGCGCGCCGGCGCCCAGCGCGAGCCCATAACGCAGCAAGGCGGCACGGCGTGCGCCCGGGATGGCGGGCGCGCGCGCCCCCGCTCTCTCGGAGCGATCTACGCGCACGGTGACATCCTCGGAGCGCTCGGCGCTCAAACGGCCGACTCCGTGTCGCTCGGAACGGCTGCACCGGCCGGGAGCACGACGCGCAGCGCGTCGATCCGGCGCCGATCGGCACGCATGATGCGAAACTCGAACCCCTCGAGGGTCATGGACTCCCCGCGCCGCGGCAGGCGGCCGAACTGGCGCATCAGCAGGCCCGCCACGGTCTCGTAGCCCTGTTCCTCGGAGAAGTGGGCCCCGAAGTACTCGTTGAACTCCTCGATGCGGGTCACGCCGCGCACCAGGTACTGGCGGTCGGCCTCCCGCCGGATGTTCTGGTCGTCATCGACGTCGAACTCATCGTCGATCTCGCCCACGATCTGCTCGATCACGTCCTCGATGGTGATCAGGCCCGCCACCCCGCCGTACTCGTCGACCACGATGGCCATGTGCTGGTGGTTGCCGCGGAATTCCTTGAGCAGCACGTCCAGCCGCTTGGACTCCGGCACGAACACCGCCGGGCGCATGAATTCGCGGATGTCGAACCGCTCGTCCTCGGGGTGAGCGCACAGCCGCAACAGATCCTTGGCGAGCAGGATCCCCACGATGTCGTCACGATCCTCCTCCATGACCGGGAACCGCGAGTGTCCGGACTCGACCACCATCGGCAGGATGCGATCGAACGGGTCGTCCCGCCGTACGTACACCATCTGCGCGCGCGGCACCATGACGTCGCGCGCATGCAGATCCGAGACCGCCAGCACGCCCTCGATCATGGCCAGCGCGTCGGCCTCGAACAGGCCACGCGCGCGCGCCTCGCGCAGCAATTGCAGCAAGTCCTGGGGGTTGCGCGGCTGGGCTCCGAAGGCCCGCCACAGCCGCTTCAACCACTGCCGCGTGTCTTGGGGCTGGCGCATCAGGGGCTCAGGTAGGGATTGGCGAAGCCGAGACGGCGCAGCACTGCGA
>OFHJ01000065.1_pt1 | contig 42661 bp, 33 predicted proteins | sample 1522001 | NCBI WGS metagenome assembly OFHJ01 (sample SAMEA2464838, study PRJEB22497) | soil metagenome | biome: Grassland; feature: Farmland; material: Clay | place: Australia | collected 2013-02-01 | depth 1.2 m | reverse complement strand
AATCAAAGGCACCATGCGGAAAACACTGGGTTGGGAGAGGCGATGGCGTTGCTGCTGAAAGGCAGTGACTTCTTTTCTATCGCTCTAACGAGGTGATCCGTGATTCCAAAAGCAACCTTTGAGGCTTTGGCGCGCCAGGGCTACAACCGTATACCCCTTTCCCGTGAGGTCATCGCTGACCTCGATACCCCCTTATCAGCCTATCTCAAACTGGTCGATGGTCCCTATGCCTACCTGCTGGAATCTGTGCAGGGCGGCGAAAAGTGGGGCCGTTATTCCATCATCGGTCTTCCGGCGCAGCAGATATTGCGGGTCACCCAAGGCGTTGTCACTGTTCATGTGGACGGCGTCGAGACCAACCTCGGCCTGCATGCGGCGCTTGCCGCGGATGCCGAATTCGCGGCGGGCGGCGTCGACACCGCTTTTCTCGGCCGCTTCCTCGCGGCGAGGGCCTGAGCAATGGCCGATATCGAACTCGTCGACGTTTCGCTCCGCGACGGCAACCAGAGCAACTGGAGCGCCACCGGCCTCGATACCGCGCAGATTTTGCAGATCGCGCCGGTGCTGGATCGGGTGGGCTTCCGCGCCCTCGATTTCGTCTCCTCCACCGCCATGGGTGTCTCGGTGCGTACGTTTCGCGAGGATCCCTGGCGCAAGAACCGCGCCGCACACGCGCTGATGCCGCATACGCCGCTGCAGCTGATCGGCACCGGCTTCCGCTTCATTTCCTGGGAAACCCAAAGCGCGGAATTCATGCGCTTGGTCTACCGGCGCCTAGTGGCGAGCGGCGTCACCCGCTTCGCGGTGCTCGATCCGATGCTGGATTTCGAGGCGATGCGGACGACCGCCCGCGTCATCCGCGAGGAGGGCGGCACGGAAATTGTCGCCGCCCTGACCTATACCGTGAGCGCGGTGCATGATGACGCCTGTTACGCTCGCCTTGCCGCCGATGTCGCTGCCTGTCCCGACATGGATCGGGCGTATATCAAAGACCCCGCCGGGCTCCTCACGCCCGATCGCGCGCGCAGCCTCATCCCGGCGGTGCTTGGTCAGCTCGGGGGCAAGCCCTTGGAGATGCACTCTCATTGCACCATTGGGCTCGCGCCCTATAGCTACATGGTGGCGGCGGGACTCGGCGTTTCGGCGTTGCAGGTGGCGCTCGGGCCGCTCGCCAACGGCTCGTCGCTGCCGTCGGCGGTGCAGGTGGCGGCGAACCTGCGCGAGCACGGGCATCGGGTGGATATTGATGACCATGCATTGAACGCCGCCGCCGACTATTTCTCGCGCCTCGCCAAGGCGGAGGGGCTGCCGATCGGGCGACCGCGGGATTACGACGCGAGCTTCCTTCGCCATCAGGTGGCGGGTGGGGTGATGACCACCACGCGCCGCCAGTTGGAGGAGGTCAAGCTCGGCCACCGCTTCGACGACGTGATGGCCGAGGTGGACCGGGTGCGGGCCGAGTTGGGCTATCCCATCATGGTGACACCGTTCCCCCAGATCGTCTGCACCCAGGCGCTGTTCAACGTCATCGGCAGGGAACGTTACGAAAAGGTGCCGGATCAGCTGATCCGCTATGTGCTTGGGACCTTCGGGCGGCCGATTGCACCGGTGGATGCCGAAGTCAAGGACCGCATCCTGGCGGGCCCCCGCGCCCGCGAGATCATGGCTGAACCGCCGCCGCCGTCGCTCGCCGAGCTCAGGCGGAAGATCGGCCAGAACCTCTCCGACGACGAGTTTCTGTTGCGCGCCACCATGCCGGCCGACCAGGTGGACGCGATGATCGGCGCGCCGCCTCCGGCCGCCCGCTACAACCCCGATCTCGTGCCGCTGATGCGCCTCGTGAAGGAAGCGGTGGCGCGGGGCGACGGCAAGCCGTTCCGCCATCGCGGCGAAGACTTCACCCTGGAGCTGACCCCCTCATGAGTTTCCAAGCCACGCCCGAATCCCTGGCCCGCCTGCGTCGCGCCAGGGGCTTCGTCTTCGATATGGACGGTACCTTGGTGATGGCCGACGCGAGCCACCAAAGCGCCGAGGCGCTTCCCGGGGCGGCGGCCATGCTGCAAGCGGTTGTCGCGCGCGACCTGCCGTTCGTGGTCTTCACCAACGGCACCGTGAAGCCGCCGGCGGCCTTGGCGGAGGTGCTGCGCGGCGCCGGGCTGCCGGTGGCGCCGCATCAGGTCATGACGCCGTCGACCATCGCAGCCGACATGCTGCGCCGGCGCGGTGTCAAGCGCGTGATGATGATAGGCGCGGAATCCGGCCGCGCGCCGCTGCGCGATGCCGGGCTCGAGGTGGTGGGCAGTCGCGAGCGGCGCCCGGTCGACGCAGTTTATGTAGCGTGGTACCGCGATTTCACCATGGACGATCTGGAAAACGCCGCGCGCGCCATCTGGGACGGGGCGGTGTTCCTCGCCGGCTCGTTGCATCCCTTCTACATGACGGCGCAAGGCCGGGCGATCGGCACGTCGCGGGCGATCGCGGCGGCGATCACCAGCCTGACCGGCAAGCGGCCGATGCTAGCCGGCAAGCCTTCGCTTGTCGCCTTGCGCCAGGCCGCGCGCCGCCTCCGCGTCAAGGCCGGCGATGTGGTCGTGGTCGGCGACGATGCCGGGCTCGAAATGGCCATGGCGCGGCGCGGCGGCGCGCTCGGTGTCCTGGTGCAGACCGGCGTCACGGGCGCGGTCGCGGCGGAGGCGCTGCCGGCCGCGCATCGCGGAGATTTTCAATTGGCGGGGATCGACGATCTGCTGCCGTTATGGGGGGACTGAGATGAGCGGGAAGGTTTTGGTTGCCGGTGTTGGCATGGTGCCCTTTACCAAGCCGGGGGCGGGAGATCCTTATGATGTCATGGCCGAGGCGGCGGGCCGCATGGCGCTCGCCGATGCCGGGCTGGCCTACGACGATGTCGAGCAGGCCTATGCCGGTTACGTGTTCGGCGATTCGACCAGCGGCCAGAAGGCGCTCTATCGCCTCGGCATGACCGGCATCCCGGCCTTCAACGTGAATAACAATTGCTCGACCGGGTCCTCGGCCCTGTTCCTTGCCCGGCAGGCGGTGCAGAGCGGTGCGGTCGATTGCGCGCTCGCGATCGGTTTCGAGCAGATGCGCCCGGGCGCGCTCGGGCGGGTGTTCGAGGACAAGCCAGATCCGTTCGAGCGCTTCAACCGCGAAGCCGAGGACTTGCTCGGCGAAGTCGAGTTGCCGCATGCGATCCGCATGTTCGGCGGTGCTGGCGCCGAGCACATGCGCCGCTATGGCACCAGCCTGAAGACCTTCGCCGAGGTGCGCGCGAAGGCGAGCCGGCATGCGGTGCACAATCCGCTCGCCATCTTCCGCCAGGAAGTGAGCGCCGATCAGGTATTGGCGGCGCCGGTGATCTGGCCCGGGGTAATGACCCGGCTGATGGCCTGTCCGCCGACTTGCGGTGCGGCGGCGGCGATCGTCGTTTCGGAGGATTTCGCCCGCCGGCGCGGGCTCGACGCGGCGGTTGCCATCCGCGCCCAGGCGATGACCACCGACGGGCCGAGCACCTTCGAATCCCACGATATGCGCCGGGTGGTGGGGTACGACATGGCGCGCGCCGCGGCGCAGAGCGCCTACGAGGCGGCGGGCATCGGTCCAGACGACGCCGACGTGGTGGAACTGCACGATTGTTTCGCCCAGAACGAGCTCATCACCTACGAGGCACTCGGCTTGTGCCCGGAGGGCGAGGCCGAGAAGTTCATCGCCGACGGCGACAACACCTACGGCGGGCGCGTCGTGACCAATCCTTCGGGTGGGCTGTTGTCGAAAGGCCACCCGCTTGGCGCCACTGGGCTCGCGCAGTGCTTCGAGCTCGCCAATCAGCTTCGCGGCCAGGCGGGCGCGCGGCAGGTGGAAAGGGCGCGGCTTGCCTTGCAGCACAACCTCGGCCTCGGCGGCGCCTGCGTGGTGACGGTGTACGAAAGGGTCTGAACATGTACGACGGCTTGCGCGAGCCCCGTCGCTGGGTGCTGCCCGAGGTGCTGGCGTACCAGGCCGCGACGCGACCCGCGGCGGTTTACATCGAGACCACCGAGGGCGAGCGGCTGACCTATGGCGAGGCAGCGGCGGAAGCGGCGCGGGTGGCCAGCTTCCTCGCCGGGCTCGGGGTGAAGCCGGGCGACCGGGTGGCGGCGATGTTGCCGAACGGTCTCGATTTCGTGCGCCTGTGGCTCGGGGCGGCGCGGCTCGGCGCCGCGCTGGTGCCGCTCAACACCGCCTTGTTTGGGCCGTTCCTTGAACACCCGTTGCGGAACAGCGAGGCCCGCGTGGTGGTGGTGGCCGATGCCTTCCTCGCCGCCATGGAAGCGGCCTGCCATGACGGCCAGACGATTCTGGCGCCGGCCGAAATCGCCGCGGCGTCGCCTTATGCCGGCGCCATGCCCACCGCCCGCGACATCGCCTGCGTCCTCTATACCTCGGGGACCACCGGCCCGAGCAAGGGCGTGCTGATGCCGCATGCCCATTGCTATCTCTTTGGGCTCGGCAGCGTCGACAGCCAAGCCCTGACCGGCGCCGACCGGCACTACGTCTGCCTGCCGCTGTTTCATGTCAACGGCCTGATGATGCAGCTCTACGCCGTACTCATCGCCGGCGCCTCGGCGGTGCTGCGGCCGCATTTCAGCGCCACCGCCTTCGTCGACGATCTGCACCGCTACGGTATCACCGCCGTCAACCTGCTCGGTGCGGCGGCCGCCTTCGTCTTTGCTCAGCCGCCGCGCCCGGAAGACAAGGGCCACCGTCTTCGCGTCATCCAGGTGGCGCCGAACCCCGCCGATCACGAGCGGCTTTGGCGCGAGCGCTTCGGCGTTGCCGATGTGCTTTCGGGATTCGGCATGACCGAGGTCAACATCTGCGTTTACGGTCGCATGGGCGCAACCAAGCCGAACACGTCGGGCTTCGTCTACGATCGCTATTTCGAGGTCGAAATCCGCGATCCCGAGAGCGACGATCCGCTGCCGCCCGGGACGGTTGGCGAAATTATGGTCCGCCCTAAGGTGCCGTTCGGCTTCATGGCCGGCTATAACGGCATGCCGGAGAAGACCGTGGAGGCATGGCGTAATTTCTGGTTTCACACCGGCGACGCCGGGGTGATGGACACAGAGGGCTATATCTCCTTTGTCGATCGCCTGCGCGATTGCATCCGTCGCCGCGGCGAGAACATTTCCTCCTTTGAGGTGGAAATGGCCATGCGCGGGCTCGCGGGGGTCAAGGAAGTGGCGGCCTTCGCCGTGTCATCCGATATCGTCGGCGCCGAGGAGGAAGTGATGCTGGTTGTCGTGCCGTATGACGGCGCCAATCTTACCGTCGCCGCGGTCGCGGCCTATGCCCGCCAGCATTTGCCGCGCTTTGCCCAGCCGCGTTATGTCGAGCTCGCCGACAGCTTGCCCAAGACGCCGACGGAAAAGGTTCAGAAGCAGCTGTTGCGCAAGCGCGGCGTGACGTCGGCGGCGGTGGCGGTGGATCTTCTAGCGACTGCCTCGTGAGGTGACGGGAGATTCGCCGAAGCGCTTGCCGTAGGCGCGGGTAAAGCTCGCCGCGTCGCTGTAGCCGCAGCGCATGGCGATGTCGGCGACGCGCGTTTCGGAGAAGCGCCCGCTCGTCAGGTAGCGTCGTGCCATCTGCAGCCGGCGCTCGCGAAGCGTACCGCTAAAGGTCATGCCGTTCTCGGCCAGCGTGGCGTAAAGATGGCTTCGCGATATGCGCAGGCGCCGTGCTACGTCCTCGGCGAAAAGCTCGGGATCGCCAAGGCCGGCCTCGATCTCGGCCAGGATGCGCGCGCACGTGACGCGGCGCTGCATTTCGGCCGGCGCGGCGGCCTCGGTATCGCGCGCCGCCCGCGCGATCAGCGCGCCGAGATGATCGAGCATTGCGTAATCCATGTCGCCGACTTCCTCGGCCCCGATGTGCCAGAGGCCGCGGATATAGGCACCGATCAAGCCGCCGAGGCCGTCGCCGCGAATGCGCAGGCTCGGCGGGCGGCCGCGCGGGCCGAGCCGCCGCCGCATCACCTCGTCAGGCAGGAACACTGCTACCAGCTTGGCGCCGCCGGGAAAGCTCAAATGGCAGGGCGCCTGCACGTCCACCAGCGCGATATCGCCGGGGTCCAGGCGGACGTCTTCGCCGAACTGCTGCACCCGCATGGCGTGTTCCAGAACCATCTTCACGGAAAAACCGGGGCAGGGCGCGTCGGCGATGGTAGCGCGGGTTTGTCGCGCCTGATGGCCATCCGCGTCCACCCGGGTCAGCCGCAGGCGACCCTTGGCGGCCAGACTGCCTTCGGCCCGGAACGCGCGTTGTCGGTCCGGCACCATTTCGAGCGGCGCGAAGCAGCTTCGGGTCATGTCCCGCCACAAGGAAACCTGAGAACTGGTCTCAACCGCCGCCGTCGTCCACGACAGGTTCACGGCCTTAACCTCCCCGATGCGCTTTCCTATTTCTCCGCCGCAGCGAGCAAGGGCCAGTGCGAGCGCGAAAGCTTTGCGACGAAGTATCGCACCGCCGTTCGAGAGCGGTCAATGGCGGTGCCGGCGCGGACTTGGGCCGCCGCGTCCAATGTTGATCTGGGTCAAGGGCGGCGATGGTCGACCGGCTTAGGAATGAGCCAAGCGGCGCGACATGGCTGGGGCCGCGACCGGGCGGCGGGTATTTGACGGTGCCGGCCAGCGATCGGGAAGCGAAATGACCTTTCGGGTTGGTGCCGAGCATTTCCCCCATGGCGCCGATATCGGCGTCCGCGGCATCGGCCGCACCGAGGCGGAGGCCTTCGAGCAGGCGGCGCGCGCCTTGACCGAAATCGTCACCGAGGCGAAGCGTGTCATCCCGCGTGACGCCATCGATATCGAATGTTCGGCGCCGAGCGAGGGTCTGTTGCTCGCCGACTGGCTTAACCGGCTGATCTTCGAAATGGCGGTGCGCCATATGCTGTTCAGCCGATTTATCGTCGCCATCGAGCGCGGCCATCTCCGGGGCCAGGCCTGGGGCGAGACGGTCGATCCGGCGCGCCACGCGCCGGCGGTCGAGCCCAAGGGCGCCACCTTTACCGCGCTCAAGGTCGAGCGGCGGGCGGATGGCGCCTGGATCGCGCAATGCGTCGTCGACGTCTGACGGCCTCAGCGAGGGACGCTCATGGAAACCGGCGATTTCTCCCGCCTCTCGGAAACCGAATGGCGCCTTCCAATCACCGGCAAGATGCGCGTGCCGGCGATAATCGTCGCGAGCGCCGACCTTCTCGCCGACATGGACGAGAAGGTGCGCCAGCAGATCGAGAACGTGGCCTGCCTTCCGGGCATTGTCGACGCCGCCTATGCCATGCCCGACGCGCATTGGGGCTATGGCTTTCCGATCGGCGGCGTCGCCGCCTTCGACCCCGATGAAGGCGGCATCGTTTCCGCGGGTGGCGTCGGTTTCGACGTTTCCTGCGGCGTCCGCACGCTGTTGACCGGCCTTCGCGCCGCCGATATCGAGATGCCGAAGAAGGATCTCGCCCACAGCCTGTCGCGGAGCATTCCGGCCGGCGTCGGCAGCACCGGCCGCATAATGCTCGACGCGGCGACGATGGACGCGATGCTCGCGGGCGGCGCACGCTGGGCGGTGGCGCAAGGCTATGGCGGCGCGGCCGACCTGGAGCGGATCGAGGAGCGGGGCTGCGTCGCCGGCGCCGACCCGGATGCGGTCTCGGTTCAGGCCAAGAGGCGCCAGCGCGATGAGATGGGAACCCTCGGCTCGGGCAACCATTACCTCGAAGTGCAGGAAGTGGTAGAGATTCACGACCGAGACGTCGCCTCGGCCTTCGGCCTGGCGCTCGGCGAGGCCGTGGTCAGCATACATTGCGGCTCGCGCGGTCTCGGCCATCAGATCGGCACCGAGTTTCTACGCGAAATGGCGGTGGCGGCGCCGGCGCATGGCATCGTCTTGCCGGATCTCGAGCTTGCCTGCGCGCCGATCCGATCGGAGCTCGGCCAGCGTTATCTCGGCGCCATGCGCGCGGCGATCAACTGCGCGCTGGCCAATCGTCAAATCCTCACGCATCTGACGCGCCGCGTCTTCGAGGACTTTTTTCCCGGCCGCGCGCTGGCGCTTTTGTTCGACGTCTCGCACAACACCTGCAAGGAGGAATGGCACGAGGTGGCGGGGGTCAAGCGGCCGCTTTTCGTTCACCGCAAGGGCGCGACCCGGGCCTTCGGCGCCGGACATCCGGACCTGCCGGCGATCTATCGCGCCGTCGGCCAGCCGGTCTTCATCGGCGGCAGCATGGGTACTTCCTCGGCGATCATGGTTGGCGCCGCGACGCGGCCGGAACGCGCCTTCGCCTCGGCCTGCCACGGCGCCGGCCGCGCGATGAGCCGCCACCAGGCGCTCAAGCACTGGCATGGCCGCGAGGTGATCAAGGACCTCGCCGCGCGCGGCATTGTCGTCAAGAGCCCGTCCGCGCGCGGCGTTGCCGAAGAGGCCCCTGGCGCCTACAAGGATATCGAGGCGGTGGTCGAAGCCGCGCACGCAGCGGGGCTCGCGCGCAAGGTGGCGAAGCTCGTGCCGATCATCTGCATCAAGGGTTGAGCCGCCAAGGGCATGGGCTTGATCCATGTCATGGCCCTTGGGTGATGCGGGACCAGAGTCGCAGCAAGCGGTGGCGTCGGCCGGCCGGCGGTCCGTCGCGCCGCCTCGGACCGAGACCATGGTGCCCAACGACAGCAGCGACGCGAGGCGGACCGGCGAGCCGCCGTCGAAGGCGGCCATTGAGGCCGGCCTGATGTCGATCGCCCGCGACCTGCGGCGCGAGCTTCATCCGCAAGGCCGCAACCTTGGCCAAGCCGGGCTCGATAGCGCGCTCGACCGGGACTGGGGCTTCGACAGCCTGTCGCGGGCGGAACTGCTGCTACGGGTGGAGCGCGCGTTTTCGCTGCATCTGCCGGAGCATCTGTTAGGCGACGCGGAGACGCTACGCGACCTTCTGGTCGCGCTCGGCGATGCCAAGGCGGCGCCGGGGGCCTTCGACGCCGCCGTCCGCCATGTCGTCGCGCGCGCGGCCGCGGCGCCCGCGCCAGCCGATGCCGCGACCCTAACCGCGGTGCTGGACTGGCACGTGGCGCATCATGGCGAGCGCGTCCATATCGTGTTGTGGCGGGGCGATGGCACCGAGAACAGCCTGACCTATGCCGGGCTTGCAGCGCGCGCGGCCGGGGTCGGCAACGGTCTGCGCCAAGCGGGGCTGCTGCCCGGCGAGCGCGCGGCGATCATGCTGCCGACGGGCGAGGATTTCTTCGCCGCCTTCTTTGGCGTCCTTTACGCCGGCTGCGTGCCGGTGCCGATCTATCCGCCGGCCCGGCCGGCGCAGCTTGAAGAGCATCTCAAGCGCCAAGCCGGCATCCTCCGCAACGCTGGCGCCGTGCTTCTCGTCGCGGCGGCGGAAATGCCGTCGGTTGCGCGCCTTCTCAAGCTGCAGGTCGAAAGCTTGCGCGCGGTGGTCGACGTCGCGGCGTTTGGCGGGGCGAGCGCCGCGACGGCGGATAAGGCGGCGGGCAGGGGAACGGCGGAAAGTCTCGCCCTCATTCAATATACCTCTGGCAGCACCGGCGATCCCAAGGGCGTCACCCTCAGCCACGCGAACCTTCTCGCCAATATCCGCGCCATGGGCCAGGCGATGGCCGCTGGGCCCGAGGATATCTTCGTCAGCTGGCTGCCGCTCTACCACGATATGGGGTTGATCGGCGCTTGGCTCGGCAGCCTCTATTTCGCGGCGCCGCTGGTCGTCATGTCGCCTCTGACCTTTCTCGTTCGTCCCGAGCAATGGTTGTGGGCGATCCATCGCCATCGCGGCACGCTTTCCGCGGCGCCGAATTTCGCCTTCGAGCTTTGCCTCCGCAAGATCGACGATGCCGCCATCGCGGGCCTCGATCTCGGCTCGCTGCGGATGGTGGCGAACGGCGCGGAGGCGGTCGGCCCCGACACGCTCCGCCGCTTCGCCGCGCGATTCGGCAAATACGGCTTCCGGCCCGAGGTCATGGCGCCGGTCTATGGCCTGGCCGAGAACGCCGTCGGCCTCGCCTTCCCGCCGCTTGGCCGCGTTCCGGTCATCGATCGCATCGATCGCATGGCGCTCGCGCGTCACGGCCGGGCGCAACCGGCGGCGCCGGTTGCCCGCGACGTCCTCGAATGCGTCGCCTGCGGCCGGCCGCTGGCCGGCCACGAGATCCGCGTCGTTGATGCGACCGGCGAGCTTGGCGAACGGCGGGAGGGGCGGTTGCAATTCCGCGGCCCGTCCGCGACGGCCGGCTATTTCAACAATCCGGACAAGACGCGGGAATTGTTCGACGGCGATTGGCTGAACAGCGGCGACCTCGCCTATATCGCTGCCGGCGACATCTTCATCACCGGCCGCTCCAAGGACATCATCATCCGCGCCGGCCGCCATATCTACCCCGAAGAGATCGAAACCGCGATCGGCGATATCGCGGGCGTGCGCAAGGGCTGCGTCGCGGTTTTCGGCAGCCCGGATCGGCAAAGCGGCACCGAGCGCATCGTCGTCCTCGCCGAAACCCGCGATCGCGACGCCGCTACCCTTGCTGCCTTGCGCGCCGCCATCGCGGCCCGCGCCGCACCGCTCCTGGAGGCGCCGCCGGAGGAGATCGTTCTCGTGCCGCCCCGCACCGTGCCGAAGACCTCGAGCGGCAAGCTCCGCCGTGCGGCCGCCCGCGCGCTCTTTGAGCAGGGCCGCTTGACGCAGAGGCCGCAAGCCCTCTGGCGCCAGATTCTGCGTCTTACGCTGGCCGGGCTCGCGCCGCAGGCCCGCCGCGTCGGCCGCATGGCGGGCGCGCTTTGCTATGCCGCCTGGTGGTGGAGCGTGGTGGTGGCGTTCGGCGTCGTGCTTTGGCCTCTGATCCTGGCACTGCCGTGTCTCGGCTGGCGCTGGCGAACGCTTTCTCGCGGCGCGCGCCTGGCATTTCGCCTGATGGGGATCCGGTTCGATGTGAGCGGCACCACAGCGGCGCCGACGCCCGCGATCGTCGTCGCCAACCACGCGAGCTATCTCGACGGCCTGGCGCTCGCTGCGGCACTTCCGGGCGCGCCTGTCTTTATCGCCAAGAAGGAGCTGGAGCCGCAGGTCTTCGCCGGCCGCTTTCTCAAGGCGCTCGGCGCGCTTTTCGTTGAGCGCGCCGATGCCGAAGGCGGTATCGAGGGCGCCGAGGAGGCGCTTCGCGCGGCGGGCGCGGGACGGGTTCTGGTGTTCTTTCCGGAAGGCACCTTGACCCGGGCGCCCGGACTCTTGCCCTTCCGGCTCGGCGCTTTCGTCACCGCGGCGCGCCAACGGATTCCGGTATTGCCGGTGACCTTGCGCGGAACGCGGTCGATCCTGCGCGGCGGCCAGTGGTTCCCGCGTCGCGGCGCGATCTCGATCGAAATCGGTGCGGCCGTCGTACCGGACGGCGGCGATTTTGCCGCCGCGTTGCGCCTCCGGCAACGGGCCCGCGCCGCGATCCTCGCGGCCTCGGGCGAGCCCGACTTGGCCGAAGGCTAGGGCGGCGGCGCTCAGCCGGCGAAAAGCTCGCGCACCAGCCGCTGCGCCAGCACACCGGCGACACGGCGGCGGTAATGCCCGGGGGTGAAGGTCGTCTTCATCGCCATGATCTGATCGCGCACCAGATCGTCGAGCTTTTGGCAGACCTCCGCGGTAAGCGGACCGCCGCAAAGCGCGTCGGTGCCCTCAAGCCGCACCGGGCGCGGATTGGTGCCGGTGAAGGCGACGCGAAGATCGGCGAGCGCATCGCCGTCCCGTCGCAGCGCCACCGCGACCCCCACCACCGGATATTCGATCGAGCGCCGGACGCGGATCTTGCGATAGGCGGAGCGGAGATCGCCTGGGTTCCGCGCCGCGACCTTGGCGACGAACTCGCCGGGGCGAAGCGAAAGATAATTCTTGCCATCGCCGGTCGAGCCTTCCTGGCGGGCGTAGCCGGTATAGAGATCGGCCAGCGGAATCCGCCGCAAGCCGTCGGGACCAAGCAGCGTCGCCTCGGCGTCGAGAACGAGCAGGGCCGGCGCCAGATCGCCGCTGAAGGTGGCGAAGCAGACGCCGCGGCTCTTCGGTGCGACATGGCACATCTCGCCGGTGGTCTTCAGGCAATGCTGGTTGGCGCCGCGCCACCATTCGCTTTGGTTGTAATAGATGCAGCGCGTGTCGAGGCAAAGGTTGCCGCCGACGGTGGCCATTACGCGCTGGGTCGGCCCGGCGACCTGTTCCGCCGCCTCGGCGACGACCGGATAATGCGCCCTGACGCCATCATGTGCCGCGAGATCGGCCAGTGTCGCCGAGGCGCCGACGGAAATTTCCTCGGCAGTGGCTTCGACCGCGTGCAGTTCCGCCACGTCGGCGACCGCGATCAGAACTGCCGGCGCCACGATGCCGCGGCGGATATTGACCAGAAGGTCAGTGCCGCCGCCGAGCAACCGGCTTTCCGGGTGCCGGGCGCGTGCCGCCAGAACCTCGTCGAGCGTGGTCGGGCGCAGCAACTCGAATTCGGGGAGCGGGTACATTATCGGCCTCCCGCGGCTGGCGCCTTTGTCGTCGGCGCTTTCGTCGCCCTCTCGCGGCGGCGTTTCTCGATCGCCGCGAAGACGCGATCGGGGGTGATCGGCAGATCGTCGAATCGGATGCCGATGGCGTCGGCGACAGCGTTGGTGAGCGCCGGCAGAAAGGCGGCGAGAGATCCTTCGCCCGCTTCCTTGGCGCCGAAGGGTCCATGCGGATCGATGCTCTCGACGATGCCGACCTCGATCGGCGGCGAGTCCTGAATCGTTGGCACGCGGTAATCCAGCATATTGCCGGTGAGCAGCAGGCCCTGGTAATAGGCGGTTTCCTCGCTCATCGCCTGGCCGAGCCCCATCCAGACAGAACCTTCAACTTGGCCCTCGACCGCGAGACGGTTGAGCGCGCGGCCGCAATCGTGCGCGACCCATACCTTGTCGACGGTGACGACGCCGGTCTCCTCGTCCACCGTGACCTCGACCACCTGGGCGGAATAGCTATAGCCCATGGTGCCGCCGATCGCGGCGCCGCGGTACTTCTTGCCGCCGTGCGATTGCGGAATGGTGGAATAGACGCCGGTCGCGGTGATCGGGCCGCTGTCCTTCAAGGCTTCGGTCACCACTTCCTCGAAGCGCAAGCCGCGGTCCTGGGCACCGGCGCGATAGATTTCTCCGAGACATTCGACGTCGTCGGGCGCGACGTCGAGACGGCGGGCGGCAGCCTCGAGAAGGATGCGGCTCAGCTTCTTCGCCGCGTCGATCGCCGCGTTGCCGACCAGGAAGGTCACGCGGGACGAATAGGAGCCGTTGTCTTTCGGCACCACGTCGCTGTCGCCGGCAACGACGCGAATGCGCGACAGGTCGAGGCCGAGCACCTCGGCGACGCTCTGCGCCACCATCGTGGACGAGCCCTGGCCGATATCGGCGGCGCCGGTGAGCGCCACCACGGAACCATCGAAGTCGAGCTTGAGTTTGATCGTCGCGTGCGGCTCGCCGGTCCAGTTCACCGGCTTGGAAGCGCCGCTGATATAATGCGAGCAGGCCATGCCGAGACCTTTGCCGCGGCCCATCTTGCCCTTGCGGTGGCGCCATCCGCTCGCCTTCTCGACCCAGTCAACGCATTCCGGCAGGCCGTAGCTGTTCACCATGAGGTCGTTGTCGGTCATCGTCGGCGCGGTCAGGTAATTCGCCCGGCGCACGGCGAAGGGATCGAGGCCGAGCTCAATCGCCATCTGATCCAGCAGGCTTTCGAAGGCGAAGCGCACGTCGACCGTGCCGTGGCCGCGCATGGCGCCGCAAGGCGGCGTGTTGGTGAGGACGCGGGCGCCGATGTATTTCACGTTATGAAGATCGTAGATCGCATAGAGCATCGAGCCGGCGTAGAGGATCGTGACGATGCCGTAGCCGCTATGGGCGCCGCCGCGCTGATGGGCTTCGCATTCGACCGCCGTGATGCGGCCGTCCCTGCGCATGCCGAGCTTGAGCCGCACGTCGGTTTCGGGCCGACCGCGATGGGTGATAAAGGTCTCCTCGCGGTTGACCATGATGCGGACGCTGCCGCCCGCCTTGCGCGCTAGAAGCGCCGCGATCAGCTCGACGTTCAGGGTTTCGGTGCGGGCGCCGAAGCCGCCGCCGACATGCGGCTTGACGACGCGGATCCGCGACATGTCCATGCCGAGCGTGCGCGCCAGCATGAGATGGACGTAATAGGGAACCTGAGTGCTGGCGTGGACGGTCATGCGCTCGCGCAGTGGATCGTACTCGGCCAGGGCCGCGTGCATCTCCATCTGCGTCTGGCAGATTTCCGGGCAGTTGTAGGTCGCCTCGCGCACCAGATCGGCTTCCGCGAAGCCGGCCGCGAGATCGCCGATTTCGAAGAAGACATCGCGCTCGATGTTGCCGGCGCGGTGGTCGTGAAGCGCAACCGCGCCGGGCGCCATCGCGGCTTTCGCGGTGTAATAGGCGGGAAGCTCCCGGACCTCCATCGTGATCAGGCGAAGGGCCCGCTCGGGGGTCGCCTCGTCGATGGCGGCGACCGCCGCGACCGGCTCGCCGCGATAGCGCACGCGCTCGCGCGCCAGCGGATATTCGCTCCGCGCGATGGGGAGAACGCCGAAGGTCTGGTCGCAATCGGAACCGGTGGCCACGGCCTTGACGCCCGGCAGCGCCAGTGCCGCCGAAACGTCGAGCGAGACGATCTCCGCATGGGAATAGGGGCTGCGGTAGATGCGCCCGGCAAGCGCGCCGGGTGCGAGGAAGTCGGCAGTGTATTTGGCGCGGCCCGAAACCTTCTCCGGACCGTCAACCAGCGGCACAGAGGCGCCGATCGGATGCGCCGGCCCGGCTTGCGGCGGCAATTCGTTCATTGGCTCTCTCCCGCGGCGCGCAGCTTGGCCGCGTGGCGCACCGCCGCGATGATTTTCACGTAGCCGGTACAGCGGCAGATGTTGGAAGCTAAGGCGGCGCGGATGTCGTCCTCGCTCGGATCTGGATTGGCGCGCAACAGGCCTTCGGAGGCCATGATCAACCCCGGCGTGCAATAGCCGCATTGGGCGCCGAGCTTTTCGTGGAAGCCTTGTTGGATGGCCGAGAGCCGGCCACCTTCGGCGAGCGATTCCACCGTGTCGACCCGTCGACCGTCGCAGACGGCGGCGAGCGTCAGGCATGACAACACCGGCTGGTCGTCGATCAGCACCGTGCAAGCGCCGCATTCGCCGCCATCGCAGCCGGTCTTGGTGCCGGTCAAGCCGACCCGCTCGCGCAGATAATCGAGCAACAGGAGGTTGTCCGGCACGGCGCCGAGATGCGCCTTGCCGTTAAGGGTCAGAGAAAGAAGCCTTGCCATTCCATTCGCCTACCGCCAGTTTGCGCGTTTCCAAAAGTGCTTTAGTTTTTGTGTCGATGTTATCCGTGATTTACGCCGCTGGCGCGCGCAAAACAAGATGCGGCGGCGCTTGTTCGCATCGCGGTCGCTCGTCGGAGCCGGCCTCGGCCGGGCCGTGTCAGAAATGCATTGTCGGCGGCGAGGGTAACGTGAGGCTCGGCGTCTTGGCCTGCCGGTCTCGATCCATCGCTGGTCCTTCCGGGCAAGCGCGGCGCCCGCGAACGATCGAGCGCTAGGTGCAGCCCGTCATTCGGTGTATGGAAGTGGAGCACGAGCACCAGCACTACCGTGTCGGGCCCGGCACGTGCCTGGGCATTACCCGTTGGTCTTGACCATGCATGTCGCGATCGTCGAAAGCCAAGCCGGAACCGCCGCCGCTGCGGCGCCGGCCATGCGCGAGCCGGCATCGCCGATCCGCCGAGCGATGCGCCGGTGGCCCGCTTCGCGCCGCACCCGTCGTGCCGTTGGCGCTGTCTGGCTTGCCGTGATGTTGGTGGCGTCGACCAGCCCTAGAGCCACTGCGGCGCCCGGAACCGTGTCCGGTGTTGTAATAGCGAAGGCCCGCAACGTAACCACCCGGTTCCGCGCCTATGGCCGCGTGGTGCCGCTCGCACTTGCGCGGCTTCGCGCCGCCGAGCCCGGGGTGATCGCGGGACTTGACGCCGTTCCCGGCCAGGCCGTCGCGGCCGGCGCCGTGCTCGGGCGACTTGCCGGCCCCGAGATCGCGGCGCGTCTGGCCATGCGCCGCGGCGCCGTCGCCAGCGCCGCGGCCCAACAGCACGCGGCAGAGCGCTCCCTGGCCGCGGAGCGCGAGCAGCGGGCGGCGCGTCTCGCGACCCGCCAGGCGGTGTTTCAGGCGCAAGCGGCGCTCGCCGCCGCCAAGGCCGGGCTCGCGACGGCGACGGCCGCCTTGCGGGCAGCGCAAAGCGGCGCGCTTCTGCGCGCCCCCGAGAGCGGCGCGGTGCTGGCGCTGGCGACCGCCGATGGCGAGCGCGTTGCCCGCGGGCAAACCGTGCTGACCATCGTGCCCGCACACCGTCTGTGGTTGAAAGCGATCTATTACGGCGCCACATCTGGCAGGATTCATCTCGGCATGAGCGGATATTTCGCGCCGGCGGACGGTTCGGCGCCGATCGCCGTCGAGGTCGTCAGCGTTCTGCCGATTGCGCGGCCGGCCGGTGGTCGGCCGGTCGGTTTGAAGCCCCGAGCGCCCGCGCACCTGATCGCGGGTGAGGCGGGGACGGTGACGCTGGACGGGGCGCCGCTCAACGGTGTCGCGGTGCCGACCCGGGCGCTCATCCTCGATCGCGGTCGCTGGTGGGTTCTGGTGCATGCCGCGCGGGGCGACGAACGCCGTGCCGTGACGCTGGGTCCGAGCTTTGGCGATTGGACGCTGATCACGCATGGCTTGCCCGTGGGTGCCGCGGTGGTGGTGACCGATGCCTATCTGAAGTTCCACCGCGACGTCGCGCAGCGCTACCAGCCGCCGGACTGATCGATGCCGATCATGGAAGCCTTGCGACGGCTGGCGGCGAAGCCATTGCTATGGGGCCTGGTCTACGGCGCGCTGGTACTTTATGGCGTCTACGCGCTGGTCAATATCCCGATCGAGGTGTTGCCGCGCTTCGACTACCCCGAGATCGGCGTCGTCACGCACGATCCCGGTGCCACCGCCGTGGAATTGGAAACCCTGATCGCGCGGCCGATCGAGGGCGAGATCCTGGCGCTTCCGAACCTTGTCGGCTTGCGCTCCACCATGGGTAACGGTACGGTCGAGACCGACGTCCGTTTCGCGAACGGCACCAATACGGGGCAAGACCTGCAAGCGGTGAACGGCGCCATCGACCGGGCGCGCGCCAAACTACCGCCGCGCGCTCGCCCCTACGCCGAGGTCATGGGCAACGCGATCAACGAGGTCGCGGACTACGCCGCGCGCATTCCGGCGGAAGTCGCCCCGGTCGCGGTTGAACGCGCGGTCGAATCGACGATCGCGCCCTCCCTCCGGACGCTGCCCGGCGTGCAGCGCGTTGAGGTTTACGGCAGCGGCAACGAGGCCTTGTGGGTGCAACCCGATCTCGCGGCCCTGCATCGCTATGACGTGCCGATCACGGCGATGGTCGCGGCGCTCCGCCAAGCGGTGCTGCTCAAGCCCGGCGGCTTTATCCGGCAGGGCCATCAGCACGTGCTGATCGAGCTGCGCGACCTGCCGGTCACCACGGCGGCGCTGAAAGCTGTTCCCGTGCAGGGGCGCTCGGGGCCGATTCCGCTCGGCGATCTGGCGCGCGTCGTGCGGGCGCCGGTGCCGATTCAAAGCGCCATTCGCCTTGATGGCACGCCCAGCATCGCGCTCACTGTGTTCAAGCAGCCCGGTGCCTCGACGGTGCCGGTGACCCGCGCCGTCCAGCGCGCCCTGGCGCGCAGCTTGAGCCAGTTGCCGCCGGGCGTGCGTTGGGTGCGCATCTATAGCCAAGGGCATCTCGTGCGTCTGATCGGCTCCGACCTCGGGCGCAACCTAGTGATCGGCGCGGTGCTCGCGATCGGCATCCTGTTCTGGGTTCTCGGCGCCGGGCGTGGCATCTGGGCGCTCGCGCTCAGCGTTCCGCTCGCGCTGCTGCTCGCCATCGGCGGGCTTTACGCCGCCGGCCAAAGCCTCAATCTGATGACCTTGGGCGCACTGACCGTCGCGGTCGGCCTGCTCGCTGACGATGCCATCATCGTTCTCGAGGCGATCTATCACCGCTGGGAACAGGGAGAGGGCCGTTGGGACGGCATCCGCCATGGGCTTGCCGATATTGCGAGCCCCGATGTCAGCGGCAGCCTAACCACCGTCGCGGTCTTCCTGCCGCTGCTTTTCGTCGGCGGCCTCGCCGGCCTGTTCTTCATTCCCTTCGCGCTCGCCATGGCGTTTGCGATCCTGGCCTCTTTGCTGATCTCGCTCAGCCTGATCCCGCTGGTCTTGGGCTTTCTCGGTGCCCGGCCGCGGAGCCGCCCGAGCGTCGGCGGCCGGGTGCTGGAGCGGCTGCGCCGAGCAAATTTGCGCCTGTTCGATCTTGTCGCCCGCCGGCCGCGCGCGAGCTTAGGGCTCTGCGTCGCCCTGTTGCTGGTGAGCCTTGCCGGCTTGGCCCTGGTTTCGGTTGATTTTCTGCCGCTGCCGAACGAAGGCGTGATGTTGGAAAGCTTCACGCTGCCGCCCGGCAGCTCGCTGCCCGAAACCGAGGCGACGGTCGATCGTCTGACGCGCCGGCTCCGTGCCGATCCCGCCGTGCTTCACACCTATGCCCGTATCGGCTCGGCGGCGGACACGGCCTATACCGAACCGGCTTACGCCGGCGAGATTCAAATCGTGCTGAAACGGGGCCTCGGCGCCAACAGCCTCGATCGCATCGGCGCGCGGCTTACCCGGGAGAGCCGCATGCCCGGCGTTCAGGCGTCGATCGACACCCCGACCATCGAGCGCGTCGGCGAAAGCCTCTCGGGCCTGCCACAGCCTTTCATTATCCACGTTTTCGGCGACAATCTGGCGACGCTCCGCGTGCTATCCGGAAGAATCGCCGCGCGGCTGCGCCGGGTGCCGGATTTGAGCGATATCTTCGACAACGACGGCTATCCGGTGACGCAGCTTGAGGTGTTGCCGAAACCCGGCGCGACGGCGGCCTATGGCATCAGCCCGGCCGGGCTCTATCGGCAAATCGATCCGTTGCTCGCGGGTCGGGTCATCGCGCGCATCCCGCAGGGCAATGTGCCGCTCGATCTTTATCTCCGCCTGGCGCAGGCGCCCGATCTCTCCGTCGCGGAGCTTGGCGGCTTGCCGGTCCATGCGCGGGGTTGGACGACGCTCGGACAGCTCGCCACGCTCAAGCTCGTCAGCACGCCGAATCAGATCCGCCATATCGATGGCGCGCGGGCGCTCGACATTCTGGCGACGCCGACCGCCTCCTTGGGCAGCGCGATGGCCGAGGCGAGAGCCGCGCTCAAGGGTCTTCGCGTGCCGCCCGGCTATCGCGTCGATTTCGGCGGTCTTTATCCGGAGCTTATTCACACCGCCATCGGCGTCGGCGTCGCCGCGCTTGCCGCCTTTGTTCTTATGGTCGGAATCCTGATCCTGCAATTTGAAGGGCTTCTTGTGCCAGGTCTGCTGCTCCTGCAGATCCCGCTCGCTTTTACCGGCGGCGCCATCGCTCTGATCCTGAGTGGCGTCGGCTTGAACGCGACCGGCCTGGTCGCCTTTCTCACGCTCGTCGGCCTGAGCCTCAATCACGGCATCGTGTTGTTGTTCCGCGTCCGCCGAAAAGAAGCCGCCGGTCTCGCCCCCGAAGACGCGGTGCGGGAGGCGATTCAGGTGCGCTTTCGCCCCATCGTTCTGACGACATCGACCGCCGTTCTCGGCATGGCGCCGACGGCGCTCGGCTGGGGCCAAGGCGCGGCACCCGAGCAGGGGCTCGCCATCGTCGTTCTCGGCGGTATTCTTTGGAGCGCCTTGCTCACCACTAACCTGATCCCGGCGCTCTATCTGCATTATCGGCGAAAGCCGGCGCGGACGGCATAACGCGGCGCGTCACCCGGCGCAACAGGACAGCGCCGCGACATCCTTGGTGAAGCCGATCGCCGCGAGCTTCAAGGCCTCGACAGTGGTGAGATACGGGAAGACGGTCTCGGCGAGATCGCTCGCGGTCATGCCGTGCTTGATGGCGAGGGCCGCGGTCTGGATGCTGTCGCCGGCTTCCGGCGCCAGCATATGGGCGCCGAGCAGGCGGCCGCTTCGCCGTTCCGCGACCAGCTTGACGAGTCCGCGTGTGTCCCGCGCGGCGAGGGCGCGCGGCACCTGATCGAGGCCGATCAGCGAGGTTTCGACCTCGAAGCCCTTGGCGCGGGCGGCGGCTTCCGTCAGTCCGACCGCCGCGACCTGCGGATCGGTAAAAACGACTTCGGGCACGGCGGCATTGTCGTAACGGCGGCCATCGTCATTCAGCGCGTTCTCTGCGGCGATCTTGCCGCCATAGGCCGCCATATAGACGAACATGTCGCGGCCGGTGACGTCGCCGGCCGCATAAATGCCGGGCCGGGTCGTGCGCAACCGGTCGTCGACGCGAACGGCGCCCCGCGCATCCGTCGCGATGCCGGCCTCGGTCAGCCCAAGGCCGGCCGTATTCGGCCGCCGGCCGGCGGCGACAAGGAGCCGCTCGGCGCGCACCCTATCGGGCCGGCCGTCCGCCGCGCGGAAGGTCAAGGCTATGCCCGCCGCATCGCCTGCCAGCGCCTCATAAGACACGCCGCAGCGGACATCGATGCCTTCGGCACGAAGATAGCCGGCGAGTGCCGCGCCGATCTCGGGCTCCGCCTGCGGCATGAGCCGCGAGCGGCAGACGACGGTCACGGCAACGCCGGCGCGGGCGAACATCTGGCCGAGTTCGCAGCCGACAAAGCTGCCGCCGACGACGAGCAGCGAGGCGGGCAGCTGCCGCAGCGCCAAGGCGCCGGTGCTATCAAGCCAGTGGACGGTCTCAAGACCGGCAATCGCCGGCCTGCCCGGCGCGGCGCCGGTCGCGATGACGATCCGGCCGGGCACCATCGTCTGATCCCCGACCATGAGTCCGGCTGCGACGATCCGCGCCCGGCCTTGGCGGTAGGAAATCCGCTCGTGCGCCTCCAGCACATCGGCATATTTGGCGCGTCGCAAGCTCGCCACAAGCGCGTCCTTTTGCGCGGCGAGGGCAGACCAGTCGCGCAGCGTTGCCGCGCCGTCGATGCCGGCGAAGCGCGAAGCAGCACGCCCGCCATGAAGCGCCTCGGCGGCGCGAATCAAGGTCTTCGAGGGCACGCAGCCGATATTGACGCAGGTGCCGCCGAGCGTGCCGTGGCCGATCAAGGCAACCCGCGCGCCGAGTTCGGCGGCGCGGATCGCCGCCGCGAAACCGGCCGATCCGGCGCCGATCACCGCGATATCGGGCACTCTCGCGCTCTCGCTTGCATGGCAACAATTGGATGCCGTCATCGCTTCACTCTTTCGTTGCCGGGATGGCGGCGCGTCGTTGCGGTCCATTTCGTCATTGTGCTAACCTAGAGTCTGTAGTCGCTACAGGGTCAAGGCGGCGTCCTTGGCGGTTTCATGAGGTTGGTGATGGACGGGATGCCCGGGCTTTCCATCGGGATGCTGGCGCGTCGAAGCGGCGTCAAGGTCGAGACCATCCGCTATTACGAGCGGGTCGGCATCATGCCGAAGCCGGCGCGAAGCCCGAGCGGCTATCGCCGTTACGGGCCCGAGCATGTAAAGCGGCTCGGCTTCGTCCGCCGCGGCCGCGAGCTTGGGTTCGGCCTCGACGTGTTGCGCGGCCTGCTTCAGCTGGTCGATGGCGACGATTACACCTGCGCCGATGTGCACGAGGTCGCGGCGGCGCGTCTCGCCGAGATCGAGGGCAAGATCGCCGACTTGAAGCGGCTGCGGCGGGTTATGGCCGGTATGGTGGCACAGTGCTCGCGGGGTCGCGTTCCCGATTGTCCGGTGATCGAGGCGCTGTTCCAATGACTGGGATCGCGCGCTAGCGCCGCAGGTGATGCGAGAGCAGGACGGTCGCGAGCATCAGGGTGACGCCGATCCCGGTGATAATCGAATAGGCAAAAAACACATTACTGCTGGCGCCGCCGAGCAGCCAGAACAGCACGCCCCACAGCCCCACCCACAGGACGCCGCCAAGGGCGTTGAAAAAGCAGAAGCGCCACCAGCGCATCAGGCTGATGCCGGCGACAATACCGTTAAGCTGCCGCACCACCGAAGCGAACCGCGCCGCCACGACGGCAATCGGCCCATAGCGATCGACGAGGCCTTCGACCCGCCGCAGCCAGGTCTTGGTGATGAGCACGTAGTGGCCGTAACGGAGCACGAGGCCGCCGCCGAAACGTCCGATGGCATAGCCCATGTTGTCGCCGGCGACAGCGGCGAGCCAGCTCACGATCAAGAGCAGGCGGAGATTCAAATAGCCCTCGGCGGCATGTGCCGCGCCCGAGAGCAGGATGGTTTCGCCCGGCAGCGGCCGCCCGAAATCCTCTAGGAAGATGGCGGCCGCGACGGCCTAGTAGCCGTAGGCCTCGATGTAGGGCTTGGCCTCGCTGACAAGGGAACACAGCATCGGACATCGACGGCCCGTTTCCGGGCGGCGGATATGCGGCCGGCGCCGCCCTTTTTCTCACCGTCGCGCCTCTGATCGTGGGAGCGACGGTCGATCACCTCCCAGGGAACTCAAAATCCGCTTTGGGAGTCAAGGACCTCCCGGAAAATGCTCAGTATTCCGTGATTGCGGCCGCCGCTTTCGTTGCCAATCGGGTGCGCCCGGGATTGACATCTGGACGGTCTAGGCTTTAGCTATGGGACATCCCACCCCTTGGGGGGTGGGAGATATCCGAGGAGGGATTGTCCGTGAGCACCACGCTGCACATATCGGGAATGACCTGCAGCCATTGCGAAATGGCGGTGCGCAAGGCGCTGGAGGCGGTGCCCGGCGTCGTCCGGGTCGTCGAGGTGAGCAAGGACCGCGGCGAGGCCGTGGTCGAGGGCGCCGCGCCGCTGGAGGCGCTGAGTGCGGCCGTCGTCGGCGAGGGCTACGAGGTCGGGACGGCCGGGTGAGCGCGGCGCACAGCGGCCATCTGCATCTTGACGACCGCGTCCGCGAGGACGCCCGGCGCCGCCTGCTTTCGGTCCGGGGCCATCTGGAGGGCGTGCTCAAGATGCTGGAAAGGGAGGACGTCTATTGTGTCGACGTGCTCAAGCAGCTGCGGGCCGTCGAGGGGGCCGTCAAAAAAGTCGGCGATCTGGTTCTGCGCAGCCATCTGCGCCATCACGTGGCGACGGCGGCGGAGCGCGGCGATTCCGACGCCCTTGTCGACGAACTGATGGAATATCTCAAGTATCGCCGCTGAGCGCCGCGCGGCCCCCCCCGCGCGTCCGGCGGCGATCGGAGAGGATGGGAGACCGGGTAATGGCCAAACATGTGACGTTCCGCGTCGACGGCATGACCTGCGCGAGTTGCGTCAGCCGTGTCGAACGGGCGCTCGCCAAGGTGCCGGGCGTCGCCAAGAGCAGCGTCAACTTGGCGACCGGCCGCGCCGCCGTCGATCTCGATTCGGCGAAGGCGAAGATCGACGATCTTCTGGCGGCGGTGAAGAACGCCGGCTACTCGCCCCATGTCGCAGAACTGGAGGTTTCGGTCCTTGGCATGACCTGCGCGAGCTGCGTCGGCCGTGTCGAGCGGGCGATCCAAAAGGTTCCGGGCGTGGTCTCGGTCGCCGTCAATCTCGCGACCAACCGCGCCCGTGTCGGCTACATTGACGGCCGGGTGGGTTTTGCGGATATTGCGGCCGCGGTCGCGGCCGCGGGCTATGAGGCGAAGGCCCTTGAAGAGCAAGCCGGCGGCCAAGACGCAGAGGCGGCCGAGCGCGAGCGCGAGATTCGCGATTTGCTCGGAGATCTGATTTTCGCCGCGGCGTTCACGATTCCGCTGTTCGCCATCGCCATGGTGAAATACATGCCGGGCCTCGACAAGGCTATGCTATCGCTGGCGACGGAGCGGGGCTGGGGGATCGTTGAGCTTCTGCTTGCGACGCCGGTGCAGTTCTGGGCCGGCCGGCGCTTCTATGCGACCGGCTGGGCGGAGCTTCGTCATCTCTCGCCGGGCATGAACAGTCTGGTGATGTTGGGCTCGAGCGCCGCCTTCTTCTATTCCGCTTTGGCGCTTTTCGTGCCGCAAATTTTTCCCGCCGGCACCGCCAATACCTATTTCGACGCCGCCGGCGTCATCATTACCCTGATCCTGCTCGGCCGCCTGATGGAGGCGCTCGCCAAAGGCCGCACCTCCGAGGCGATCAAGAAATTGATGCGGCTTCAGGCCAAGACGGCCATGGTGATCCGCGACGGCCGCGAGGCTGAACTCGCGATCGAACAGGTCGTCGTCGGCGACGTCATTCAGGTACGCCCCGGCGAGCGCGTGCCGCTCGACGGGGCGGTTACCGAAGGCACGTCCTTCGTTGACGAATCGATGATCAGCGGCGAGCCGGTTCCGGTCGAGAAGGCGGTGGGCACCGAGGTCGTCGGCGGCACCATCAACAAGACCGGGGCGTTCCGCTTCCGGGTCGCCAAGGTCGGTAAGGACACCGTCCTGAGCCGCATCATCAAGATGGTCGACGAGGCGCAAGGCACCAAGCCGGCGATCCAACGGCTCGCCGACCGCGTCGCCATGGTCTTCGTGCCGGTGGTCATGGCCGTCGCAGCGGTTACCTTTGTCGTCTGGCTCCTGATGGGACCGGCGCCGGCGCTGAGCTACGCTTTCGTCACCGCCGTTTCGGTGCTGCTGATCGCCTGCCCCTGCGCGATGGGGCTCGCGACCCCGACCGCGATCATGGTCGGCACCGGTAAGGGTGCCGAGATGGGCGTCCTGTTCCGCCGTGGCACCGCCCTTGAGACGCTGGCCAAGGTCGATACCGTGGTGTTGGACAAGACCGGCACCTTGACCCTGGGGCGTCCTGATCTCACCGATTTCATCCGGCTTGAGGGCGCGGCCGATTGGGACGCGGGTGCCGTGCTCGCCGCGATTGCCGCCGCCGAGGCCAAGAGTGAGCATCCGATCGCGCAGGCGATCGTCGCCGCCGCGACCGCGAAGGGCCTCACGCTCCCCGACCTCGATGATTTTCGCGCCGAGCCGGGCTACGGCATCGCGGCGAAGGTCTCCGGCCGCACACTTCAAATCGGCGCCGACCGCTATATGACCAAGCTCGGTGTCGCGCTCGACGCGGCCGCGGCGAAGGCCGCAATCCTGGCCGAGGCGGCGAAGACCCCGCTCTACGCCGCGCTGGATGGCAAACTCGCGGCCGTCATCGCCGTCGCCGATCCCCTCAAGGAGGGGTCGCGCGAGGCGGTGCGGGCCCTGCACGGCCTTGGGATGACGGTTGCCATGTTGACCGGCGACAACCGGCGGACCGCCGAGGCGATTGCCCGGAGCGCCGGCATCGACCAGGTCCTGGCCGAGGTGCTGCCGGATCAGAAGGCGCAGGAGATCGCGCGCCTGCAGGGCGAAGGCCGCAAGGTGGCTTTCGTCGGCGACGGCATCAACGACGCCCCGGCGCTGGCCCAGGCGGATGTCGGCGTTGCGATCGGCACCGGCACCGACATCGCCGTCGAGGCTGGCGACGTGATCCTGGTTTCTGGCGATCTCCGTGGCGTCGTCAACGCCGCCATGCTGTCGCGGCGAACACTGCGCACCATCTGGGGCAATTTCTTCTGGGCCTACGCCTATAACGTCGCGCTGATCCCGCTTGCCGCCGGCGCGCTCTATCCGTTGGCCGGCGTTCTTCTCAACCCGATGGTGGCTGCCGGCGCGATGAGCATTTCGAGCGTATTCGTGGTCTCCAATTCGCTTCGCCTGAGGGGTTTCAAGCCGGCGTTGGCACCGGCGGCCTAGACCGGCAGCGGCGAAGCGCCCCACATATTAGCGAAACGTTAATTTTCCGAGCGTAGCCTGAGTGGCCAGATACCAGAGCCGTCGGTCGAGGTGATGAGTAACGCGCCGAGCCCAAAGGGACAGACCGGGAGAGGCACGACGCCGGATTCGGTTGGCGGCGATAAGGATCGTCATGCGCTGGCCGGCCTCGATCGCCGGCTTGCTCACGCGAGCGTGCCAATGGCGACCGCGCTCGTAGTCGGCGTGGTGGTAATCGCTGCTCTCGCCTTGCATCTCCTGATCGGCTGGATGTTGCGGGCGCCGCCGCCGCCGTCGATGCTGTTCGCTGCCGCCCTCGTGGCGGCCTTGGTGGCGACGCCGATCGTCGCCTATGCGCAGAACCTCATCCGCTCCCTCGCGGCCTCGCGCCGAACGCTGAAGAAGATGACCGAACGCCTCGCCGTCGCGCTTCACGAGGCGGAACAGGCGAACCATGCCAAGTCCCGCTTTCTGGCCGATATGAGCCATGAGCTGCGCACGCCCTTGAACGCCATCATCGGCTTTTCCGACATCATCCGCGAGCAGCGCCTTGGTCCGGTCGAGAACGCGAAATATCTCGATTACGCGAAGGATATCAACGAAAGCGGCCTCCATCTTCTCGGCATCATCAGCGATATTCTCGATCTCTCGAAGATCGAGGGGGGAAAGGGCGATGCGGCGCCGGCCAGCGAGTTCGCCGCTGTCGACGCGGTCGAGATGGCGATGCGAATGATCCGATCGCTCGCCGAACGCCAGGGGGTGAATATCGAGCTCGTGCCGATCGCACCGACGCTCGGCCTGCACGCCATCGAACGCATGGTTCGCCAAGTTCTGATCAACATTTTGTCGAACGCGGTCAAGTTCACGTCCGCAGGCGGCATCGTCAGGATCACCGCAGAGCGGCTCGGCGGCGGGGCTCTGGCCATTGCCGTGAGCGACAGCGGTGTCGGCATGACGGCGGAGGACATCAAAGTGGCCCTGACGCCGTTCGGCCAGGTCGCCAATGTTCCGAACCGCATTCACGCCGGCACCGGCCTCGGCCTGCCGCTCGCCAAGGCGATGATGGAGATGCACGGCGGCAATCTTAGTATACTGAGCGCGCTGCACCAGGGCACAAGGATCGTCCTGACCTTTCCTCCGGACCGGGTCTTGACCTTGGTCCCGGCCCAGCAGTCGCAACTCGCGTTCTAGCCGCCGCGTAGCGCCGGCGGCGAAATGTTTTGATATGAATCAATGAACACGGCCGGCGGCGAGTGCGAAACTATTCATAGTGCGGTTCGCGTGGCTAAGGTCGGGTCGGGAAGCAGGACTTCACGTCGCACGGCCGTGCGACGTTTCCAAGAGATCTTCTCCGTTTTTCCGCGCCGCGCAAACTTCCCCGGCGCGTTTTCCGGTGTTGGCGATGCGATCGTTTGCAAAGGGCGGGAGGCGAAGAACCGGGATCGGGCTGGCCTTTCGCGGGCGTGATCTTGGCGACGGCGTGGCCGGCGCATGGCGGCGCGGCTTTTTGGCGCTGGCGACGATCGCCCTGGCCATCGGCCGGCCGTTTCCGGCGGCGGCGCAAAGCTTCGATTTGGCGCCCAATCAGCTCGCCGTCGGGCAGGTCGAAATCTATGTCACGCGCTATGAGGATACGCTGCTCGACGTCGCGCGCCGCTACGATCTCGGCTATACCCAGCTGATCGCCGCCGACCGGGGCGTCGATCCCTGGCTGCCCGGCGCCGGCCGACGCATCGTGATTCCGAACTTCTATATTCTTCCCGACGTGCCGCGCCGCGGCATCGTGATCAATCTCGCGTTGCAACGGCTGTTCTATTTCCCGCCCGATGGGCGGTCGGTCCAGACCTTTCCGATCGGCGTTGGCGTCGAGGGGCGAGGGACGCCGCTCGGGGTCACCCGCGTGACCGGCAAAGAAGTGCATCCGGCGTGGGTTCCGACGCCCTCGATCCTTGCCGAGGATCCCGCTCTCCCCAAGATCGTTCCGCCCGGCCCCGATAATCCGCTCGGCGATTACGCGCTTGCCCTCGGTTGGCCGAGCTACCTTATTCACGGCACCAACAAGCCCTATGGGGTCGGGCGCATGGTGAGCCATGGCTGCATTCGCCTCTATCCCGAGGATATCGCGCAGCTATTCAAGGAAGTCCCGGTCGGCACGCCGGTCCGTGTCATCGATCAGGCGGTGCAGGTGGCGTGGATTGGCGGCGCGCTTTATGTCACGGTTTTCCCCGACGCCGCGCAGGCGGCCGCGCTCGAAGCCGGAAAGCGCGTCATGCCGGCGATTCCGCCAGGCCTCGTGCGCCAGGTGATCGAGGCGGCCGGCGCCCGGAGCGAGGAGATCGATTGGCAAACTTTGACCCGCGCCGGCACCGAGCGGCGCGGCGTGCCGGTTCGCCTCACGCCCGCGCTCGGCGCCCGGCGCGGAGACCAGGGGCCGGGCGTCGCGCGCGACTTGGCGGGCGCGCGGCGCTCGCCGTAGTCCGCCCGAGGAGCGGCTTATTCGAGAAGCGCGATCACCACCGGCATGGCGAGCAGCACGAGCGGCAGCTGTACGATAATGCCGGCGATGATCGCCACCGCCAAGGGCTGCAGCATCTGATCGCCGGCGCCGCTGATCGCCGCGCCCAAGGGCAGAAGTGCCAGGATCATCGCCAGCGTGCTCATGACGATTGGGCGGAGCCGATTCAGCGCCGCCTCGAAAATCGCTTGCCGTGGCGGCATGGTCTTGCATAGCGCCTGATATTCCGACGCCAAGAAGGTCGCCATCTCGGTGGCGATGCCCATGATCATCACCATGCCCATCATCGCCGTGATATTGAGCTCGACGCCGGTCAGCCACAGGCCGATGAACACGGCTGAGGTCGAGATCATCGCGCTCAGGATGATGACGACGGGCAGAACGAAGCGCTCGTAAAGAAACAGCAGAAGGATGATTTCGGCGATGGCAGCGGCGAGGAAAACCGCGATCATGCCCTTGGCCGCGATCTGCTCCTGTTTGTAAAGGCCGCCGAGGCGAAAGTAGACGCCGGGCGGGATCAGCCCAGGGCGCGCCAGAACCTTCTTCACTGCCGCGACTGTCTGACCCAGGCTGCGGCCGCCGCCGATGACCGCGGTCACCGGCACGATCTGGGCCAGATTGTTGCGGACGAGCTCGGGCTGTCCGGCGACGAATCGGACCTTGGCGATGGTATCGAGCGGGAAGATATGGCCGTCCGGCGCCCGGATCGGCAGTTTCGCCAAGCTGCGCCGGCCGACCTTATCCGGCGCGTCGAGCCAGAGCCGGACGCCGATCGGCTGCACATTGCCGAGGTAGGTGGTGACCACGGCGCCGTGCAGGTAGTGATAGACCTCGGCTTTCACCTCGCCTGGTGTCACCCCCTCCATTGCCGCCGCCGCGGGATCGACGCGGATTTCCAGCGCATCGCCGGCCGGCACCACGCCGTTGTTCACCGACGCCGGCTCGATTCCCGGGACCTTGGCGATCGCCGCCGCGACCCGCGTCGCGACGGCATCGAGGACGGCGGGATCCTTCGCGCTCAGTTCCACCACCACCGGCTGCCGGCGGCCCACCATGTCGCCGATCATGTCGGCCAAGAGCTGATGGGTGTCGAAGCTGACGCCGGGCACCCGGTCATTGATCTTCGCCGTAATCTCGTCCATCACCCGCCAGATCGGCGGCCGCCGCGACGCGCTGATGAGGCGAACAAAAATATCCCCTTGATAGGCTTCGTTGAGATCGCCGCCGAGGCCGGCACCGGTGCGCCGTGAATAGGTATCGACATAGGGATCGGCCTTGAGGATGGTCTCGATCTCCTCGAGCTCGCGGTTGGTTTCGGTCAGGGAGGTGCCGGGCGCGGTCTGGTAATCGAGCACGAAGCCGCCTTCGTCCATGCGCGGCAGGAAGCCGGTTCCGACATGGCCATAGGCGAGATAGCCGACGCCGACGAGAACGGCGACGCCGATCGCGATCAGCGAGGGGTGCGCGATCAACCGGCGCAGAATTCGGCCGTGGCTCCGCCTGAGCCAGGTCTCGCGCTCGTGCGCGGGATCGCGCCATTTGTCGAAATCGATCAGACCGCGGGCCAGAAGTGGCACGATGAGGGCGGTCAGCAGCAGCGAAATGATCAGCGCCGAGGCCATGGTGAGGGAGAGGAACTTGAAGAACGCGCCGGTCACGCCGGAAAGGAACGCCAGCGGAATGAAGATGATGATGGTGGCGAAGCTAGATCCGGAGAGCGGTGGCAGGAATTCCTTGGCCGCCCGCAGCACGGCGCCGTGGGGATCGTCGGCGCCCGGCACGCCGACCCGCCGCGCGATATGCTCGATCATCACGATGACGTCGTCGATGATCAGGCCGATCGCCGCGGCGATGCCGCCGAGCGTCATGATGTTGAACGACATGCCAAGGAGGGACAGCAGCAGGATGGTAATCAGAACCGACATCGGCACCACGGTCATCGCGACCAGGGTCGCCCGCCAGTTACGCAGGAATCCCAGGATGACGAAGGCAGCGAAGACGAGGCCGATTACGATCGCCTCCGCCACGGCGGCGATCGAGGAGCGGACAAGGGTCGTCTGGTCATACCATTTGTGAACCTGGATCGAGGCCGGCTGCGTCTTCATGAAGCGGTCGAGCCGGGACTGCACCGCGCGGCCGAGGTGGAGCGAATCGGCGCTGTCCTGTTGATAGACGCCGATGTCGACCGCGGGCCGCCCTTCATTGTCGACCAGATACCAGCGCGGCTTCGTTCCCATCGCGACCTTGGCGATATCGCCAAGGCGGACGATGGCGCCGGTCCCCGTCTGCAGCGCGATATCGCGAACGGACTTGACCGATGAAAACGCATTGTTGCTGATCGCCAAGTAGAGGAGATCGTTGTCCTCGATCCGGCCGACCGCCTGCACCGTGTTGGCGCGCGAGATCGCCGTCGCGACATCTTGGATGGTGAGCCCGTGGGATTGCAGAGCCGCCGGGCTGATCGACACCTGAACCTCGGGTTTGTCGCCGCCGTCGACCTTCACCATCCGGACGCCGGGAATGCCGGTCAGTAGCGGCACGATTTCGTATTTGGCGAGGCGGCGCAGCGCGACCGGCGACACCGTCTTCGAGGTCAGAGCGTAATCGACGAAGGGCATGAGGGTGTCCGGATCCATTTGCTGGACCACGTAGCTCGTGCCCTTGGGCAGGCTCGGCAGCTTCTGGGCGAAGGCCGCATCGACGCTGAGCAGCGCCTGCTTCATGTTCGAGCCCCAGGGGAAGTCGACATAGATCTGTGCCGCGCCGCGCGAAGTGCGCGACGATACGTCGACCGCGCCTGGCACGGCGCGGCCGACTTCCTCCAGCGGCTCGGTAATGTCGACCAGCATCTGTTTTGCCGGCATGCTGCCGGCCGAAATCTCGATCCGGATGCGGGGAAAGCTGACAACCGGAAATAGGCCGACGGGAAGCCTAATCGCGGCAAAGACGCCAGCGAGCGCGAGCGCGAAGGCGACGAAGAGGAGCGACCGGCGGTGATGCTCCAGCCACGTGACGAACGTCACCGGCGCCGCCCTCGCGCAGTATCGGCGGTGCGCACCCGCATGCCGGTTTTGAGCTGGTGGTTGCCGGCGAGCACGACCGGGGCGCCACGATCAAGCGCGCCAGCGATCACGTCTTCGTCGCCATTGCCGGCGAGCACGCGCACCGCGACCGTCCGCGCGCGCCCTTTCACCGCCTGCACGACATAGGTGTCGCCCCGGTTGTCGACCAGGATCGCGGCATGAGGCACCAGATAGCCCCGCGCCTCTCCCGTCGTGATATCGGCGCGAAGCATCTCGCCCGCCAGCGCCTTGCCGACTGGCAGACCGATTTCCACCGGCACGAGGCCGCTTCCGGCCTCGACCATGGCGGCGCGCAAGCGCACCCGGCCCGAGAAGCGGATCTTGCCGCCAAGCGGCGTGAGCGCGACCTTGTCGCCGGGCTCGACGGCCGTCGCTTCCGCCGGCACCACGCCGGCGCGGAGGACAAGGTCGTCGGGCCGCGCCAGATCGACCAGGTCCGCGCCCGCTTGCACCATTGTGCCGGGGCTGGCGGCGAGGCCGGTGACGATGGCGCGGAACGGCGCCCGTAGGGTCTGCGGCCCGGCCGCGCCTTCGGCCTGCAAGGCGGCCAAGGCGGCAGCGGCGTCGGCCGCCGATTTTTTCGCCGCGGCGAGTTGTTGCCCGGTGGCGAGATGCTGGCGCGCCAGGGTGCGCGTGCGCGCCACCAATTCCGCGGCGACCCCGACGGCGGATCGCGCTTGCGCATAAGCCGCGGCGCTCGCCGGGCTCGGTATCAGGCGGAGAAGCGGCGCGTCCGCCGCCACCTTTTCGCCCCGGTGGACATAAAGGGTGGCGATCTCGGCCGCGAGCGGCGCCATTACGCGCCGCCGCGCCTCGGCCGCGGGTTCCGCCTTGCCATAGGCGGTGATCACGTGCGGCAGGCTGCCCAGGCGCAGCGGCGCAAGCCGAACCAGAACGCTCGGCCCTGCGCCCTTCGGCTTGGCTGCGATCAGCAAAACCGAGGCCAGCGCCAGGGCGGCGGAAGCGAGAAAGCGGCGAGGCGTCATGGGCGCTTGTCCTTGTGGCCGGCGACAAGCCGCGTCTTCGGCAGGCCGAGGCCGAGCGCGACGGCGAGCGTCAGGCGGTCGCGGCCGAGGCTTTGCTCGAGATCGATCACGTTCAAGGCGCGGGAAAGGGCGGCGGTTTCGTAATCGGCGAAGGTGCGCTGGTCGAGGTTGCCGGCGCCGTAGGCGGCGCGCGCGGCGCGGAACAGCGCGTTCGCTTGGGTCTTTGCCTGCCGCGCCGCAGTCAGATCGGCGGCGAGGCGGCCTTCGTCGGCGGCAAGGCTTTCCGCCGCGCCGGCCGCGGCGTCAAGGCGGTCGCGATATTGCGCGCGCAGCAGCCGGCGCGTCGCGCGCGCGGCCGCGATCCGACCCTGATTGCGATCGAAGAACGGCAGAGCGAGGGTGATCTGTGGCCCCGCCGTGACGACGTTCGACGTATCCCGGCCGCCGCTGCCACCGAGAACGAGCGCCGGAAACTGCGCCAGAATGGCGGCGCGCAGAGTCTTGTCGGCGCCTTTGTAGCCTAGCCGGAGCGCGATCAGGTCGGGACGGCGCTTGGGCAGGCTTGCGATCAGCGGCGCAAGATCGGCGGGCGGCGGCGCGAGGACGGGGCGTGCGATGGCGAAACGCGCCGATGGCACGAGACCGAGCAGCGCATCGAGCCGGTGCCAAGCGCGCAAGGCCGTGAGCTCGCGCGCCGCCAAGGCCTGTTCGGCATTCGCCTTGGCGGACAAGAGCGGCGCTTCCGCCCGCAGGTCGAGACTACCTGCCGCCGTGGCCGCCCGCACCGCCGCGACCTCGCGCGCGAGCAGGTGTTGCTGGCGCTGCAAAATCGCGATCCCGGCGGCGAGGTCGTGCAGATTGAGCGCGAGAAGGCGCGCCTGCTCGGCGACTTGCCATTCTTGCCACAAGAGATCGGCATTGACGGAACCGACGTGTGCCCGCGCCGCGGCGACGTGCGGCTGGTAGGTCAGGATCGCGCTGACATCTTCGGACAGGCTCGCGGTATAGGAAGAGAGGGTAGCGGGGCCGCTGATCAGCGCGCCGAATCCGAAACCGAGTTGCGGGTTCGGCAGCACGGAGGCCTGAAGTAACGCCGCTTTGGCGACGTCGAGGCGGCCCCGCTCCGCCGCCAGCGCTGGATCGTTGAGCACGGCGAGAAGGCCGATCTGGTCGATGGTGAGCGGTCGCGCGGGCGCGATTTTGCCTGTCGGCAGCGCGAGGTCGAGCGCGGCAAGGTTTGGCGCGAGGTCGGCGCTCTTCGCGAGCGGCAGCGCGTGATAGCTGGCGCAGCCGCCGGTCAGCAGCGCGAGGCAGAGAACGCCAGTCCACCGCAGACGGCGGCCGAGAGAACTGCGGGTACGCTTCGACATGGAAAGCCTATCGGTCAATGCGGTCAGCATCCGAAATCGGAAGAGACAATAGAAGGGTCCGGCGGGAAAAGCAGCCCTTCGGACCCGGCGCCGGCGGGCGAAATAGCCGGCCTCGGGGTTCGTAGCGGCGCGTCGAACGCCGCTCCGTCGACGCGTTCCGTCGGGTTGCCGTTGTGGGCGCCGCCGCGTTCATCGCGATGGCGCGAGCGGAAGTTCAACCGGACGGGCGAAAAAGCGCTTCCCGGATGCGCGCTGCTGTGGCGGCGTCGATCTCGCCGCGTTCTTCCGCTAGCGGAATCGTGCGGTGACAAAGCTGGCGATAGAGATCGAGGATTTCGGCATCGAGCGCCGCCAGCGCGGCGACGTGCTTGGCGATCGAGGCGACGTCGCCGCGCGATACCGGTCCCGGCATGCTGGGCGCGATGCCGGCGTCTTCGATCGCGGCCAAGGTGCCGCGCAACATCGGCAGGAAGGCGCGCACCGTGTCGTCCTCGCTCATCCCCCAGGAGCGCGAGATCTTTGCCGCCTCGCGCAGCAGCACGTGGATGAATTGCGATCCGTAGCCGGCGGCGGCGTGATAGCGGCCGCGGGCGCCGGGCGGAAGCCGATTGACCGCGCAGCCGAGCCGCGTCGCCAGCCCGACCAGGATGCCGTTCAACGGCTCCTCGGCCTCGATGGTGATGGTCGAGCCGGGCAGCGCGCGCACCGCCTGGGCGGGATCGGCGAAGGTCTGCAGGGGATGAAAGCCGCCAATCAGCGCGCCGTCTCGCGCCGCCTTGGCGAGCGCGGAGACCTCGGTGACGGCGCTACAATGCACGACGCCGGCGCCGGCATGCCAGCGCAGGCCTTCGGCCAAATCGGCAATGACGTCGTCCGGCGTGGTGACGAAAACGACATCGCAGTTCGCCGCAACCTCCTGCGGGCTTGCGATGCGGCAGCCGGGAATTCGCGCCGCCAGCCGCTTGCTGGCCTGCGCCGAACGGCTGGCGGCGGCCCGCACGCGGCAGCTGCGAGCCGCGAAGCTCCAGGCGAGCGCGGTGCCGAGGCGCCCGGCGCCGATGAAACCGAATCCGAGCGTTTCGACCGCGCGGCCCTCGTGCAATCCGTCGCTTTGCTCCAAGATATCTCTCCCGCTTGGCGGCGGCCGCGCGCGGGCCGCTGAGGCGCGAGTTTAGAGGAGCGGCGCGCGCCGGGAAACGCATCGCGGCGATTGCCGCCGCGACGGCGCGTTTCGACGGGTTCGAGGTACCCTATGCAGACGGCGCGTCGGTGTTCGACGCGCCGATCCGGAGCCGCGTCGCGCTCACGGGTCGATCAGAACGCCCGGGTTCAGTAGTCCCTTGGGGTCGAGGCTCTTCTTCGCGGCGCGCAAGGCACCGGCGAATAGCTCGGGCCGCTGCTGGTCGTACCACGGCCGATGATCGCGGCCGACCGCGTGGTGATGGGTGATGGTGCCGCCGAGCTTGATCAGCGCGTCCGAGGCGGCATCCTTGATCGCTTGCCATTCCTCGAGCATCGCCTCGCGCCGGCCGAGGGCGCGGAACGAGAAGTAGGGCGCCGGCCCGTCGGGATAGACATGGGTGAAGCGGCAGGTGACGCGGCCGGGCCGCCCGGTCACCGCCTTGATCGCCTTGTGCGTCGCTTCCTTGACGCCGGCATGGAAGACGGCAAAACGGTCCCAGGTGATGGCCGTCTCGAAGGTATCGGAGATCACGCCGAGGCCGGTCAGCACCTCGCGGAAATAAGGCGCGCGGATAAAGGCGTCGCGCCAGGCGCCGGAAGCCCCGGCGCGGTGGGCGTCGGCCTTTTCCGCCGCTGCCTTGTCGAAGGCGCCGCCGTGATCGGCGGCGATCTCGAGCGCCCGATCCATCCAGCCGACGACCGGATGGTCGGCATTCTCGAAAGCGAGCACGAGGAGATGCTTCGAGCCGTCGCCGGCGCCCATGTCGGCCGCTTCCTCGGCGTCGATCAGGCGGCAGTTCGCGGGGTAGAGCCCGGCCTGGGAGATGACGCGGACGGCCTCGACCGCCTTGGTATAGTCGGTGAAATGCACCGAGGCGCTGGCGCGAAAGGTGGGCCGCTTCTGGAGCCGCATCCAGGCTTCGGTGATGACCCCGAGGATGCCCTCCGAGCCGATGAACAGCCGGTCGGGCGAGGGGCCGGCGCCCGAGCCTGGCAGGCGCCGCGACTCGGCGATCCCGGCCGGCGTCACCACGCGCGTGCTCTCGACCAGATCGTCGATATGGGTGTAGAGGGTGGCGAAGTGGCCGCCCGAGCGGGTCGCGATCCAGCCGCCCAGGGTCGAGAACTGGAACGACTGCGGGAAATGGCGCAGCGTCAGGCCGTGCGGCGTGAGCTGGCGTTCGAGATCGGGACCCAAGATACCGCCTTGGATACGGGCGGTGCGCGAGAACGCATCGACCTCTAGCACGCGGTCCATGCCCTGCAGGTTGAGGGTGATGGTCGCGTCGTATTTGTTGCCGAATCGGGGCTCAATTCCGCCGACCACCGACGAGCCGGCGCCAAAGGGGATGACCGCGGCACCGACGCCATCGGCCCAATCCAGTACTGCGACCACCTCTTCCTCGGTGCGGGGGCGGGCGACGACGTCCGGCGGATTGGGGAAATTGCGGGCAAAGGCATGCACGCTGTCGGGGAACGACTTGCCGTAGGTGTGAATGAGGCGGTCTTCGGCCGTGCTGGAGCAGATGGCCGCGAGCCGGCTCGGCGGCTTGATGCGGGGCGCCGACAAGGCGATCTCGTCGGCGCGCGGCGGCGGCGTGCGGGCGAAGTCGCTGACGCCGAAGAAAGCGGCGTTCCGCTTCGCGAGTTCGCGCGCCTCGGCCTTGCCGAGTCCCTCGCCGACCGTACCCCAACCCCAGAACTTGAAATGCGGCGTCGCCATCCGCCCCTCCCCCTTCATGCATTTGGCCGAGCTTTGTCTGCTGGCTCGGCGGTTATCATAGGGACGGAACGGCGCCGCGGCCAAGGGTTGGTTGTCCCCCGCATAACAAGGGTTGAACGCCGCCGCCTTCGATGATACGCAAATCCCCCGAGTGTCGAGGCCGGGGGTTCGCGGCGACAGCCGGGACGGCAAGGCGCGGTGCGCGCCAAGGTGAAGAACCTGCCGGCAGCGACTTTTTCCCGACCCTCGCGGTAAAGCGGAGACTGAGGCAGATGACCTACGTTGTGACCGAACCGTGCATTAAATGCAAATACATGGACTGCGTGGAAGTCTGTCCGGTCGATTGCTTCTACGAGGGGGAGAACATGCTGGTCATTCACCCCGACGAGTGCATCGATTGCGGGGTGTGCGAGCCCGAATGTCCAGCCGAGGCGATCGTGCCGGACACCGATGGCGAGGTCGAAAGCTGGGTCAAACTGAATCGCGAATACGCGGAGAAGTGGCCCAACATCAGCCGTAAGGGCGAACCGCCGGCCGATGCCGACGATTTCCGCGATGTCGAGGGCAAATTCGAGAAGTATTTTAGCGCCGAGCCCGCGAAGAACTCGTAATAAGCGCATTGTCTTTAGAGATTGCATCCAAAGGGTGCGGCGGGTGCCGACGCCTTGTCGTCGGTGCATGAATCTCTGTTATCGTGAGAGAAATTGTAATATAGTCGTCGTCTGATCAATCACGGTCTCGCCGCCACCCTGGGGCTGGTTTTTTCCCGGGCGGCTGGGCATGGATTGGAGGCGAATCCACTTGGCTTTGGGAACTCGAACGTCACGCGCCGGCTCGTCCGGAATCGCGAAGGAGAAGGTTCTTGCTTCTCTCTCCGCGGGACAACCGGTAAAGGCAAAAGAAAAGAACATGTCGAAGAAGGGTGAATTCTCGCCCAACGATTATGTGGTCTACCCGACCCATGGCGTCGGCAAAGTATTGAAAATCGAGAAGCAGGAAGTCGCGGGCATGAAGCTTGAACTCGTGGTGATCGAGTTCGAGCGCGACAAGATGATCCTACGCGTGCCGCTCGGCAAGGTGCAGGCGGTCGGCATGCGCAAGCTGAGCTCGCCGCAGAAGATGAAATCGGCCCTCGCGACGCTCAAGGGCCGCGCCCGGGTGAAGCGCACGATGTGGAGTCGCCGCGCCCAGGAATACGAGGCCAAGATCAATTCCGGCGATCCGGTCTCGATCGCGGAGGTGGTGCGCGACCTGCACCGCAGCGCCGATCAGCCCGACCAGTCCTATAGCGAGCGGCAGATCTACGAAGCCGCCCTGGACCGGCTGGTGCGCGAGTTCGCGGCCGTCGAGCATATCGACGAGGTGGCCGCGACCGAGCGTCTGGAGAAGATGCTGCAGGCCGCCTGAGGCGGCACGGCGTCTTTCCCCATTGTTTCTCGGGCCGGGCCTGGCGTCGCCGCCGGCTCTGCCTGGAGGCGCCGGCATGGGCGGATCCCGGGGGCTGATCACGGCGGGACGGCTTCTTTTCTTGCCCCTCTTGCCCGGGGCGGGGCAACCGGCAACAATGGCGGTCCAGCGATGACTGCCGCCGCCGAAATTTTCGCCGTTCTGAACTGCGCCCAACGGGTGTGGGGCGTCGCCGCCGTGCATGGCGAGGCCGAGCGGCTGCGCGCCTTGCATGCCGCGCTGTCGCCCCGGTTCCGACCCGGCGACCGGCTGGTCTATCTCGGCAATTACCTCGGCCGCGGCGCGGCCATCCGCGCCACCCTCGACGAGCTTCTCGCCTTTCGCCGCGAGCTTCTGTGCCGCCCCGGACTCGAGCCCGAGGACATCGTCTATCTGCGCGGCACCCAGGAAGAGATGTGGCGCAAGCTGCTTCAGCTTCAGTTCGCCCCGGCGCCGGGCGAGGTTTTCGAATGGATGATGCGCCAGGGCGTCGGCGCCACCCTCGAGGCCTATGGCGAGCCGGCCGAGCGGGCGCGCACGCGCCTGCGCGAGGGCGCCTTGGCGCTGAGCCGCTGGACCAGCGCGCTGCGCGAGACGGTGCGCGGCAATCCCGGCCACGAGGAGCTTCTCACCTCGCTTCGGCGCGCCGCCTACACGCGCGGCGGCGAGCTGCTTTTCGTTCACGCCGGCATCGACCCCGAGCGCCCCTTGACCGAACAGATCGACACCTTCTGGTGGGGCAGCGGCAATTTCGCCGCCCTGGCCGAGCCCTATGCCGGATTCGCGCTGGTGGTGAGCGGCTTCGACCGCACCCGCGCCGGCCCCCGCTTCGGCCCGGTGACCGCGACGCTCGATGGCGGCTGCGGTTTCGGCGGGTCGCTCAATGCCGCCTGTTTCGATCTCGCCGGCCGCAAGGTCGATTGGATCGAGGTTTGACGCGCGCGAGCCGGCGCCGAGTTGCCAGCGCGGGCCAGCGGCGCCAATTTAGATCAATTTTAGAACGCCTCGGCGGAACACCGTCTCGTAGCGGCGCGGCGGTGCCGGGGGGCGTGTCGCGGCGGCGCCGGTTCCGGATGACAGGCCGCCGGGCTTTCCTATAGAGTTCTCGACGCTTCGCGTTTTTCAGGGGCTGCATCAGGGGAGACGGGCGGGTGAGCAAAGGTTGTGATATCGGGCGGCTGGTCCGCAAGGCGGTCGCGACCGTCACAGGCGCGGTCTTGATCGGCGGGCTTGCGGCCGCTTTGTTCCTTGTTCCCCGTCCGGCCCTGGCGGCCGAGCCGGCGATGATTTCCGTCGCCGGCGGCTATTTCGACGTCTTCCATCGCCGCAAGCCGGCGGCCGAGGCGACGCTCGAATATCGCTCGGGCCAGTCGTTCTTTTACTTCCACCCGATCGCCGGCATCATGGGGACGAGCGATCACGGCGGCTATGTCTATGCCGGCGTCATGCTCGACATTCCGCTCTTCGATCACATCTGGCTGACGCCCAGCATCGCGCCCGGCCTTTACGCCCAGGGCGGCGGCAAGCATCTCGGCTATCCGGTGGAATTCCGCTCGCAGATCGAGGTCAGCTACCGCTTCTCCGGCGGCTCGCGCCTCGGCGTCACCTATAGCCATATGTCGAACGCGGGCCTCGGCCACGACAACCCCGGGGTCGAGATCGCGCAGATCAGCTACGCGGTGCCCTTCGACAGCATCTTCGGGAATTGAGGATGACGGCGGCGCTGTCGCCCCGGACCGGGGGGCGGGTTCTCGTGGACGCGCTGGTCGGGCACGGCGTCGACATGGTGTTCTGCGTGCCGGGCGAGAGCTATCTCGCCGCGCTCGATGCCTTCTATGACGTGCGCAACACCATCCGCGTCGTCACCTGCCGCCACGAGGCCGGTGCCGCCAACATGGCCGAGGCCTATGGCAAGCTCACCGGCAAGCCTGGCGTCTGCTTCGTCACCCGCGGCCCCGGCGCCTGCCATGCCTCGATCGGGCTGCACACCGGCTTGCAAGATTCGACGCCGATGATCCTCTTCATCGGCCAGATCGAGCGCGCGGCGCAGGAGCGCGAGGCGTTTCAGGAAATCGACTACCGCCGCATGTACGGCCCGCTCGCCAAATGGGTCGGCCAGATCGACGACGCGGCGCGCATCCCGGAAATGGTGAGCCACGCCTTCTATACCGCGACCGCCGGGCGGCCGGGGCCGGTGGTGCTGGCGATTCCGGAAGACATGCAAAAGGACGTCGTCACCGTCGCCGACGCCGATCCCTACAAGGTGGTGCGGCCGCATCCCGGCCCCGACGACATCGCGGCGCTGAAGCGCCTGCTCGCTGCGGCGAGCCGGCCGCTGATGATCGTCGGCGGCGGCGGCTGGTCGGCGGCGGCGGTCGCAGGCATCACCCGCTTCGCCGAGGCCTTCGATCTGCCGGTCGCGGTCTCCTTCCGTTCCCAGGACCTGTTCGACAACACGCACCCGAACTATGCCGGCGATCTCGGCTCGGCGACGGCAGCGACGCTGACGCGGCGCGTCAAGGAGAGCGATCTTCTGGTCGTCGTCGGCGCCCGGCTCGGCGAGATGACGACCCAGGGCTACAGCCTGATCGAGCTGCCGCGGCCGAAGCAGACGTTGGCCCACGTCCACGCCGATCCAGAAGAACTCGGCCGCGTCTTCCAGCCGGATCTCCCGATCAACGCGAGCCCGGACACCTTCGCCGCAGCGCTCAAGGGGCTCGTGCCCGACGCGCCGCCCGCCTGGGCGGAATGGACGCGGGCCGCGAACCGGGATTACCGCGACAATCTCGCGCCCGGCGTGGTCTCGGGCGCGCTCGACATGAACGTGGTGATGAAGGTGCTGGCGGACGAGATGCCGAAGGACGCCATCTTCGTCACCGATGCCGGCAATTATTCCGGCTGGGTGCAGCGCTATCGCCAGTCCACCGTCTATCGCAGCCTGCTCGGCCCGACCTCGGGCGCCATGGGCTATGGCGTGCCGGCGGCGGTGGCGGCCTCCCTCGTCCATCCCGAGCGCGAGACCGTCTGCTTCGTCGGCGATGGCGGCTTTCTCATGTCGGGGCAGGAGATCGCGACGGCGCTGCAATTCGGCGCCAAGCCGATCATCCTCGTGGTCAACAACGGGCTCTACGGCACCATCCGCATGCACCAGGAGCGCGACTATCCCGGCCGGCCCGTCGCGGTGGAGCTGCAGAACCCGGATTTCGCCGCCTATGCCAAGGCCTTCGGCGCTTATGGCGAGGTGGTGGAGCAGAGCGCGGATTTCGCCCCGGCGCTGGCCCGCGCGCGCCGCGCCGGCGCCGCCGCCATCCTCGAGCTTCGCCTCGACCCCGAGACCATCACGACTCGCGCCACCTTGAGCCAGATTCGCGGCAAGGGGAAGGCCAAGGCCTGAACGGTTGTCGCCGGCCGTCCCGGCCTCGGGGCTCGGCCTCTCGTCTTTCCGCGCGCCGCCATGTTATGGTCGGCGGTCTCGGGTCCCCGTAGCTCAGCCGGATAGAGCACGAGATTCCTAATCTCGGGGTCACAGGTTCAAATCCTGTCGGGGACGCCACGTTTTCAATGACTTATCGGATTATCCCAAGTCCTGGTGAGGGCATAGCTACCACATAGCAACCACGCGGATTAATTCCACGGCCTTCTTTAGGGTAACGAGAAATTCGGGATAGGGCCTTTTTGGGGCTGACATAAACACTTCGCCGCCCGCCGTTCTCCCGCTGTTTTCTCGCTGTTACCAGCGCCGAGGTCCACAGCCATCTCCGTCGAGATAATGCCGTTTCCCGCGCTTCTGCGGCCTCAAAACGCCTTAAAACGTCTGATCATGTCGGCAGAATTGCGGCGATTCCGCATGACGGGATAGGGGCTTAGCAGCTTTCAGGTCCCCCGGAATGGCGGAAGCACGGAAGATCATCGGCCAGACAGGCGCGATGCTGGCTTTTCCCGCGCGCGGGTGCCTCGAAAAATTCGGGTGGGCGTTATTAACGGGCCGGCGCTCCCGCGCGATATGGACACGGAAAATTCCGGCCTCGCGCACGCGCGCGCGTAGTGGACGCTAAAAACTCTTCGGTCCGGCCCCGAGGCGGTGCCCCGAGCCCAGAAAAGCGGCAGGAATGGCGTAGCCGTGGCGCTTAGAGCGGGCTTTTCCTCTCGATTTCAAAGCACGCCCGGAAAGCAACGTTGCTCTTCAGCTTCCAACATTTGGATGCTGGCGGCAACGAAGCGATCACGCCTTCCGGAGCCCGACAGTCCCCGTATTTGCCGAAGGTGCCTCCGTAGGCTTTGCAAGCCGCCGCCAATTGTTTGAGGCCGCCCATCTCTTCGATGCCTTTAGAATTTTGGCTCTTTTGAATATTGAGTGGGCTACGCGGCATGGGGGTTGATTTTCGTGAAGTCGAGTTTTCCCGCGATGAGGAAAAGAACGGTCCTCATGGTGTTGAATCGCGTATAGCCGCGGGCCTTGCGTT
>OFHJ01000064.1_pt1 | contig 42942 bp, 39 predicted proteins | sample 1522001 | NCBI WGS metagenome assembly OFHJ01 (sample SAMEA2464838, study PRJEB22497) | soil metagenome | biome: Grassland; feature: Farmland; material: Clay | place: Australia | collected 2013-02-01 | depth 1.2 m | reverse complement strand
GCGGCCTGCTGCAGCAGGGACTTTCCGAGGCCGAGATCGAGCGGCTCGCGGCACGGCTGGCCGCCTTTCCGGGTGCGCTGTCGCTCGAGGCGGTGGACGGCCTGTTCTGCGCGCTGATCGCCGCGCCGGGGCTCATCATGCCCAGCGACTACCTGCCGGTGATCCTGAACACTGAGTCCAGTGAAAGCGGCGCCTTCGAGAATATGGACGATGCCCAGGAGACCCTGGGGCTGCTCATGCGCTACTGGAACGCGATTGCGGCGGATTTCGAGCAGGAGTCGATCCATCTGGCCTATGTCCTGGAGCCGGGCTCAGAGGGCATTACAGGGCGCGATTGGGCGCAGGGCTATATGCGCGGCACGCGGCTTTCGCCGGAGGGGTGGAATCGGATCTTTGGAGACGATCGTGAGGGGCTGGTGCTGACCATCCCGGTGGTCGCCGGGGAGGTCGATCCGGACTGGCCGAAAGAGCCGATGACGGCGGAGAAAGCCGACGAGCTCCTGCAAAGTATGCTGGCGGGTGCTGCGCGCGCGTACCGGGATTTCAAAGAGGATCGGTTGGCTTCGGCGCCGGCGGCGGCCGCCCGCTCCTCTGGACCCGAGTCCTACGAGCGAGAGAGCCCCAAGGTCGGCCGGAATGATCCCTGTCCCTGCGGCAGCGGCAAGAAGTACAAGAAATGCTGCGGGCGGGCGGAATCCGAGGGCGGCACCGTTCACTGAGACGGCATGATCAAGTCCTGGAGCATCGATCTACGGCACTTTCTACTGCCGGACGGCAAGGTGGCACCGCTGCCGCCGCGGGGGCAGCGGCTCTTCAATTACTGGACGGAGATCGTCTCTCAAGCCACCCAGTACGATGATCCGACGACGCTGCGTTGCCGGCGCCGGCCGGGTCGAAAACCCTGCGGCGCCCTGCTGACGATCTTCTTCGACGTCGATAACAACGACGTCCTCTGGTTCTGTCCCTGCTGCCACGACGAGGGGCGCATTGCCGGATGGGAGGGGACGTTCTGGGATAATGGGGAGCTGGGGCCGGAAAGGCCATCATAAGCGACAGGGGCGCTCGCGTGAACGGGCGCCCAATTTTTGGGATCGGCGTTCGCAATTTTGTTCTTTCGGGGGACATCTGAATTCCAACTGCCCTCAAGTAAAGGCGATATAACAACTGCAGAATGGCATGACGGATCCACAATAAATCAAGGAAATCGGAAATGCGTCTGAGCAAGGTCAGCATTAAGAACTACCGCTCGATCACTGAGGCACTCGATGTGCGCATTGAGCCGCTGCAAGCCCTCGTTGGCGAGAACAACTCAGGTAAATCGAATATCTTGCGGGCGATCAGATGTTTCCTATCCGCGGGCGCCGGCGGCGTAGAAGTCGGAGACTTTAAGAATTCGGCTGAGAATGTGCTCATCGAGTGCGAGTTTTCCGCGCTCACGCCGGTGGAGAAAAAGCGCCTCCGTCCGTATCTATTCGGCGAACGGGTACTCGTTCGAAAGGAACTTCGGATCGTCACCGACGAGAGATCGCAGAAAGTGACGGTCAAACCGGAATACCACGGGTATCAGGCCGAGCCGAAGGAGACACGCTACTCGATTAAAAAGATCGAAGGTACCGCGACACGGCCAAACTGGAAAAAGGCGGCAGAGGATGCTGGCCTTGCAGAGTCCGCCCTAACCGCCGATGGCAAGATCACCAAAAAGAGTTTCACGGACGCCCTGGAAAAATACCTGTCCGAGAACGACGTCGAATATGACGAGCCGACGCTTGGTGAGACCCAGGCACTTGGCATTCCGCAAAACCTGCTCAGCGCCTTGCCTCGATTCTATCTACTGCCGGCGATCACTGATTACTCGAGCGAAATCGATCGGCGCTCCTCCTCGACCGTCTTCCGCCAGCTAATGGCCGATCTGTCGGAACGGCTTCTGGAAACTGATCCGCGGTACAAAGAGATCGAGGAAGCGTTACAAAAGGTTCGGGCGCTTCTCAATCCGCAGCCAGGCGAGGGGGCAACGCCGCGGCTCGAGGCCCTCGGGAACGTCGAGACCGAGTTGCGAGATCTAGCGAGGCGTCTGATGCCGTCTGTCAACGGGATTAGTCTCGCTGTCGAGATAGATCCGCCGAAGGACATGTTTTCGAAGGGTATTGCGATCAAGATCGACGATGGCGTTCTGACCGACGTCTTGGACAAGGGTCACGGCATGCAGCGCACTCTGGTTTTCGCCCTTTTGCAGATGCTCATGAAAGCGGGGAAGCACGAGGGTACGGAAGGCAATGCGTCGCCGATCCTCCTGGCGATCGAAGAACCGGAATTGTATATCCATCCCCACTGCCAGCGATTGATATATGGCGTGCTCAAGCAGTTCGCCGGCCTGCAGGCAGACGACACTTTCTCGGAAATGGATCAAGTCATCTACACGACCCATTCTCCGGCTTTCGTCGATATCGCTGGCTATGAGCGGATTGGTGTCGTGAGGAAAGCAGATGTCACGACCGGCACCGTGATCAAGCAGTGCGCGCCGGGAGTTCTCGGCGACCCCGCCGAGCGCAAGGCATTCAAGCTGTTGACGAGCTTCGATCTGCGTCACAACGAAGTGTTTTTTGCCCGAGAAGCAATCCTGACGGAAGGGCCGGAGGATGCCATCGGACTGATCGCGACGGCTCGCAAGCTCGGGAGAATAAAAGAACTTCCTGAGGAGATTGGTCTGTCGATCGTCGTCACCGACGGGAAGGGAGAGATACCGAAATTCCAGAAGGTATTGAACGCCTTCGGCCTCTCATATGGTGTGCTCCTGGAGCTCGACGGCAAAGCGGAGGACCATAAGCAAAATGCCCCTGTGCTGGAGCATCTGAACGGTAATCGCGTCGCGAAGATGCCCGGGACGATCGAGGACCTTCTCGGTCTGAAGAAGCACTTCGACGACGTACGTCATGCCAAAGAATTTTTTTCCAATCCGAACAATATTCCGGTTGGGATGGAGGAGGTGACCACGGCGCTGCTGCCCCCAGTTTAATAGCGTGGTATTGGGACACACGGGCGTAGTAGCTTCGGTCCGACAGAGCTCGGCGGCGCGGCGCGCACGTCGAAACAGGGAGGTTTCAGGGAGTATTGGGGTGGCGGGTACCCGAGCGATCGCCGCTCCTGGAGCTTAATACGCGGTCGATCTCTCCCGGCTGACCAAAATCGGTGGACCGAGGTCTGCCTGAGGCACCTGCACCGACAGCTTCCACCCGAGGCGGGACCCGGATGTCCAGGCCCCCGGAGTGCTGTGTGTCCTGTTACGGTGTCATCTATGGTTACGGCGTCCTACTTCCGGGGACTCCGACGTCCTGCCTGCGGTGGACCTCCATGTCCTTCCAGCATGGACATCAATGTCCTGTCTCGAAACATTGCCCGAGGACATTGAAGGTCATAGTCTTCCCATCAATGTCTAGATTTCGAGAGGTTTGAACATGAGCGGCTCGACATCTTCGGCACCGAACGTGGTTCCTCTTCGTCCGACAAAGGCCGTGAAACGCCGGTCAGAGGCGAAGTGGGGCTCAGACGTCATTGCCCAGGGATACTGCATCATTCCCGCATTGCTATTCCGGGCGCAACGTCGTCTTGGGCTCTCAGCCACGCAGCTCGCTCTGATTTTGCAGATTGCCGAATTCTGGTGGGAAGACGGAAGGCTGCCGTGGCCTAAGAAGGAAACCGTCGCCGAGCGCCTCAATATCACCGAGAAGCAGGTCCAGCGCCTAGTGCGGGACCTCGAGATCAGGGGATACCTGAAGCGCGTGACGAGGATGACCAGCCACGGCCAGACCTCCAATGCCTACGACTTCTCTGGATTGGTCGCGAAGCTGAAGGAGCTCGCGCCGGAATTCGCGGAAGCCGCCGCGGCCAAGAGAAAGGTGGAGCGTCGGGGTGGCCTCAAACGCCAGCCGGCATGATCAGGGCGGCAGCGGTGTAGCTCAATGGATAGAGCACCTGGTTTTCGACAGATTCATGGGTGTCAGCGCTCATGAGGATGGGCCAGGAGGTTGCGGGTTCGAGTCCCGCCACCGCTGCGCCGTTCCCCGATGCCGGAGAACGCAGCAGAAGTGAAGAAACCATGACCAAGAGTGCGAAATTGGAGCCAGTCGATGTGCCGCAATTGTGGGCACACGAGAACATCGCCACCGCCCGCCTCTACGACCAGCGCAAGAGCCGGCTGGAGGATTCGCCGAGGTTCAAGGTCACTTATTGAGATCGTTGGGCACCAATGAATCACAAGAGCGAAAGTCTTCTCGACAAAGCGCTGCGCATGAAAGATGGTCTTTCAGACCATTCGACGGACGGTGCATTTGAGGGCGGGAACGAGGCTTACCGAGCTCTTCGTAACGAACTGCTGTCGATCGGAGAAATCAAGCCACTACTGCCCGAATTCATCCAGCGCTACCGCGACCTGGACGCATTTCGAGAGTACATGAAACGGAAGTTTGCGCATTGGCGTGAACGTCGAGCGTTTATATCCGAGCACTTCACACCCCTCCTCGACCGTCTCGAAGCCGGGCCCACTCACCCAGCCACCGGCCCAATCGATGCCGCCCTCAAGTCACTGGATGAAAACGCTGTCCGTGAGGTCTGGAAAAAGGCGATGGACCGCCGGGCATCAGACCCGGAGGGCGCTATAACTGCCGCCCGGACTCTGATCGAGACCGCCTGCAAGCACGTTTTGGATGAACTCGGGGCTCCCTATCCGGAAGACGCGGATCCTGGAAAGCTTTGGTCGCTGTGCGCCGAGCGGCTCCATCTAAGTCCAGCTCAGCACGCGGAGCAAGTCTTCAAGGCTATCCTGGGCAATTGCCAGTCGATCGTAAATAACCTGGCGTCGATCCGGAACAAGGTCAGTGATGCTCACGGCAAGGGAAAGCGTGCGGTGCGGCCGAAGGGCCGGCACGCGGAACTCGCGGTGAATCTCGCCGGCTCAATGGCCGCATTTCTGGTGGCGACATGGAAGGAGCACGCTGAGACTCAGGGAAGCGGGAGCGGTGCCCGAACCTGAAGATATGACCACCGATGCAGCACCACCGCGCACTTTCTATTCCCAATCCGGAGCGTTGAGGCCGAGAGTGTTGGCGTTCTCTATGATCGCGCGCTTGACTGCCTCCGAAGCGCCGTCGGGAAATTCCGCGGAAATCTCGACGATGAGTTTTACGGAGGCATTCGGATCGGAACACAGCACCGAGACGATCTCCTCGGACAACTGTACCAAACGCATTTTGGCCGTGATGGCGGGCACTTCGACGGTGACATGACAAGTCTTGGCCTTGGTGCGGGGTGGCTCCGATGGCGGTTCTGCAGAGGATTGTGTCGTCGACTCACTTGCTGTGCACGAATTGGAGTCGGGAAGTGCGGTCGCCTTGGCTGAGGATGCCGTCCGGTTCGCCTCTTCGTAGGCCTGGGCGGCCTCCGGTTCAATGAGGATCAAGGAGTCATCGAAGATGGCGTTCCCGCCCCCGAACTGGAACCCTTCAAACTTCGATCCGCTCTCGCCGTAGGCATAGCCGAAGAAGTCGCGACTGCCGATGCCGCTGCGGATCGCCTGAGCAAGCACCTCGTGGCTTTTCAAGCGAGGCAAATATAGATAGCGGAGCGTGTCCTCGTAGAATGCCGACGCGTTGGCGGTCTTACGGTTGCCCTTCCAATAGAGCGCGTTCAGCGTTGTCCGAAGATGGATCGGCGACCAGTTCGAGATGACGAGCTCATTTTCGTCACATACCCGCTCGATTTCGCCGCTCATCGAGCCACCGGTGGTTCCGAGCGGGAAGGCCTCGATCGTCGGTTTGGGATCCGAGGGAGCATCCTGTGTCGGGCAGAGCAGCCAGCGGTAGCACTCCCGCGCCGCGCGGGGAAGCACGTCCTCGGCCGCCCGGAGTTCCTTTTCCGCCTGGTTCTTCTGCAAGAGATCGATGTTGAGGCGCCCTTCTTTGACGTCATCCACGATAGAGCCCCAGGCGAGCGCAATACGGGCAGCGTCACTGACGCGCGCGAGCGTGCTGTGGTCGGGCGCAAGGAAAATGAGGCGGTTGCTGCGATAGCGGGGCTTTGCGCCGTTGTGGCGAACAGCATCAAGGACGGCATCGTGCGCGGGGCGGGCTTCGTCGCGCGAGTACCAGTGTTCGGGCGGCAGGATGACGAGCCGCAGTGCCGTATCGTCGGGCACATCGGCGTGCGGCGTGAAGATATGAACGCCGTCGAAGGACGGCGGGTTGCCGACGACTCGTTTTAGGGCGTCGGCGATTTTACCGCGGACTTCGGTCTTGTCGTCGAACCGGCGCTTGCGGTCTTCCATCTCCCGGCGCAAGTTGGCGCGGGTATCAAACCAAAAGCGCGTGGTGTCCTGCGCTTTATCTCCCGAGGCGTTGAGATAGTGGAGGCGGTCGGCTAGACGATTGAGCGCATCCGAGTAGACCGATGCGACTTGGCCCGGCTGCAGACACCCGAGCACGATCCGGGCCCGGTCGAGCCCCCGCGCCGTGACCCGATTGCCGACTGAGGACGGCGCGCTGCCGAGGAATATGGTGCGCGCAACCCGACGGGCCGCGCCGACCTGGCCGAAGCGCGGCTCGCGATTTTCGAGTTCCGTCGTCTCCGCGCGTTCACCATCGATGTCCTGCTCGATGACGGCGTCCCATCCCTGCGGCAGATAGTAGGTGAGCTCGTTACGGCTGCTGCCGTCGTGCAGTGGCAGGCTGGCTGGCAGGATCATCAAGTCTGTGTTGTCGTCCTTCCACAGCCGGTAGATGACCTTTGCCATCAATTTCAGGACCCCGCGGGTGCGCTGGAAGCCGTCGATAGTGGTCCAGTCCTCGTACAAGCGGTCGAACACTTCCGGGTGGATGGGATAGGCTTGCAGAAGGCGATCGTGGTAGCGTCCCTCCTGGGTTTCCGCAGGGAGCCTTGCGCCCTCGGCGATATAAGCGTCAGCGAACGCTCGGCAGGCGGCTTTGCGCCCCTTCACGTCACTCACGGTCTCGAACAGACGACGGCGGACGATTTCGAACGCCTCTTCGGTCGCGACAGGCTTCCATAACGCCTGCACACGGCCGAAGGTCCTTTCAAGCGCGCGGAGCGCCGCCGCACCGCGCTGACTACCGGCTTCGACATCGGACTCAGGTAGCGAGGCCAACACAATGGCGGTCGGCACCAGCTTGACGGCTTCGGTCAGCGCCTGGACGAACGAGAGATTGCTGTCGTAGCTCCCGCCGCTCAGCATTTGCCCCTCAGGAAATTGCCGGACATAGGCGACCAGCTCGTCGATGAGGATGACGCAGGGCGCATAGCGCTCGAGCAGTTCACGCAAGACGTCCTTTCCGGGGGATGTCCCACTCAGGTCGGCATCCTTCACTAACCCGAAGGCCTCTGCCCCGCCGAGCTGCCAGGCGAGTTCGCCCCACAGCGTCTTGATCGTCTGTTTGTTCCGCTTCCATACTTGCCCCGGTGCATGAGCGGTGCCATCGAGCACGGCCACGTGCGCCCGTGGCACGTCCATCAGACCCACTCGATCGATCAGTGCCGGGATGCCAGCGAGGTCGGACAACGGTGTCTTGCGGGTGGCCAGGTGATAGACCGCGAGTAATGTGTGTGTTTTGCCGCCCCCGAATGCGGTCTGCAGCTGCACGACCGGTTCACCGCCCTGCCCTGCCAGGCGCTGAGCCACCTGCGTCAGCAGCAGACTCATGCCCTCGGTAATGAAGGTACGGTCGAAGAACGCCTTCGCGTCCTGATACTCGCGGCTCGCCCGTCCGGTGTTGACCGCGGTGATGTCAGCAGCGAACTCGGATTGCTGGAAGGTGCCCTCGAGCACATCCCGGTGGGGGACCGCGACCTCTCGCCAGGGTTTCATGGTCATTGTATCCCTTGCTAACTGAACATCGTGGCTTGCTGCGGCGTGGGAGTGGCTGCCGCGGCGGATTCTATCGCGCCCCAGCTGGTGATGATCTCGTTGTAGGCCCGCGCGTCTTCTGCCCACCCGGCCCGCTCGCACAGCGTATAAAGGCGATAGGCAAGCTGGCGCGTCGCCTCCGCCTTGCTCTGAACGGCGGCAAGCATGCCGCCGGCCCCACTCTCGCCCTCTGTCTTGAAAAGACGGATGAGCTGGTGGAGCACTTCCCAGACCGGTAGCCGACTGTCGGTCCTTGGATCCCAGTCGGTGGGATATTCCGCCCACTTGAGTAGGCGTACCACGCCGCCCGTCGCATAGAGCACGCCCGCTTGTTTCACCCCGTCAACGCTCGTACCTTTTGCGCGAGCGAGCGTATCGGCCTCTCCGAACTTCCCTTCCTTCCAGCCGTATTGACCGAACCAGCTCAGACAGAACTGGGTATCGTGATCGAAATCTTCCTCAGCCAGAAAGCGATTGATGAGCCGCAGTGCGGTCTGCACAGTCATTGGCGTGCCGTCCGCTTCAAGGACGGCGGCGTACTTGGAATACACAGCCATACCTGGGCCAATGATGGCCTGCGATAGGTCGACCGGCGCGACGGGAGAGCGATCATCGCCGGCGCCGCGCGTCATCTCGTCCAGCGCCTCGGGCAATACCTGATTTAGCTCGCGCAGGAAAGCGCGGCGAGAAACGGTTTCGGCCGTAGTCGGACGCGGGCGACAGACAAGGACGATGCTGGATGCGAGGGCATTACTTCCAGTGGCTCGCATCCGACCTTGCTTCTCTGTTCGCATCGGCCACGTTCCCGTTAGCGCTAACCCGGAGCGCATAACTGCATCCAAGAATGTTTCCCAACCTGTGTTGCTAGTCCCTGCGTCGCCCGCGCTCTCCGATTGCTTGAAGGCATAGTAGATCGTTATGGGAAACCCCAAATGCGCTTGTTCGGCGAGCCGATGCATTACCTGAGTCATTCCACGCAGAAAGAAGGATTCTGCTTTCTCTTTGCCGCCATGACGATCAGGAGTCGCGACTAGTTCTTCGGCTTTTGGAACTGCAATAGTTGGAAATAGCCCGCCAAAGATAGGTCTAAGTACTTTCCTGAGCCACACATAAAAGAAATCAGACAGGTCGGCATAACCGATGTTGTCATAGTACGGCGGATCGGTTGATACGACACGATTCTTGGACAAATTCTGCGTAGCAGCATCCGCCTGCATTGCAGCTCCGCTTGTCGTGTGTGGAGAAAGCGTTTTGAATACATCGCTAACCCATTCAATGCCACCAATCCAATTCCCGCTCATTTTTTGCAGCGGGTTGACCTCTATAAAATCCCACGACATCGGTATCGCATTTCGCGAAAATATCTGCGCAACGCTTCCGCCTACAATATTCCAATGACATATCGAGTTATTGTAACTAGCCAGTCGACTCAGTGCACAGGCTAGGTATGTCCCAACCGCCTCTGAGTAAGCGAGCGCGCCGGTGCCGCTTGTATCAAGTCCATTGTCATCTCTTGACATCCCCGCCGCAATAGCGTCATCCTGAATTCGTCTTCTCGCTTCAACTGTCAGATCCGCGAATGTCGTTAATGCGACAACTTGCCTGGAGGTGAAAAGGTCCGACCACTCGCGCATCCCATATTCTTGAACACGGAATCCAAGCGCCCTCTCCGGCAAGGCCCCATCCGGTGTCCAATCTGGAGTCGCCCTGAGAGCAACGGCTTCAAATTCTGGCGTTGGCGATAGATAAATTCTGCCTCGGATTCCTTCCGCAACGATTGCGAGTAGCTTTTGGCCCATCTGACCACGCTTAGCTTGATCGCGTAGATAACCAAAATCCATCGGTGTTTTTGAAAGCAAGCATAGGAAGGCGCGACCGCCATTTGACTTAGTTCCGTTTTTCGCCTCCGCCGACGGACTGCCTAGCTTAACTGCGAACCGATAGTGATCTCCGTTCACTATGGGGCAAACATAGGCTCCATTTTTTTCTCTATTGGAAAGAACAAAGGTCGATGCGAGAGGAACCTCTACATGCCGAAAAGCTGGGTTCGGGCTCTTGACTGTTCGCGCCCATAGGTAGGCGATGACGATCACCTTTTCGCCAACAAGCGGCTTGAGGTCAGGTCGCTCATTCGCCATGTCGGCAGTGATTTCAACTGACGGATAAAGATGGCCGATGCGCTTCTTCGCTTCCTCGGCCATCCATTGGCCATAGTAACGAACGTCTTCGGCTAGGCCTCCTAAGCCCTTCCATTGCTTTTCGACAAGATCGAGGCTGCCGCACGAAGTCGGGTTTACAGGTGGTAGATCCGCGAACTTCCGCGGTATCTCGATCATTGCCTTATTAATTAGGACGGCGACAGGATTTAGGTCGGAAGCAAAGGCTTGAAGACCAAGTCGCTGTGCTTCGAGCGGTAGTGCACCACCTCCTGCAAAGGGGTCATGAAACGCGGGCAGCTTCTCAGCATTGAACAGTTCCGTTGCCTGCGGATGATCCTTATTGAGTTCGCAGGTTTCGCGCCAGGACTTGCGGATTTCGGCACGGGCTTTCTCTAACACTACTTCGTTGGCGGTATTTTCCCACCTCACCAAGTCGTTGATAATGGCAAAAAGTCGATTGCGGCTTTTCGCCCAGCTTGCCTTTATGTTGTTGGGTGGAATCTCTCCGGGGTATTCAAGCTCCCACTTCCACGACGGATCGTTGACCATCTGAGCGAATATCACAGCACGCGCCGCAGCAAGCGGGCGGCGCGCCCACCAATAGTGCATGGTTTGAGGGTGCCCGTGACGAGGCACAGCCTTTTCATCTCTGGCGGCCTCGTTAATCGCGTCGAGAGGCAGCGCGACCTCAATCAGCTTCTTCGGAGTTTTTACGGGAATGGTCATTCTTACTGTCTTTCCGTCAGCACGTGTCGAATGGCCGTATAAAATGGGAGGTCTTTTGTGTATTCGAGAACATCCGCGAAGTAATCACGGATCTCATCGACCGAAAAACCTGCGCGATCTGCCGCATCGGCATCGCCAATATATCCGGAGACCGCTGCTTGGCGCATGGCGCGCAAGCGTCCCCATTTCGCATCGAGTGAGAAGACGCGCAGAGTCTCGCGCGCCCGATGTTCGTTCGCAGCTGAAAGACCACGCCGGATGCTGATCGTTCCATCCGCCTGAAAGATGAAGAAGGCATCTGGATTGTCGTAGCACGGATTTAAGAGGTCATTTACATTGTACGATCCCGCCCTACTATCCTTGAAATGCCCACAAGAGTCTGTCTGGTTGCAAGACCAGAATAGATTGTTCCAATCGAACGTCAGGGCAGGATGGAGCTTCTTGCGCCGGAAGTGCTCAATATGCTGACCGAGGCTGTCAATGCTACCTTCGCAATAGGCGCAACGTCGACCTTGCATAGCTTCAAGCTGCGTTCTGATTTCCTGCTTGTGGGTAGAAGAGACGTCGTCCCATGTATGAACACCGTGGGCGTAGTCTCCAAGGCACGCCGGTGCGGGACAGACGGTGCGATCAATTTTTCTCATGTCACGCTCCCTGCGGCCGATGCTTGGCGAGCCGGAACCGCTGGAAACGGATGAGGCGATCGCATTCCCGAATGATCGGATGGTCTGCTCCGAAATGCGTTATGAGGTGTTGCCGTAAGTCAGAAGCCTCCGGTATCTCCGTCTTTCCACCTTCGATGAGTTTGCGGTAGCGGCGCAGCAATTCTGATTCCTTAAGGTCGGGCACTGGGTCCACTTCCATCACCGATGCAAGTACGGTCGCACTCTCGACACCTCGTGTCTGGATCAGCGGCGTTTTGATTTGTGTATCGTCACCGTCGACGTGGAACACGCGGATGGATGATTTATCGACAGTCGATAGAACGTGCGGGCTGTGCGTGCTGACGATAATCTGTAGCGCCGGGAACGCGCTTTGCAGCAAACCGAGCACCAGCTGCTGCCAGCGAGGATGCAGGTGCATGTCGACTTCATCGATGATGAGAACGCCGGGGGTCTCCGTTGCGGCTCGATCGCTCAGTTGAGGGTTTAGGCTAGCGCAGCGGCGTGCGACGTCGGCCACGAGCGCAAGCATGGTGCGGACGCCATCGCTCAGCATGGACAATGGCAGCCGCCCTTGCGTCTTATGTTCGGCCGTCAGGACATGAAGTTCGTGGTCCCAATCGAGGTTAGACCAGCCGGTAGGTTTCAGTACCCTATCAGCCGCCCGCTTCACACCCGCGATCATGGCGAGATTCGTGGGGAGACTCTCCCGGTAGGCAGGCGATGCCGTCTGCCGGACGCGATGCTCGAACCATGCCGAAATACCCTTGAAAGACGACGACGGCGTAAGGCAGTCGGCATAGCCGGCGACGCGCTCTCCGACATTGATGACGGAGGAACGACGGTATTCGGTCTGCCGCTGCTCGCTCCAGAGGCGGCCCGTCCCGTAGTATGCAATGAGCGGCAGGATTGCATCATCGGAGTGAAACTGCTTCGCCGCCTCCCTAATGGGGACAAGGTATTGCCAACTTGGGCTAACTCTCTTTGCGTAGGTTCTGACAGCGCTCTTCCACGACACGTCCGCGTCCTGAACGGTAGCTTGCACTTCGAATTGGGTCGGCAGACAGGGAGTCATCCTGCGCTCCTGACCGGGGATCAGGCGCACGTCGCTCCGTTCGATCCGCCGCACCTTCTCCGGCGAATAAAGCGCGTTGACGAAGACCGAGAGGGCCGCTCCGGCGGCGTCGAGCACAGCCGTCTTGCCGCTGCCGTTCTCCGCGACCAGCACGGTCAGGGCGGGATGGAACGCGACCTCGCAATGCGCGAAGCAACGGAAATTCATCAGCGATAGTCTGTCGAGGCGCAGCGCGGTCATCGGACCTCTACCTTCGCGAGCAGGTCGCTGAGACTGAAATTGATGGAGGCAACACCCCAGCCAGGCTCGCGGTCGAAGGGATTGCGGATATAGTGCGGACCGTCGATGGCATCGTCGTCACCGACCAGAGCGACCGCCAGCACGAACTTGTCGCCCTGGTTGAAGGCGTAGAGCATCTCGTTGCGCGTGACGGTAACCGTGCTTGCCCCCTTCACTCGGCCCTTCACTTCGATGTGTCTCGGTTCGGGCTGCTTGCCGTCGATCACTGGGGGATAGGAGGTCAGGTCCCAGCCGCACTTCGCGGCCGAGACGTCCACCACGTGGCAGCCGCGGGCTTCTTCTGCCTGCCGTACAGCGGTCATTGCCAGTTGTTCGATGCGTGCGCGCGCCGCCGCGTCTGCCGCAAAAGTCGCGGTTGCGGGGTCAGCCAGTTCATCTCCGCGTAGCTGGCCCATCAGTCCCGCCGGCACGATTAGCGCCCCACCGAGCACGACTGGTGTTCCGTTCACAACGTGCCGCATCGCCTGCAATGCCTTCTTCCGCGCATCGAGCCGCGCTTCGAGCTCAGCGACGGTACGGCGGGCGTTCTCGAGGTTGAGCCGCACGTCTTTGCCGGCCTCGCCGTCCTCCTTCAGCTTGAGCCAGCGGTCCTGCCAGAACGCGATCTCTTTGCTCAACCGCTGGTGAACCGCCTGAAGCGTTTTTTCGACGTGAGCGATGCGCCGTTGTGCGACGTCGCTGTAGTGCTCCGGTACGAGGCTCTGCGCCGCGAGCGCGAGCGCCCGGGCTTCCTGCCCGGCCGTAAGCCACGGCGCCTTCAGCACGTCGGCCAAAAGGCCGCGCTCCCCGTCAGGCAAAGGGGCAAGGTCCAGGTGGGGCGCCCAACCGGCAAACATCGCGGTGCCATCCGGGGCGACGCGCACGAACTGGATGCGCTTGGAGAGCACAGCGCCATCGCCTGACTTGATTTCGTGGGTGAGCAGGAACAGAAGCGACGGCTCGAGGCCTTCGTCTGAGGGGTCGATCAGCACGGCGCCCTGCCGCAGCAGGTTCGTGTGCTGTTCAAGAATCATGTCCGACATCGAGAGCATCAGGGGATGACCCGGGTGCATGAGCACCGCACGCGCCAGCCCTGGTTTATCGAGCGGCTGTATCGCTTCGCGCTCGAAGCAGATGCGTTCGTAGCGCTTCAGCACCGGTTCGTGCTCGCGCCGATTGCGGCCGGTGATGCGGCGATCCCGCTCCCGAATTGCTGCCGGCACGTGGGTGATTTCGAAGCGGCCCGCTTCGCGGGGATGTGCGGCACCCCCGAGTGCTTCGAGCGCCTTGAGGAAAAACGCTCGCACAAAGTACGGCTGCAGGCGACGTGCCTCAGCCTTTTCCATTTCTTCCTTGACGGCAAAGAGCCGCTCCGCGCTCATCGTCGTCTGATCCAGAGCATCGCGGTCAAGCAGCGCCTTCAGATGCTCGCGATCAAGGGCCTGGTCGATCTTCTGGGTGAGCCGTGCACGAACCTCCGGCTGGTCGCCATAGCGGATGGCTTGCATCAGCAGGTCCTTCAGGCTCATGTCCTCGAAGACCTCGCCGAGGATGTCGAAGACCCTCCCTTTGAGCGCGGCGTTTTCGATTTCGAGTTTCTGCAGAAGCCGATGGTAGACGTCGCCTTCGCGCGTTTCTTTCGCGACGAGGTTCCAGAGGTGACACACCTCGGTCTGGCCAATGCGATGAATGCGCCCGAAGCGCTGCTCGAGTCGGTTGGGGTTCCAGGGCAGGTCGTAATTGACCATCAGGTTGGCGTTCTGCAGGTTCACACCCTCTCCGGCCGCATCGGTCGCGATGAGCACGCGTACCTCCGGATCGGAGCGAAACAGGGCCTGCAGGCGCCGCCGCTCGTCCCGGTGGGTCCCGCCATGGATGGTGATGACGGCCTCGGCGTTGCCGAGCACGCCGGTGATCTTGGTATAGAGGTAATTCAGCGTGTCCCGGTGCTCGGAAAAGAGGATGAGCTTGCGCTGGCGACCCGAGGCATCGCGCATCTCGGGATGGTTCTGCAAGATCTTCGACAACTCATCCCACTTGCGGTCCTGCCCGGAAGCGACGACCGCCTTGGCCTGACGCTCGAGGCCCTGCAGGATCACGATCTCCCCTTCCAGTTCCGCGACGGTCCTGGCGGCGGTTGACTCTACGACGAGCGTCTCCTCGAGACCTTCCGCCTCTTCCGCCGTCAGTTCGTCGTCGTCCTCGGGGATCGACTCGATCGTCTCGGCGAGCGCCCTCTTCCCGCGATTGCCGAGCTTCTCATCGCGCAGTCGGCTCTCGAGCCGCTCCCGGCGGCGTTTGAGCGATTGATAGATGGCCTCCGGGCTCGAGGCAAGTCGCCGCTGGAGCGCCGTCAACGCGAATCCGACGGAACCCTTGCGCGCCCCCTGGAGCGCGTCAGCCTTGCCCATCTCGGTCTTCACGTACTCGGTGACCGCCTCATAGAGGGCGGCCTCGATGTCCGAGAGCGCGTAGTTGACGGTGTACGCGCGCCGTTCCGGAAACAGCGGCGTGCCGTCAAACTTGACGAGTTCCTCCTTCACCATCCGTCGCATAAGGTCCGACGCGTCGACCTTGTGCGCCGCGTCGCGAAACTTGCCATAAAAGCGATCGGAATCGAGAAGGGACAGGAACAGCTGAAAGTCCTCTTCCTTACCGTTGTGCGGCGTGGCCGTCATCAACAGCAGATGGCGCGTCCATGCGCCGAGTTTCTCCGCAAAGCGGAAGCGCGCCGTTTTCTCCAGCTTTGTGCCGAAGTAATGCGCGGAGAGCTTGTGCGCTTCATCAAAGACCGCCAGATCCCAGCCAGGCGCACAGAGCTTCTCCTGCAGCTCCTCGTTGCGGGAGATCTGATCGAGGCGGACGATGAGCTTCGGGTAGTCATCAAACGGATTGCCGCTCGGCGAGCCCTGCTCGAGCAGCGTTGAGTAGACGTGGAATTCGAGGCCGAACTTCTCGAACAGCTCGTCGCGCCATTGTTCGACCAGGCTGCCGGGCGCGATGATCAGGATGCGATGGGAATCCGCGCGCATGATGAGTTCGCGGATGTAGAGCCCAGCCATGATGGTCTTGCCAGCACCTGGGTCATCGGCGAGCACGAACCGCAGAGGCTGGCGCGGCAGCAGCGACTCGTATACCGCGGTGATCTGATGCGGCAACGGCTCCACGTTCGAGGTGTGCACCGCCATCATCGGATCGAAGAGAAACGCGAGGTCGATGCGCTTGGCCTCGCAGGCAAGCTGGAAAGCGGCCCCATCGCCGTCGAATGAGAACGGCCGCTCTGCAGTGGCGGGCGCGATCGACACCTCATCGGCGCGGCCGAGCATTCGCTCCTGCATCACACCGGCGGGCGTGCGGTAGATGAGCTGCAGAGCGTCCTCGCCGAGTGGAACGGTCGCCACGACGGAGACAACGGCCGCCGGGTCAATGCCGGTCAAACTTAGACCGGGGTGGATGTCTTCGAGCTTCATGCTGTTTCACTGGCAATCAATAATTGACGTCCATCGCCCTTCATCGCTCGATGTACTTCCGCGGCGAGAGGATATCGACTCCCCGGAAAGGATGCAGCGCGAGCAGATCGCGATCGCTGGTCAGAATCAAATTGGCCTCCCCATTGAGCGCCACCTCAAGGAATTTGTCGTCCTTCGGATCGCGGCAGACCTTGATGGGAGCGGTGACAATCACGCGCTCAGCGACGCGGTTCAGGACTCGGATGAAGTCCTGCCGGTCCTTGAGGGTGACGTAGGGATCAAATTTCGCTCGGGACAGGACGTCCGCGAGCCCCCCGAGCGTCGCATCGGAGACCAGGAGCTGGCCCTCATCGACCGCCTTGCGCACGGCCTGGGCGAGCAAGGACTGCGGCAACAGCAGGCGGCTGACCAGGAGATTGGTGTCAGCGACGATGCGCTGGGGCTCGTGGGGCATCGTCGTCGGCGAGCAGTTGAACGAGCTTCTCCTCGGTCAAACCGTGTTCCACAGCCTTTCGGCCCACTCGATCGCAGAACTCCTGGAACTCCGCGGCATTGATTCCGCGCAGCCGGTCGTACTCCGCGGGCGAGAGCACCACGGCGATGTCCCGGTTCTGGCGGCGAATGACGATGGGTTCGCGCTGCGCGGCATCGAGCAGCGCGGCGAGCCTCTGTTTCGCGTCGGTGGCGGATATGTGGCGCATCATGGCCTCCTTGCGGTCCATTATGATCTAAATGGATAAACTAGACAAATTGGATCTGGGGGAGCATGCTTTGGGTTGTGCACTTGGAATTCAGGTGCACCGCTGAATAGCGGCGCCGGACGGTGTTTGCACCACCGCCCGGCGCCTGACCACAGTCCTCTGATCTAGGAGCAGACGACCATGGCTACGCGAAAGTCTACGCCTCGCCAACGGCGGGGCGCGCCGCCGCCCTCCCCTGCGCCCCGCATTACAGCCTCGACGAAGGTTCATCGCCTGATGGTGAGAACCCATTACCCGGCATCGCGGGCGGCGTTCATCTCGATGCGGCGCGATCCGCCGCCGATGCCCTTCCTGCTCCTTCAGGGCCGCTGGCTCGATCGAGCGGGCTTTACGATCGGCACGAATGTGCGGGTCTCGGTCTCCCCCGGCCGCCTGGTCCTCGAGGTGGTCGACGTTGAAAGCGCGGCCAAGGAAAGCTCCTCAGTGCAGCGCAGTCTTTTCGTCGATTCGGTCCCGGCGACATCGACGTAGGTCCGACGGCGCCGCGGAATCCGGACGCCACCGAAGCGCCTCGGGTGAAATCTCAGGCGGAGGGTGCCGGCCGCGTTGCGTCGTCGGGCGCCCCGGGGCCCATCCGCTGAATCAGGTTCTTGGGACCGGGTCGCAGCGAAGGAGCCGTAAACCGGTCTTGGTGCGTAGCGATTCGCTCGTCGATGGATTGAGCAGTCTCCGATTCCCGCTTATTCCCGCGGCTTCTCGGCCCACGGCAGATGCTCGTAGTAGTCCCGGACCGCCGCGTAAGCCTGCTCAAACTCCGGCAATTCGCTCGCGATCTCTGCCCGCAGGTGCGCATAGTCCCTTTCCGATCGGCGCCGTACTTCGGGGTCCGCAATGGACTCACGATTCACCACCAGATTCCGGGCCGTGGATTTGGCCTTCAGCGCCTGCAACACCGCCGCCTGAAACGTGCCCTCCTGCACCTCGGGCCGGGCCAGCAACCGATACAGGTCATAGACGTCCTGCCGGCGATTACGGTGCCGCGACGGCTGCTGCAGCATCGCTCGCAGCTTCTCTGCGATGAGGTCGGGCAGCGCGTACGCCTGGACTTTCGCGCCACCGGGAATGGAGACGAGCTCCACGGCCGTGATGACTTCGTTGTAGCTGAGATCGAGCGCGAGGACGGCCGGGGACTTCCCGTTCAGCAGCCGTCGATGCCGGGCGGGATCTGCCATCGGCGCATACCCGATTCGCAGCTGTAGCGTCGGCCAGGTTCGATTTTCTCCCGGAGGCTTGAGCTCATGGCTCTGAATCCGGCAGTCGAGTCCGTAATTCAGCATCTGCACCTGCAAGCTGAGCGCCGCCGTGAGTTCTTCCACCACACTGGCCACGGACATCTCCGGAACGGTCTTGCCGGTCGAGAAGTCGATGTCGCGGGTAAAGCGGTCTCCTTGGTACTGAAGCGCCAGGAGAATGCCGCCCTTCAGCACCATGAGGTTGGGGAGCGTTGGCGCCCGGGAAACCGCAACCAGGATCGTGTGCACCGCCATGCGCAGCTCACGTGTCGGTTCATCCGATGCGGCCGCGACCCAGTCCGCCATGAATTCCGGTGTCATGGGGCGTCAGTCCACTCAGTCCACATTGAGGGACAGGCACCACTTTTCGGAGAAGGTCGAGCTGTACGGCTGATTGGGGACCAGCTTGCGGGAACCGCCGCGCGTCGCATGCCGTTGCCAGTGGGCGAATACCGGATCACTCAAGCTACAATGCTCCTCGAGCACATAGCCGGCGCGGACCTTGTCGATGGCCGTTCCGTGCTGTTCAACCTCGGCAATGATGAGCGTCCGATACGTCGCGGCGTGTGCCTTGTAAGTGTCCATAACGTGCTGGATGCCACCGCATAAGTCGGCGTCCCGAAGCATGTCGAGGAAGGTTCTTCCCAGCGTGGACACCCGCACGCCGTGGGGTTCCAGTCGCTTGAACGCGCCGAGATGGCTGCTCTGTGCCAGGTGTACGGGCTGGCCCAGAATCTTCTCGAACTTCGAGCGCCGTAACGGTGGAAATTCCGCATCCCTGTAGAGCTGTAGCTCCTCCCCCAAATCCTTGTGCATTTGCTCCTGCGCGAAACCGCGCCACTGCCGGGGCGCGGGTGATGAGGCAAAAATCATCTGCGGAATGCGATCCGTCAGGCCATGGAGGGCCATCGCACTGAGGTGTGACAGGTAGGCAAAGGGATCCACCACGCAGAGCAGTTCGTGCGCACTGACATCGGCTCCACCCAGCAGCGTATAGACCGCCCCCTCGGGGAAGCCCCGAACGCGTTGAATCACCGCGTGGTCGGTCAGAAAGCCCCGGACCTCGAGAAAGTGCCGTCGTTCCGGCAAGGGCTTGCGGACTTCGAGCCGCTTGCCGTCGATGCCACCGGCCCGGTAGAGCCCGAAAATCACGCGGCCCAGCTGGTAGGCCGTCACCACAGGGAATTTGTGGCTCGATAGGGCCAACGATGTGGCTTGAGCCAGAGAGATCGTTCCTGATGTCATACCTTATACGTCCTAAGGACGTATAAGGTATGACACAGGCTGCTGTCAAGAGCCAGCCTTCCGCGCCTCTCGGCTGAAGACTCTAGAAAGTATCTCGCTGCCGGTGTATAATGCGTCCTTAGGACGCATTATACACCGGCAGCAGAATGGAATCTGATGACAGAGCCGCTTGGCCATTGAAGGCCGCCCTCTACCCCAAGTCCTTCACGATCTGCTCCACCGCGGTGAGCACTGCGTCCTTGTCGACGCCCTTCAGCCCTTGGGGGAAGGCCAGAGTCACCTTGCCGCGTGCATTCCGCGTGACAATGACGCGGCGAGATGTGCCCACGTTGTAGTGCTTCTGCACAGGCTCGAATTTCTTCGAGCGGTCGAGGCTCTCGATGAGGGCTTTGAGGACGGCGCTGGGCTCACGTTCCTTCTCCCCCTTCTTCAGGTTCTGGGCGGCCTTGAGCACCACTTCCTTGGCGCCCGGCCGGTCCATAAGGGTGGCGAGCTTGTAGCTCTGCTCGATGGGCACGGCGCTCTTGTCCGCAAACAGCACCCCAATCGTCGCGTGACGCACCAGCTGGGCCGCTTTGAGCATCTTGGCCACCTGCCCCTTGCTCAGGCCAATCGCCTCGCTGAGGGCCTCCTGCGTGGCGAAGACTTTGGCCTCGATCTGGGTCTGGAACGACAGCGCGCGCTCCATCGGGGTGATGTCCTGCCGGTCGGCGTTCTCGATGTGCATCAAGACTGCGGCGCGGGTGTCGTCGGCATCGATGACACGGACCTTGAGCTTCTTGCCGAGCATCTCGCAGGCGTAGCGACGGCGCATGCCGTAGATGAGCTCGTAGTCGTAGTCGGGATCGCCGGTGAGCTTGCGCGCGACGGCCGGAACCTGCTGCTCGTCGCGGGCGATGGAGTCGATCAGATCCTGGCAGCGCTCGCGCGTGTACCAGCTGTCGGCGCGATTATGGAACTGCCAGGGGCGCACACGCTTCGGATCGACGGAGAAGATGTTCTCGCGCTCGAGCGGCGGCAGCGTACGGCCGGTGATGGCCATTTCCGCGGCGGGCAGGATGGGCCGCACGCCGGGCTTCGCACTGGGCGCGGGCTCGGGATGATCCTTGAGCGAGCGGGCGATGTCGCTCAGATTGGTGCCGCCGAATAGCTTACTGGCCATGGTCGAAGGCTCCTTGGAAGTCTACCTGGAATAGCATATTTCTAAACTCTCTCAATAGGTTACGGAGGTTTCGAGACGAAACCTCCCTGCCCTGCCCGGCTACTTCCCCGGTCTTCATGCGATGGCCCGCTCGGTGAGCTCGGCGGCCTTCGAGGGCCACTCGCGCAGCACCGCGAGCTCGATCTCCTCGAAGACGTTGTTCATCATGCCGAGCACGGCGCGGTCGGGCTTGGGCTGCTCATAGGGCGTGGTGAACTGCGCGGCCGCATTGATCACGGCGCTCGAGTGGAAGAACACGCGCTGGAACACGGAATCCCCAAAGCAGGCGCGCATGACTTCGAAGAATTGCTTCTGACTCTCATAGCGACGATCAAACAGTGAGGTGAGCACCGAGATCCAGCGGTAGGTCTTGGTGGGGTCGAGCTGGCCAATGTAGGCATGCACCATGCGGAAGAATTGCACGGTGCTCGAGAAGTCGAACATGCGTGCGGCCGAGGGCACGATCAGCGCATCGGCGGCGAGCAGCACGTTAATGGAGATCATCCCGAGAGCCGGGGGGCTGTCGATCAGGATCAGATCGTAGTTCTGGGCGACGGTCTGCAGCCCGTAACGCAGCTCGCTGAAGAAGGCGACCCGCTGCTCGCGCGTCGCCTGGGAGCCGACGCGCATGACGATCGCAATCTCGGCCTCGTAGAGTGCGAGGCAGGCGGGGATCAGATCAATACCGGGGAAGTAGGTCTTGCGCACGGCGTAGGCGAGGCTCTCCTGCTCGCTTGCGAGATACGGCAGGATGGTGTCATCCGCAGTGATCTCGGCATCGGGCACGTAGCCGAACATGGAGGTGGTTGTGGCCTGGCTGTCGGTGTCGACGACGAGCACCCGATAGCCCTTCAGGGCGAGATAATGGGCGAGGTTCACGCAGGTGGTGGACTTGCCGACGCCGCCTTTGAAGTTCTGGCAGGCGAGCACCAGCGGCGGATCGGTTGCAGGATCGCGCCACGGCAGCGTCCCGAAGTGGGTCCGGAAAGCCTGGACCTGCTCGAGGGAATAGCCGACCCGGCGGTTGTTGCCAGGATTGCGCGCCGGCGCCGCCATGCCGATCTCGGACTCGGCCCGGGCGAGGGTGGTGCGGTCGCGGCCGACCATCTCCGCGGCCTCGCCGGGACTGAACAGTCGCTGCAGGGTCTTGCGTTGATGCGGCTCGGCGCCCAGTTCGTGCATCCTTTGCAGGAAGCTTTCACTGGCGGTGAGAATGGCTTGAAGCTTGTCGAGGGCGGTGATCGCTGGCACACTGTGCTCCCGTGGAACGCGCTGCACACGGATATTGCGCGAAAACTAGCAGAAATCCGTGCGCGGGACCATCGTAGAATTGCGATCGGGCAGGGCGGTGGCGGGAAATGGGCGACGAAACACAGACGGTCTCGGACACGACTCGGCTTGAGCGGCACGTACGCCTGCTCACCGAGGTCGGGATGGCGCCCGAACTCATCGTCCGGCAATTACTCGCCGCACAGTTTCCAGTCGATCAAGTCCGAGCGCGGTTTCCGAATGTTTCCTCCTCGGCCTTTACCGTCCCGGTGTCGCGTGAATTACGCCGACGGCGCGAGACGGGTCGGACCGTAGCCGCTCCGAGCTCACCAACAGACGGTAACTCGGTGATGGCCGGGCAGGGGCCCACGCCGGTGGTTCCCGCCAATGTCATCGCCAAGCGGTTTGCGCGCAGAGCCGACACGTCCTTAGGTCACGCAGCCGCACCAGCGAGCAGTCCGGTTCCAACATCGGCATCGGCGACCCAGGGCAATACGGACTCCGCGCTCAGCGACGGCATTTCGTTCCAATATGTCCCGCTGATCCAGTGCTCGTTCCCGCATGCGGATCCTGGTGCGGTCACGCAATTCACCCGGCGCAATGGCTGGCTGGAATTGACACTCTCCACCGCACGCCCGGACACGGGGCTACCGTACGGGGTGCCGGCTCGCCTGCTGACGATCTACTGCGCCTCCGAGGCCAAGCGTACGCACTCCCCGGAGATCTATCTGGGGGAAAGCGTGCACGAGTTCCTGCGCCGGCTCGATGTGCCAATTACGCGCGGCGAGCGGGGCTCGCTCCGGGTGTATGCGAACCAGCTGCTGAGGTTGGTGCATTGCGCGATCTCGATCGACGAGAACATCCGGGATGCCGCGGGACGCACCGGGCTGCACATTCGCCAGGCGCTGTTTGTGGAGGAGGCGCGGTTGTGGTGGGACGAAGCGACGGCGATCGGGCAGGGCAGCAGCTTGGTGCTCTCACCGGTGCTCTATGACTCGATTCTCGAGCGCTCGGCGCCGCTCTCGACGAAAGCCCTGAAGCAGCTGCGCAAGAGTCCCATGGATCTCGATGTCTATGCCTGGCTGGTGCACCGGCTGTTTCATCTGGGCCGGCCGAGCACGGTGACCTGGGTGCAGCTCTCGGGTCAGTTCGGGCACGGGTATCGGGAGCTTCGCAAGTTCCGCCGGTTCTTCGCCGACTCAGTGAAGCGGGTGCAGGAGGTCTATCCCGAAGCCCGGCTCAAACTCACTGACGGCGGCGTCATCCTCCTACCCTCGCCGCAGCACATTCCGCGGGACGCGCTCGTCGGCTCCTGAGCGCCGACCCGGGCGCTCCGAATGATGGGAAATTATGAGATTCCCGTAATTGCCCATCACCCACACCGGCCAAGCGTGGCGGTGGCATCAGACCTTCTCAGCCCGAGCTGAGTCGAAGCACTGGAGACTTCCCTCTCTTCACACGACGGCCACGCGATCCTTCCGGCATGCCAGACCGCTCGGGGTTCCGTCGCATCTCTACCGCCACGCGAGGCAAATCAGCGGGATTTTTAGAGGATTTTTGAGTGAAATCAGAGGCTTGGAGGAGGGGACAACCGGGGCGTTGCATCTCTTCCGCTCCGCGCTCAACTCCTTGATCCGGAAGCCTATTCCAGTCCACTCCGGTCTGGGCCAACCCGCGTCCAGACCGCTCAGGCGTTGCATCTCTACCGCCCCATCGTCGTCAGGCTTCCACTCGAGCGTTGCGCTTATACCGGCCCCCCGTTGCATCCCTCCGCCGAAGTGCCAATACACTTTGTAAATTCAATGCGTTACAAGAGTGCCTCTAGTTCCTATAGCTCCCTATATCAATCCTCCAGAACCGTTTGATAACGGACGAAAGCCCTGGATCCGGAACTCGAGGCCCAGCGCCTGCCCAAGCGCGCCAAGGATCTCATGTGTAGTATCATGCTCCTGAACATGTGACCAGACATGATGCCCAGTGGAGACCGCTATGCCATCGACCCACAACTCGCACAGCAAGACGACCCGTCACCGAGAGCGGATGCGCGCCGCCGGGCTGCGGCCGGTCCAGTTCTGGGTGCCGGACACCCGGACCCCGGAGTTCGCGGCGCTCGTGCGTGAACAGTGCCGAAACTTGAAGGGCACCCCTGAGGAAGCCGAAGTACTGCGCTTCACCGAGGAAGCCGCTTCCGAAATTGAGGGCTGGGAGGAATGACCCAGCGAGGCGACCTGGTGAGGGTGTCCCTGCAAGGGGACTACGGCAAGCCGCGACCCGCCCTGGTCGTCCAATCGGACCTGCTGGAGGAGTTGGACAGCGTGGTGTTGTGCCCGCTGACCAGCGCACTGCGCAATGCCGCGTTTCGGGTCACCGTCGAGCCCAATCCCGCCAACGGACTGCGTGCCCTCTCGCAGGTCATGGTGGACAAGCTCTCGACGCTGCCCCGCGCCAAAGTCACCGAGCCCTTCGGGCATCTCGATGACGAGCGGATGAAGGCGGTGGACCGGGCATTGTTGCTGGTCGTTGGGGTCATCTGAGGCCTTCGAGGGAATCCACGTCCTTCCGGCCGATTTTGCGCGTGATCTCGCGAAATGGCGCAATGAAAACTGAGCGGATTGCAGTACGATCTTTACAGCGCGCATCGCGCAAAGTGGCGAGCGCCGTGAACACCTGGGGGAGGGGCCACAGTCGTGATGTACCTGCGCATGATGGGATTTCCGTCCGCTCGCGGAGTCGATTGAGCGTGCCGTCGGTCCGGCTTGAGGTCACCCCTCAGTAACGAGACATCTCGGATCACTGCCCGCCATGTCCGCACCCTCTGACTCGGATTTCCCGGCGGAGTCGCCTTTGGGCGATCGTTCCGAGGAATCATCGGGGTCGCGGTCGGACGGGGACCGCGCATGCGCCAACCCCCGGGCACATGAGCGGCTGAAGGGCCTGCTCAATTACATCGCCGAACAGCTTCGCGACGCTGATCCGCGCGCGTTCCGGATTGAGTCTGCCGGTTCGTTCGTAATCCGGCCCGCGGACCTCTCGACCCTGCCTGGTGTGCGGCAGGATCTGAAGGCGGAAGGCGATCATGTGTGGCTGCGGGTCGAACGGCTCGAGGCCACGCAGCCCCCGAAGGTCGGGGAGGCTCATCAGGGCATCATTCGCGTCTCATCGGATCCGGATGGCGCGGAGCCGCGAATCGATGATGCCGCGTTCACCGCAAAATTGGCGCGTGTTGCTGCCGGGTTGCCCGAGGACGCGCGGCGGCAGCTCGAGGAGCGCTCGCGTGCGCAGGCAGAACAGGCGCTCGAAGGCTATCGGGCGCTCTGGAAGGGCTGGGCGGCGACCGAGCGTCCGCGCCGCCGCACCATCAAGCTGTACGGCGATCTGTTTGCGCTCAAGCACGCACTGGAAGCTGCGGAAACCGCGCGTCCCATCGAGCTCGTGTGTGGGATCGCGATTCTTAGCTGGCAGCTGCATGATGAGAAGGGACGGATCGATTACGTTTATCCGCTTCTGACGCACGCGCTTGAACTGTCGATCGACGAGCAGTCCATGGCCCTCGAGGTGCGTCCTCGGACCGTCAGCACGCGCGTCGAAATGGACGCGCTGATCAAATGCGAGATTCAAGGCGCCGCGGACGTGGACCGCTCGGCGCGCGAACAACTGCGCCGAGACGACGCGCGACAAGTCACGCCGTTCGATGCGGGGAGTTTCACCGACGTCGCGAAACTCGTCGCGACGAATCTCGACAGCGAAGGGCGGTTTCTCGAGGTTCTCGCGCGGAATGACCCGATTCCGGCCGCCGGGCCCCATCTCGTCGTCACCGATGCGTGGGTCATCTTCTCCCGGCCGCGTACGCGCAATGTGTTGCTGGAAGATCTCGCCCGCCTGGGGCAGGCGATCGCGGAGAGCCCGTCGCTGCCGGCGGGCTCGGCCGCCCTGGTGCTCGAACCCGCCGACACCGCCGTGCCCACCGAGCGCATGGTATTTCGCGGCATCTCGAGCCGCGGCGCTGCGAGCGGGGCGTGCCGGGAGTTGTATTTCCCGTTGCCCTACAACGAGGAACAGGAAACGGTCATCGAGCGACTGGAAGTCTCGGCCGGCGTCACGGTGCAGGGGCCGCCGGGGACCGGCAAGACCCACACCATCGCGAACATCATTTGCCATTACCTCGCCACGGGGCGTCGGGTGCTCGTGACCTCGAAGGGCGAGACGGCGCTCGCGGTGCTGCAGGGAAAACTTCCCGAGGAGGTCCAGCCGCTCGCGGTGGCGCTGCTCGCCGGCGATCGCGAGGGGTTGCGGCAGTTTCAGGGGTCCATCGAAGCCATCCAGCAGCGCGTCTCGCAGCTGAACCCCCCGGTGGTGGAGCGCGACATTCGCACGCGGCGGGACGCGATTGAGCGTGCTCATGCCGCCCTGCAGCGCATCGACCGGCGAGTCGATGAGATTGCCAGGGCGCAACTCTCCGAAGTCGAGCTCGATGGCCGACGCATCCGACCCCAGACCGCCGCGCGGATGGTGGTGGACGGTCGGGGCGATTTCGCCTGGTTCGACGACTCGCCGTCTCCCGGCCCGGATCACGTTCCACCGCTGTCGCTCGAGGAGGAGAGGGCTTTGCGGGAGGCGCGGCGAACCCTCGGTGATGACCTGCCGTACGTGCGGGCTGAGCTGCCGAATCCCGGGGAGTTTCCGTCTGCGGACCAGATCGCGGATCTGCACGACACGCTGTGCCGTCTGAAGGAGCTTCGAAGTCGGGAGCGCTCCGGGGCGCTTCTGGCCCTGAAGAGCCGCACCGTGGAGGTCTTGACGGCGGCGCGCGCGTTGCATGAGCTCGTCCTGAGCGCGATTGGGGACCTCGAGATTCTTGAAGGTCGCGCGGCGCCGTGGGGCCTCGAGCTGCGGCGGAAATTGCGCGACGCCGCGTGGAAGGCCGAGCGCGAGGCCCTGCAGGCGCTGTTGGGTGAGATCGAGCGGCTGCGTGAGGCGCGGGCGCGCTTCCTGCGCAATCCCGTTGAGGTTCCCGAAGAGGCCCTCGGTTGCGAGAAAACGCTCGAGGCGGTGCGCCGAGCGGCAGAGACCGGCAAGCCGTTTGGGCTGTTCGCGATGAATGCCGGTCGCGCCAAGGAGCACGTTCCGGCCATCCGCGTCGCCGGCGTGGCGCCGCGCTCGACCGATGAGTGGCAAACGGTCGCGAAATGGTTCGAGCTGCACCTCGAGCTCCAAGTCTTCTCGACGCGCTGGAATGCGTGCGCGTCGAGCCTCGACATACCGACCCTCAACGCGAGACCGGGCGCGTTGCGGGAACTCGAGGCGCTGGGCGATGCCGTGCAAGTGGCCTATCGGTTCGCGATGAACGTTGATCCCCAGCTATGCGACCAGGCGGCGATCGTTTTTGAGGCGCCACCCACCGAGCAGCTGCTCGGTTCCAGCGCGGATCTCGCGCAGGTTCGCGATTGTCTCGGCGATCACTTGCGATCGCTCGAGCTCGCCCGCAGTGCCGTGATGGTTTCCAGGCTCGAGGAGAAGCTGCAGGGCGCCACGGGCGAGGTCGTCGAACGACTGCGGGCGCTGGTGAGTGGGTTGGGGCGCGAGGGGGTTGCCGCGGACGCCGTGGGGCAGCGGTATGCCCAGCTGATGACCGAGCTGCGGCGGATCGTCGGCTTGTCGTCCCAATTGCTCACGGTGCGTGACTTCACGAACCGGATCGAGGCGGCCGGCGCGCCGCGTTTTGCCGAACAGCTGCGGTCGATCCGGGTCGGAGGCTCAGGTGACGATGCAGCGTTTCCCGTCAACTGGAAGGACGCGTGGCACTGGGCCCGCCTGAAAGGGTACCTCGAGAGCATCGAGGGGGCCGCGGAGCTGCGGCACCTGAGCGACGAGCGGACCCGGCACGAGCGCGCTTTGGAGAAGTTCTACCGCGAGCTCGTGGCCGACGCGGCCTGGTTGGCCACGAAGCGATCCGCGAGTCACAAAGTGATGCAGGCGCTGGCCGGTTACGCCACCGCGGTTCGTCGCATCGGCAAAGGCACCGGTCCGAACGCGGTCCGCTACCGCCGGGACGCCCAGGAAGCGATGTTGGACGCGGCAGGCGCGATCCCGTGCTGGATCATGAGCCACTACAAGGTCTCGGAGAGCATGCCGGCTCAGCTCGGGGTGTTCGACCTCGTGATCGTCGACGAGGCCAGCCAGTCGGATCTGTCGGCGCTGCCGGCGATCCTGCGCGGCAAGAAGATCCTGGTGGTGGGAGACGACAAACAGGTCTCGCCGGATGCGGGATTCATCCAAAGCCAGCACATTCAGGCGCTCATCAACCGATTCCTCGCCGATCAACCCTACCGGGCGGACATGACCCCGGAGAAATCGCTGTACGATCTCGCCGCGCGCGTCTACGCCGGTGAGCAGATCATGCTGAAGGAGCACTTTCGCTGCGTCCCGCCGATCATCGCGTATTCGAACCGCCAGTTCTATCACGGTCACATCGTGCCGCTGCGCATTCCGCGGGCCTCGGAAAGACTGGACCCGCCATTGGTGGACCTCTACGTACCCGACGGAGTCCGGGATCACCGGAACTGCAATCCGGCGGAGGCCGAGGCTATTGCGGCGGAAATCGAGGCGTTGCTTGCCGATGAACGTTTCAAGGGGCGCTCGCTCGGGGTCGTTTCCTTGCTCGGGACCGAGCAGGCCAAGCGGATCGACGAGGCCGTGCGCGCGAAGTGCGATGTCGCGGAGCTTCACCGTCGGCATTTTGAATGTGGCGACGCGAGGACGTTCCAGGGCAGTGAGCGGGACGTGATGTTTTTGTCGCTGGTCGTCGACCGGGGCAGCTGCAAGGCGCTCTCCGGAACCATGTTCGAGCAGCGCTTCAACGTGGCGGCGAGCCGGGCCCGGGACCGGATGTACCTGGTCCGCTCGGTGGACATCGGCGAGATCTCGGAGAATGATCTGCGCCGCTCACTGCTCGAGCATTTCCGCAAGCCGCTCGTTGCCGATCAGGAGGAGACCGAGAATCTACTGGAGCGCTGCGAGTCGGGGTTTGAGCGCGAGGTCTTCGGGGCGCTGGTGTCCCGCGGCTATCGGGTGATCCCGCAGGTCAAGACCGGGGCGTATCGGCTCGATATGGTGGTGGAGGGCGAGAATGACCGGCGGCTCGCCATCGAATGCGACGGGGACGAGTTCCATGGCCCGGAGCGTTGGGAGGATGACACCCGGCGGCAGCGGGTTCTCGAACGCGCGGGTTGGACGTTCTGGCGCTGCTTCGCATCGACATGGACCCTGCGCCGCGAGGAGATGCTGGAGGATCTCACCGGCACACTCTCGGCGATGGGGATCGAGCCGGTGGGCGCGCTCGCCCGGATGCCACGGCTGGTCGAGCGGCGCACGTGGAAACGACCCGCCGAGGAAGCCGATCCAGCCGATCGCCTTCTTGCGGATGTCCTTAATGGTTCGGACAGCGATCCGTAATGTGGGCAGTATTCATCGTATGCTCATCGGACCGCATGGCTTACGCAATGTACTCGACTTTCGCGCCAAATTCGCGGGCGGCCTTGGCGAGCTTTTTGTCACCCGTCACCAACGTCAAACCATGGCGAATGGCGACCTGTGCGATGAACCCGTCTTCCGCATGCTTTCGAAAGTTGGTGCCGACAGCGCGCGTTATGGGAGGAAACAGCCTTCCCAGGGACAGCTGTGGATCGCTCCAGGACGGCTCGTCGAATTGGTCGATTGGATCGTGGTGCGCGGTGACGTGTTGCCCGCTTCGGAGTATTCCGCCTGGGCCTAGCCGCCGGAGAAGGACGTCCAATAGCGACTGCCGACGAGCGTCAGTCGCACGGCAGATCTCCTGAAGTACCACGTCGGTAATGTAGGCTGGCGACCAGTGGTCAGCGCTCACGGTGCCATCGCAAATGCGATTTACTGCGGAGGTATCGAGCAAAAAGCCCATAATAAAAAGTCTAGCACGGCCAGGGGAGGAGGCGCGTTGATCAAGCTCGCCCGTGGGCGGCGACGCTATGTTCGCGTCAACCGGTTGTATATCGAGAGTTCCCACTCGGCGAGAGGTTGTTCACCAGCCACGGTGCGCGCCGAGGCAACCAGTTCGATGTATTGATCTATGGAATCGATAGTTGTCCAAGTGCGCTCCCGCCATTCCGGAATCGCCCGAAGGACGTAGGCATCGAAAGGGCAGTGGGGCGGCCTGGGAATCGCTTGTAGGCACCAGAGGTACTTCAGGTGCAGATTGAGCGCCTTTTGAGCGCTGCCAATGCGGAATCTATCGCCGCGGAGGAGGGGTGCATGGAGCTGTGTCAGGGTCTCAGCAATTTTCTCGATATTTGCGTTGTGCTGACCTTCCGAGACGGAAACGTTCGTATATTGACGTGACAGGGCGTGCAGGAGATTTTGCAGCGTGCTGTGGACCGGTCGGCGCTGAGCCTCGGAGAGATTTGGTTGGTATACGCTGCCGCGCCGAGTGACGGCCGAAAGGGTGAGCTGGAAGAACTCGGCGTCGAGGAATTTCTGCCGTTCAATTTCAAGCGTCACGAGGCGCGCTTCCCATTGGGGGCCAGATCGAAAAGCGCGCGATCCTCCGCACGGGTAAGGGCCTCATCCAGCCAGGCGCGGAGTTCAGTTTCTGGAAGACGGCTGTCCTGGACCCTGGCCAATACGATTGCCCCGATCAGAACCTTGCGTCGGGTGTCGGTCTTGCGGATGCGCTGCGCCTCGATGGACCGCCGGCGAGCTTCCACGCGTTGTTGTCTTGCCCTGAGCTGCTTCAGCCGTCCCTCAAGAGCGGTGATGCGTTCGTCGAGCTTGGGCATGGTCGCTACCTCCATCTAAACCGTGGCGTTTGATCGCCCGCTGGGTGGTCCGGACCTGGTCGGATCGTGATGTCGGGTTCCTGTTGGTGTCTTTCGGGCCCAAGAGTCACGAGTATCTAGCGTACTCGCACTGAGCGGCGTAGCCTAGCTGGCGGTGCCGTGGGGAGAAGGGCGCACTTATGCAAACCCTCGAAGACTCGGGTTTGCGAGGGTGCCGGGTTTGGACGCGTCAGCTTCGGTGAGGCTCTTGGACCTCGGGCAAGGATCACCCCGTCGGCGCGCTGTAGGTCAGCGGCCTTTGGTCGCCCACCCACAGCGGGTCGCCAAGAGCGGCCCCCGCGCCAGGAGGCACGCGGGCCTTGCGGCGGTGGCGGCCGTGGCGCGATTGGCGTTTCGAGCATAGAGGAGCCCGGGTTAATGGCCAGCTACCATTTCAGCGTCAAGTCTGTCAGTCGCAGCGCGGGTCGCAGCGCGACGGGCGCGGCCGCATATCGCGCGGCGGATCGCATTCACGATGAGCGCACCGGCGAGGTGTGGGATTTCCGGCGGAAGCGAGGGGTGGAATACCGCGAGATCCTCCTGCCGCCCGGGGCGCCTGCGTGGGCGGGCCAGCGGGAGGCGCTCTGGAATGCGGCCGAAGTCGCGGAGCGGCGGAAGAACTCCACTGTCGCGCGGGAATTCGAGATTGCGCTGCCGGCGGAGCTGGATCCGGGCGAGCGTCGGGAGCTCGCGATGCGTTTCGCGCGGGAGCTGGTCGGCCGGCATGGTTTCGTGGCCGATGTCTGTCTGCACAAGCCGGGCAGGGGAGGGGACCGGCGCAATCACCACGCGCACATTTTGTGCTCGACTCGGAGGCTGACGGCCGAGGGGTTCGAGGCGAAGACGCGCGAGCTCGATGACCTCAAACGGGGTCCTGCGGAAGTGACGCGCTGGCGGGCGCGTTGGGCGGAACTGCAAAACGAGCTGCTTGCCGCGCACGGGTACAACGAGAGGGTCGATCATCGAAGTCTCGAGGCTCAGGGCCTCGATCGGGTGCCGACCCATCACAAGGGTCCGGCCATTACTGCGCTCGAGCGGCGGGGCGTCGAGACCCGGGTGGGATGGCGGTTCCGGGAAGAGCGACGGCGTGAGGTCGCGGCTCGGCTCGAGCATGCGCTAGAACTCGGGCGATTGGAGCGGGAAGCACGGGCGCTCGATCAGTCGATTGTTGCACTGGATACCGATATCGCCGCAGCGCTGCGCGCTCGAGAGGGAGCAGGTTCGAGTGTGGAGCGGGCACGGGAGCGAGCGCGGAAGGCATGGAAAGACTGGCGCTCGGAGCCGGATCGGGTGAAGAATAGGGGCCGGGACCGGGAGAACACCAACGAGCAAGAGCCCGCCCGGTCACGCAAACGGGACGGTCCGGATTACGAACCGTAAGCCGCCTCGATCAGGGACCTCAGGGGGAGGCCGTGGACGACGAGGAGATCAAGCTCGGTTTCCTGATGGAGGCCGCGCAGAGCCAACAGAAACTCGCCGAGGGTGCCCTCGAGACGCTCGAGCGGCATACGCGAGGTCTCGACGATATTGTCCGGAAAGAGATCCGTCGGACGCTGATCGAGGAGCTGCGCGCGGTTCACGATGAGGGTGAGCGCGCGGCGGAGGCCTTGAAGCGAGTCCGGCGCGCCGCGACAACCCACCGGCTCTGGTGGAGTGTCGTGATTCCATCGTTGAGCGCGGCCATCGCGACGGCGATCGCCTGTTTGGTATTGCTGAGGCACTAATCCAGTGACCTGGCACCACCTCACGCATGGGACGGATGGTCTGGTGCTGGCGTGGTTGCTGGTGGCGGTACCGTTCTGGGTGGCGTTGTGGCAACGGCGGGCGCCGCTCGGGCGCTGGGTGTTGTCGCCGGTGATTGCAGCGGTTCTTGGGGTCGTCGCCGGCGTCGTTGAAATCATTCTGTATGGGATCCTGCACGCGCATGCCGGGCTTGCTGGCAATGGAGCAGGCGACATCGCGCTCAGCTTCGGGTGCTTCCTCGTGGCCGGCTATGGGGGCGGGCGGCTCGTGACCCGCACTTGGTCTGGTGAGGCGCACTTGCGGGGGACGGTTGTCACCGGTCCCTCGCCAGCGGCGTTGCGGGAGGATGGACTGACACTCGCTGGCGTCGCGGTGGCGGCGGAGGACGAGTGCAAACACTTCAAGCTCATCGGCACGACCGGGACGGGGAAGTCGACGGCGATTCGTGAGCTTCTTGATGGGGCGCTGCGGCGTGGCGACCGGGCGATCATTGCGGATCCGGACGGTGGATATCTGCAGCGCTTCCACCAGCCCTACCGCGGAGACGCGATCCTGAACCCCTTTCATCCGGACTCGCTGCAGTGGGATCCCTTCCGTGAGATTGAGAATGCCTATGACGTGGAGCAGCTGGTCGGCGCGCTGATTCCGGCGGGGGAGGAGACCTCGGCTCGGGAATGGCGGGGCTACGCGCGGACGTTCATGACGGTGATCTTGAAGCATTGCCAGACCGAATCGCGTGACGTGGCGGAGCTATTACGCTTGCTGGTGGTGGCGACCAGCGAGGAATTGCGACCCATTGTGGCCGGTTCGCCGGCTCAGCCGTTTCTGGAGCCGGATAGCGCCAAGATGTTCGGGTCGGTGCGCTCCGTTGCGGCCTCCGCGGTGGCGGCACTGGAGTATGTGCGGGATCAGCGTGCGGAGTCGTTCTCGGTCAGACAATGGATCCGAGGCGGCCATGGCGTCCTGTTCCTGCCCTACCGGGCGGACCAAATTGCCGCGCTGCGTGGGCTGGTGGCCGCCTGGGTGCGCCTCGCCATCTTCGAGGCGATGTGCCGGCCTGAAGGGGACCAGAGGCTCTGGTTCGTGGTGGATGAGCTCGATGCGCTCGGTGCCATCGATGGGCTGAAGGACGCGCTGGCGCGGTTGCGGAAGTTTGGCGGCCGGTGCGTGCTGGGCTTTCAGTCCATTGCGCAGGTCTCGAGTACCTATGGGAAGGGGGAGGCGCACACGATCGTCGAGAACTGCGCCAATACGCTCATTCTTCGCTGCTCGGGAAGTGAAGGCGGGGGGACCGCGAAATTCGCTTCAGAGCTGATTGGGGACCGGGAAGTCCTGCGGGCCGAGCACTCTCAAGGTCGAACTCACCCTTCGATCCTGTCGAAGAACGGCGGCTCCAGGACGGAGGGCGTCAGCTATCGGCGGGTGAGAGAGCCGGCGGTAATGACATCTCAGATCGAGCAGCTGCCCGACTTGGCGGGTTATTTGAAGCTCGCTTCTCAGTCGTACTGGATGTGCGTCAGCATCGCCAGATCGGCGAGGGAACCGAGTATCGAGGATACGTAATTTAGACAGCGAAAGATCACGCGATAACAACACTTATGCCACATGGGGAGGCACACGATGGCCATCGTAGCGGGTGAGATCACAAACATCTTCGTATTACTGCTGGAGAACCGTTCCTTTGACCACATGCTGGGGTTCACCGGCATTACCGGCACGGACGCGGTTACGGGTGGCGCAACGAAAGTGGAGGGACTTTCAGGAGAAGAGCGGAACAGTCATCGGGGTGCCTGGCATTATGTCCGAAGTCCGTTCCAAGAGCCGATTCCGGTCGATCCGGCGCACGAATTTCTCGACGTTCTGGAACAGCTCTGCGGAACCCAGGCAGTTTACGCGCCTGGGAAGAACTACCCGAAAATCAAGAATAGTGGCTTCGTGAGCGACTACGCGCATTCACATACAAAGCACGAGGGGAATGCCACACGAGACTTCGGCCAGATCATGCATGGTTTCACCGCGGAACAGCTGCCGGTGCTGAATGCGTTGGCACGAAATTTCGCAGTCTGTGATGGCTGGCACGCGTCATTGCCGGGCCCGACGTTCCCGAATCGGCTCTTTGCGATGGGTGCTTCCTCGGCGGGTCTGGATCACAGCCCGGCGACCGCGGACCTGCTGACCTGGGAAACCTTTGACGGTTTCGTATTCCCCCACGGATCAATCTTTGATGCGCTGAAGGGCCAATACGGGGAGGAATGCTGGCGGATCTATGCCGGAAGCCGCTTTCCGCTGGTCTCCGCGCTGAAAGGCATCAACTTGACCGATATTCGTGGTGTCGACCATCTGGCAGACGACCTGAGGGCGGGCGCTTATCCCTACCGTTTCACCTGGATTGAGCCCGACTATGGCGACATGGTATTCGGCACGTTCCGCGGCGGGACATCACAGCACGCGATGGACAACGTCGCCGGCGGTGAGAAATTGATCAAGCAGGTCTATGAAGCCATCCGGAACTCGCCACTGTGGGAGTCGAGCCTTCTGATCGTGACGTGGGATGAGCATGGTGGATTCTACGACCATGTGGCGCCCGGAACGGTTTCGGCACCGGCGGATACGCGGGTTGGCTCGAAGTACAACAAGTATGGGTTCACTTTCAGGCAGCTCGGCGTTCGTGTGCCTGCAGTGGTGGTCTCTCCGCGAATCGCCCGTGGCACCATTGATCATCGGCTCTATGACCATAGTTCCATCCCGAAGACGATCGAAATGGCATTCGGATTGAAATCTCTCACTCAAAGAGATGCTGCCGCCAATTCTGCCGGCGCGCTATTGACATTGCCTGCGGCTAGAAACGACACACCGGAGACTCTGCCCCAACCGGCGCCGACGGGAGAATTGGTGCTCACACCAACACAATCGGGAGAGGAGTCCGTCGATAGCGGAAATCTCCCCCTGTTTCTCCACGTCGCCATGCGGCATGAGCTTGCCATTTCTCATCCGGATCAGAAGCAAGCGATATTGGGGCGGGTGCAAGCAATTAAGACACGAGCACAGGCCGCACAGTACATGGCCGAGATCAAAGAGCGGACAGCATAGTGAGATGCGAACCCATTTTGTGAGATGAGTCGATAAGCAACGAGTGAGTGGTTTTCAATTGCCTTGAAAGTGGGGGTTCATCCGCGCCACACGTTAAGAGCTCTACAAGTAGTCGTAACCTGTAGTGCGTTCTACCGAGCACGCGCGGCAGGTTCAGTGTGCCCGTAATTCGCACCATACGGTCACAAAATGTCGCGAGGCAGTTTGTTGCTGACAGAAGACAACAACAAACGGTAGACGGTTCCGAGGCTCATAATTAAACTAAAAGAAGAGAATTACACGCAGCGCGGCTTTCCGGGGGAGCAATATGTCGAAGCCTAAGCCAGCACTACCACTCAGCCGCGCCGTAGTCGGATTAATAACGAGCAGTTGCATCGCGCTATTGTCTAGTTGCGCGTCGATCCAAGGCTATCCAGCGAATCCGGAGAAGCCGAGCACCTCACTTCAGCGTTTAGCGCCGTACTTTGATGGCACTGAGGAGTCCGCATACGAAGCGTTGCCGATCGGTTCATCTGCTAGAACGCAAAAAAGAAACGAAATTGTTTTCGGGCGAATGAGAGCGTATGACATCGAATTTGACGAGTTCAGACGTGAGCTATATGGGTTTAGCAACAGCGTTTCAGTCGGGACAGATCTGACGGGGTTGCTATTAGGGGGGCTCACAGCGACAGTTGGAGGCGCATCTACAAAGGCGGCATTGGGCGCCGCGTCGGCCGGGGTTTTGGGCGCCAATTCGGCAATTAACAAAGACCTGTACTTCCAGAAGACGATACCGGCTTTGATAGCACAAATGGAGGCGAACCGAGCAAAGCAACGACTGATTATCTTTAAGGGATTGAGTGTATCGGACAGTAAATATCCGCTACTGGCAGCGTACGAAGACCTAGATGCCTATAGAGATGCAGGCAGCATACCGAGTGCAATTAGTAGCATTACACAGAGTGCAGGAAATGAAAGACAAACGGCAGAGCATAAGATAATTACATTTGTGAGATCAGCGGCGAGCATAAGGCAGCTGCCAGACAAGGAGAAGGTGCAGGCAAAGTTCAAAGAACTAACCAATGCACAGATTTTGGCACTCGCGAAGGAGATGGAGCCGCTTCTCGCAACGCGCCCGGCGAAACTCAGGCAGCTAGTTCACGAACTTGATCCGCAGGACGCGCGACTTAGTGGGAATGTCGCAAAAGCGAAGGAGGTTTTGAGGGCATGGATTGGGGAAGAAGATATGACAGCCGCGAATATGAAGGAGTGGGTCGCGGCACTTGCAGATGTCACCAAATAGGAGAGGTAGAATGTCAGATGCAGAGGTGGTAGATAAATATCCGAAGGCAACAGTCTCTAAGGTGCAAGTGGCGGAAATCCAGGCGGATAGGCTAAAAAATGGAGCGTCCAGCTGCACGCTGTCGGAGGATGCGACAAACTGGATCCTGACGACGGTGTGGCCAGGGGAGTGACATCAAGATATGTCCTGTGGGGAGGCGGACGCGGTTGCAGTTGAGTAGCGACGTGCGCCGGGGAAATCAGATCACGATTCGTTCAACCTCGTCGAGGCTGACTTGATCATCACGCCGATCATAAAGCCCTGTCGTTCGGGAACTCTCGTGGGCAGCCATGTGCTGTGCGACTTCGAGTTTACCGCCATTCTTCAGATACTCGGTGATCCCAGTCGCACGGAAGGAGTGGTTGCCGATCCGTGTCCAGATGCCTGCTGCATGGGCGCGACGGGTGATCATGCGATATGCGTCCGGCTGCCTCATTGGTTCAGTGGTCAACCGGCGCGTGCGCCCGCGCGCGGTGCGGAATAGATATCCCTTGTCGTCGCCGGCGAGTCCGGTGCCTTCGATATAGGCGTGCAAGTAGGCATCGAGATTGTGGTGGCACGGCATTTCGTGGCGTTTGCCGCCTTTCTCGTGCAGCCGGACCCAGGTTCGTCGCCCCTGCACGTAGACATCTTCGATGCGCATCTTGAGCGCCGCGCCCACCCGGGCGAAGGTGTAGACCATGAGGGCGATCAGTGCCCGATCACGAAGGCCGATTGGGGAGGAGGGATCGATTGAATCGAGCAGCGCCCTGGCTTCCTCGGCCGTGAGGACCGGCGTCTTTCCCTTCTTGACCTTATGCTTCGGGCCCCGTACCGGGCTCGCGGGGTTGCTGGCGAGCACATGGCCGACCACCAGCCAGTCGAAGAGCATGCGGATCCCGGCGAGATGTAGCTTCACCGAGGGGGTAGCTAAGCGTTCCTGAAGACTTTCGATGTAGGCGGCGACATGTACCGGCTCGATGTCGCGAAGCTCGCGCAGGCCCTGGCGTTCGCACCAGTTAGCGAATTCGGTTGCAGCCCGGGCGTAAGCTCGACGGGTATTGGGATTGCGGATGTTGGCGGTAAAGAACTCAATGAATCGACGTGCCGTGTCCCTGTCTGGCGCAAATAACGCGGGCAGCGCTGTTGATGGCGCCCAGTGAGCGATCTTGAGTGGGCGCCGCAACATCATGGTTGGACGCCAGTTTGTCGTTCAATTTGAGTCTTGATGAATCCACGGGCGAGCGCGACAAGCAATTTCACGGTGAAACCGCCAGCCATACGCGCGCCATCCTTGGTCTTGCGCCAGGTTTCCGGGTCTCGGACGCAATCGAGGAAATCATGCCCACCCCAAGTGAGTCCAAAAGTTGCTATTCCGAGCCCCGGCTGAGAATCGGTCGTATCGAGAAAGCCCGTGTCCCGGATCATTCGCACCGCGTAGGCGATCTCGTCAATATTCTCGTCCTGCAATGTTAGCGGTGGTCTGTCAAATGGAAGCAAGATCACTGATTCCGCGGATATGTGCTGGGCCTCACTCCGGAGCAAGAGCTCGCGCACCAAGTCCATATCCCGTTTCATTTGAACCGTTCCTAAAACGAATGATAACGTCCTTTATCATACGCGAAAGTCGAACTCAAAGGTAGCCTATCGATTGCGTAGTGGCTAGGCTCCGTCACGCTCGCGAATTGATCGGGCGGAGGACGATTTCTCCGCAGAGAGCGACTTCGGCTTATCGGGTACGAGCTTAAACTCGAGCCATGTCCCAAGGAACCAGCTGAATGTCGCCGGGGTGATCCAGATTATCGCGAGGGTGAAAAAGCGGATGGTCGAGTCCGCTTCATACAGGGCGGTGGCCAAGATCACCTCCATCAGAATGATCAGGAAGGCATTACCGTGTTCCCGGAGGTGCCGGTAGGACTCGACGTATTCCTTAACCCACGACCCGTTGGCCCAGCGCATTGCGCGCTTCTGTGCCAATCCAACATAGAGTTGGCGCACGGTGTCGAGCCGCCAGGGAAGGATTGCAATCTGCAGCAGGACAATGATGCCGTATGGTACGTACAACCACCACCATGTGCAGGGCCCGTTCCGAAAGCTGGAAGGCTTCATGGTGCCGTAGTGCCAAGCAAACAGAGCGAGGGCGCCGACTGCGACTATTGGTATGCAGCGAAGCACCCGCCACGACCACCATCGGTCCTGCTGAGACAAGCGGAAACGGAGTCCGTGCATCAGAAGTATGGGGGCGCTCGCGATGTAACAGTACGCGAGTCCGGCAGCACCAAGCGCTGCGATGACGGCGGCAAAGTCCAGCCACCCATGAAGCTCCAGAGGAAATTTGTGCCGCAAGGACTGCAGCACGTGCGGATCCGCAGCCCATAGCGCCACGAGCAGGCCAGCGCCTACGATCGCGCCGACGAAATACCGGAGGTAATAGTAATTCCAGGGGGCTGGAACTCCTTTTCCAGCACTGTCCGGCGCGCGGCTTGCGTTGTCGGTCATCGGAGCCTCCAATCAGTCATTTTGCGCTTGGCAGCAATCATGCTGGGTTCGATGCGGGAGGTGATCTCGTCGCGCTATCACTTGGTTTGGTGGGAGCATTTACTGGTTGCGCGGCATGAGAGTCTGAATGCGTATTGACGGGTGTGGCCGGCGCCGACGGTGGCGAGTCAGGGACGCGAGACTGAGTTTGGTTTTTGCTGAAGGCTTCGAAGTACTTGGGGTCGAATTCCCCAGCCGAGGTAATTCGCGCGACCGGGACAACTTTCTTGAATTGACCCCAGTCCTTTTGGTCCAGCTGATTAAGAAGCAGCGTGTATGAGGTGGGGAGATAGATTCGCCGCTCGTCGTTGCGATAGCCACTGAACACGGGAAGAATTTCCAGGTAGGCATCCCGAGAACTCGGGTCCCCCGGGATCCAGTCTATGTAGCCGCAATACACCTTGTTGTCATCGAGCGTGACCATCACCATCTTTCCTCGACGGGTGGCTCGATAGAAGAGGCGCTCGAGAGAATTGTTTACCCGGTTTCGGAACAGGTACAGTTCGACTGCGGAGCGGGGGTACACAAGATTCGCGGCCACGGCCAACAGGGGTCCAAGAAGAGCGCTGATGAGGGAGGTGCCCAGTTCAGCGCTCGGAATTTGGTGTAGCGTCGGCTGGGAGAACTGCTGCCACCAGGTTTTGAGTTCGTCTGGATAAAACGCCGCGGAGGCAATGAGTGTAACGAGCAGAAGCCCAACCAGGGGCACGCGAAGCATCATCGACGCCGGTGCGACACGGATCTTCTGAGCCCACCAAAAAGATCCGTAGAAGAGCAATGCGAATTCAAAGACCCAGATCGTCCAAAGCGGGGCGATCCCCACGTTCATCCCTTTCGCGGAAGTCAGGGGCCACATCATGAACGTCGCCCATACTGCAAGTGCAAGGAGCGCGGCTCCGAACACGAGCTGACGCTTGGGTCGTCGAAATGTGGGATTGGAACGGCGCTGGACGCGATCTGTCAGGTAATGCACCAGCAAGCCGAATACCATCGCGGCTAGAAGCGGCAGCAGGAGGACGTCGAGAAGTGGAACGGCGAGCGCATCGGCGCCGGCGCTCGCGTACTTGCAGAGCATCACCGCCAGGCGGGCAATGACCAGGAGTGTCATCCCCGCGGCGGCGAGCCAGAACGAGAGCGTCGCAACGCCCTGCTGTGCAATGAAGTAGGCGGTGCGACGAAAAAGTGCGAGAAACAGGAAGCCGCCGACCAGAGGCAGCAGCAATACATTGAGTTGCACAGCCCCCTCCCCTATTGGGCTGCCCTCTTAGGTGCGATCAAACGTCGTGAGTGACCGCGTTTCTTTGTTCCCAGAGCTCCTGGGCCTGCGCGAGCTCTGCCTTTCCCTTCGGCGAGGCAAGATAGCTCTCGACGTCGACTCGCAAGGCGCCGGTCTTCTCAAGCTGAACAGGCATTTCGGAGACCGGCTCGGGCCCCTCAAGATGCTTTGAAAGCTTGTCTAGGAGTGCATGGACCATCGGGTATCCTCCTCCCGGTGATGGCGCAAGTATGCGCCTGTCTTGGGAAAATTCAAGCTGAGGTCAGTGCGCAGGATGCAATCCGTGTGCCCCGATCCCCTGTGCGACGACTTCATTTTTGGCGTCCGAGATAGACGTCGCGGTTCGTTTCACAAAGTTAAGAATTCTTGGTAGCCATGATCGAAAAGTAGCGTATCGCGACGACAGGCAAGGCAGCCGGGCGACTGAGCGCCCCCACTCGGTGCCGTATTTCCGGATCTCAAGAGGGGTGGCATCTGGCCTTATCGAGAGTGGAGTTTCCGCGAACGTCGCTCGGGAGCGCACTCTATACAGTGTGCGCACTTCCGAGATCCTGGTCGCGCATTTGTAGGCACACGCGCACGTAAGAAGAAAGCGTGTGCATGTGTCGCAAGTCATAATCGTGTCGTCCTAGAAGTCAGAGGACGGCGCCCGGCGGTGCTACCAACACCAACCGGACGCCTGACCAGAGTCACCTGTAGAGGAGATGACCATGGCTGGCGACCATTCTACGGCCCCCGCGGCCGAACCCGTTACGGGGGTTTCGCGTCGAGTTTCTGCACAAAGCGCCACAGAGGACGGATTCCCCGGCCAATCTGGGGAGTCGGGACGTCGCCGGCGGCTGGATTTGGGCGTCGGGCGCGTGGCGGCTGCCCCAGTCGCAGCACCATTCCGACACGATGGGCCGGAAATTGCCCGATGCTTTGGCTCGCTGGTTTCCGAGATCCGAAGGAATCTGCCTTTGCGGCCGGTGGATGCGGCCTATCGGGCCTGGATTTCCCGCGGGTATTGGGAGGCGATCGAGCGAGGCAAGCAATTGCCGAGCCTGGCGGTGTTCATCATGGTGGCGCGTGCGCTCGGGATGGATCCCCGGGAACTGCTGGATGCGCTGCTCGAACGGATGCATTACGGGAGAGGCGCACCGCCGGTGTTCCAGGGACCACCGCAGGGACGCCTGTCCGAGGCGGAATTGGAGTACCAGCGACTCATGGCGGCGGCCCGGAATTTCACCAAGGTGACGGAGATGGCCAAGCCGCGCCGTGCTCGGCTCCATTATGGGCGGTGACGCACGGGCTTTATGGGCCAATGCTCTGGGCCGAATCAGCACCCTCCCCTACCGCCCTACTCCTGTGAAATCAGTGGCTTGTGCGCTTGGTCGATCGCCCCCATGATCGCACTGGCTCACCGACGTCGTGATCGACCAGAATCTCTCCTCCGTCCAAGACCAGAAGATCCCGATGTCCAACAAGATTGAACTCACGCTGCAGGTCGCCAATGAGGTCCAGGCCCAGGAGCTGCGCCAGGCGTGGCTGGAAATTGTCGCCGGGAAGCTCGAGCGGGCGCGGGCGATGGATCACGACCAGGAAAGGATCATGGAGCGGGCCCGGATTGCCCTGCAGACCATCGAGAAGGCGATCCGCGAGCATCCGACCAGCGGCCAGGCGGGCCGTCTCGTGCGCTTCCTGGCGGGGGTCTACTGCGGGAGTGACTATCCGTTTGACCTCACGGATCTGCGGGCGCTCGATACGGAGCTGGCGAATGCGTGCCTGGATTACCTGAGCTACGACCGCTTGGGGAAGCGCGAGGTGCACCATCACCTCTCCGGCGGCGACCGTGAGCTGCAGGAATGGCTTCGGGACTACGGCATTGAGCCGGCGCTGCGCCTGGATGAGCGTCGGGCGGAGGCCTTTGCGGCGCTGCCAGAGCAGACCGGACGCGATCGCTATGAGCCGCTCGATGAGGCCGTCGACGATTTCGTCGACAAGTATCGCCGCAAGGATGTGCGCCCCGCAGGGGCCCCGGGGCGGAAGCGATGAGCGGCCTGCTGCAGCAGGGACTTTCCGAGGCCGAGATCGAGCGGCTCGCGGCACGGCTGGCCGCCTTTCCGGGTGCGCTGTCGCTCGAGGCGGTGGACGGCCTGTTCTGCGCGCTGATCGCCGCGCC
>OFHJ01000063.1_pt1 | contig 43119 bp, 34 predicted proteins | sample 1522001 | NCBI WGS metagenome assembly OFHJ01 (sample SAMEA2464838, study PRJEB22497) | soil metagenome | biome: Grassland; feature: Farmland; material: Clay | place: Australia | collected 2013-02-01 | depth 1.2 m | reverse complement strand
GCGGGGGCGGGGGGGGGGCGGGCGGGGGCCTGGCGGGCGCGGCGATGCGGCGGGGGTCGCCGGGGCCGGGCCGCGGGGCGGGCCAGGAGCGGGCGGAGAGGTGGCGGGCGAGGCCGGCGGCGGCGGCGAGGGCATAGCCGGCTTGCAGCCAGGCGAAACAGAGGCGGTTGCGCCGACCGCTCCAACCGCCGCCACGCCAATTGCGATCATACAGGTACGCTTCCGAACGGGCTTGGCGGCGGAGCCAGTGGATGGGCTCGCGGCCGACGGGGCTGCGATGATGGGCCAGGCGGGCGGCGGGCGCCATCAGCAGCACGGCGCGCGGGCCGAGGCGGGCGCAGAAGTCCACGTCCTCGCCGTCGCAGACGCCGGCGAGGCGCTCATCGAACCGGCGGCCGGCCAGGACGGCGGCACGAAAGCTCATCAGGCCGCCGCCGAGGCGGCGGACGCGGCGGGGCGGGGCGAAGCGCAGGCGGGCGGCGCGCCAATAAACCGCTTGGCGCGGATCGCGAAACGGCCCGAGGGCAAAGACGCAGCGCCAGGCGCGGTAGGCGAAGCCCGGGCGGCGATAGTTGGTGATGACGCCGGAGATGCCGGCGGCTTCGGGATGGGCGGCGTAGGCGCGCAGCAGGGCGGCCAGGTAGTCCGATTCCAGAACCACATCATCGTCGAGGAACAGGCAAATGTCGCCCCAGGCCGAATCCATGGCGCGGTTGCGGGCGGCGGCCAGACCGCGCAGGGCGGGCGCGCGGCAATAGCGCAGCGGCGGGGCGCCGGGGAAAATCCCCAATAGGCGGCGAATGCGGCGCTCCGAGGCGCCGCCGGCGCTTTGGTCCAGGATGACGATTTCGGCGGCGGGGACGGACTGGCGCAGCACGCTGGCCACGGCGCGAAACAAATCCGCCGGGCGGTCCTTGGTGGGAATGAGGACGCTCACGGCCGGGCGCGGCGCGGAGCCGGGCGCGGGATAGGGGGAAAGGGCCGGCGAACTCATGGGCAGCGCGGCTTAGCCGCCTGGGTTTGCATTTTTTGGCGCTCCCACAGTTGACATTTTTGGCGCTCGCTTCGGTGGGTTCTTTGGCGCTTCCGCCGGTCGCTGCGCAAGGCGATCCGCTGCGCCTCGGGGTCCCGGGGTGGCTGCGGCTGGGTCCCGACAGCCGGCAGCCATGGCCCGGCAGGGCGGGCCAGCGCGCGGCCTCTCCACGTTTCCGGGAAATGAAGCGGCGATCGGATTGGACGCTGCCCGGCGCGGCGGCGATTGCCGGACCCCGGGCGCGGGTGCGCGGCGCGGACCGAATCGGGAAGCATCACCTGGCGCGGACCCGCCCCGCCGCGCGCCGGGCGTCCGGCGTTCCAATTCGGCGGTGCCGTCGCCCGCCGGGCGGCGGGAAGCGGCAGCCGGGACGGCCGTCCCACAATCCACGTTGTGGCGCTGGACCCTGGGGGCGCGGACCGCCGGTCCGCAATGCCGCCCGGCGTTGGGCGGCGGCGACAGCCGGGACGGCTATCCCACTTTCGCTGCCGCAGGGGCCGTGGTTGGGCGGGCGAGGCCGCCCGCGCCCCCAGGGCCCGGGCGCGCCGCGGCGCCTTGGTTCTGAGCCGTTGCGACGGCCGGGCTGCCTGACAGCGCCGCGCGAAGCGCGTTAATCTGCCCCATGCCCACCTCCGTGGCGTCATGGCTCAGCCAAATCCCCCAGTTCTTCTCCGCCTATGGGGGCTGGGCGCTGGCGGCGCTGCTGCTGCTGGAGAACGCCGGCGTGCCACTGCCGGGCGAGGTGACGCTATTCTACGCGGCGTATTTGTCGCGGGAAGGGCACTTCCTGGCCTGGCCGTGGGTGTTCCTGATCGCGGTCACTGCCTGCACGCTGGGCGACAACCTGGGCTATTGGATCGGGCGGGAAGCTGGCGCCGGAATCCGGCGGCTGCTGCGGCTGACGCCGGGGCGGGTGGGATATGCGCAGCGTTTCTTTCACCGCTATGGTGGGGTGACGATTTTTTTCGCGCGCTTCATCACCGGGCTGCGCATCATCGCCGGCCCGGCGGCGGGCGTCTCGCGCATGCGCTGGCGGGTATTTTGGCTGTACAACGCCGCCGGCGCCGCGGCCTGGGCGGCGGTGGTGACGGCGGGCGGATATTTTCTCGGCCGCCATTTGCGCCGTGTGCTCCAGGACGCCGGGCGCGTGGAGCTGGCGCTGATCGCGGTGGCGGTGGCGGCCATCCTGTATGGGCTCCATAGAATAGAAAAAGCCGGCGTGCGCGCGCTGCCGCTCGACGGCGACGCCAAACCGAATTCGCGATGAACCCGCAACTTGCCCATCCCCCCGTGCGCCGCCTGGCGCTCGGCAACCTGGAACTGATTTCCGTGGGCGACCGCGGCTATGAGCTGGACGGCGGCGCGTTCTTCAACGTGGTGCCGAAGGCGATGTGGAACGCGCCGCCCATCGCCGATGAGCGCAACTTGGTCTGGTGCGGGCTGAACAGCCTGATCGTGCGCGGCGACGGCGGCACGGTGCTGATCGAAACCGGCTGCGGCGACAAGCTGACGGACAAGCAGATGCGCAACTGGGGCGTGGACCCGCGGCGCGATTACCTGGAGCGGCTGGCCGCCGCCGGCGTCGCGCCGGACACGGTGGATGTGGTCATCAACACCCACCTGCACTACGACCACACGGGATGGAACACGGTGCGGCGCGGCGACGGCCGCGTGGTGGCCGCATTTCCCCGGGCGCGGTATTACACCCAGCGGACGGAGCTGGAACACGCGCGCCGCCGCCACCCGCGCGACGCGGTCAGCTTTCTGGCGGACAACTACGAGCCGCTGTTGGAAAGCGGCCAGATGGAAGTACTGGACACGGCGGTGGGCAGCGCCTATGAGATCCGCCCCGGCGTCGAGGTGCTGCGCCTGCCCGGCCACACGCGCGGCATGCAGGCGGTGGTGGTTCGCTCCGGCGGGCAGACGGCGTGCTACATCTCCGATCTGCTGCCCACGCGCTGGCACCTGAAGCCGACCTGGCTGATGAGCTTCGATCTGTTCCCGCTGGAAACGGTGGAGAACAAACAGGCGTTTTTGCAGCGGGCGGCGCGGGAAGACTGGCTGGTGGCGTTCACGCACGACCCGGACTGGCCCTGGGCGCGAGTGGAACAAAACGCCGGCCGCTTCGCCTGGCGGCCGGAAACCGCCACGCGGGAAAGCGCCGAGTAGCGGCGGGCCTATCACCGCGCGACGGCGCCGCCGTGCGAACAACCCACCCCTGCGGCTTTCGCCGCATCGCACAAGTGGAAAGGGAGGGTGAGCGCACATGAGCACAGTCCGCAATATCGAACGCCGCATGTTTATCCGCCGCCAGGCGGATCGCGATCTGCAAGCCTCCGGAGCGAAACCTCTGGCGCGGGAGCGAGGCGTGGAGTGGAACGGAGTTTGGACCGGCTATCTGGTGTTCCTGGGCGTGGAGGGCATTCTGGCGTTTCTGGTGCTGGGCATCGGCTTCTCCAGCCTGAATCCGCTGCGCGCCGCGTCCTGGGCCAATGTCGGCGGGGCGACCATCATTTGGCTGGCGATCATGACCTTCATCGCCACCTACATCGGCGCCTGGGTGGCCGGGCGCACGCCGCCGGCGACCACGCATCATGGCATCGGCAAGGCGCTCCCGCTGTGGGGCTTGGTGGTGCTGACCATGGTGCTGGTAGTGGGTTACGTCGCCAGCCAGGCGGTGACGGTGGCGGCGGGCGGCGTGGCCGCGGTGGGCGGCGCCGCGCCGGCGGCGACCACGGCGGGCATCACGCAACTGCAAGGCACGCTGCAAACTCAAGGCATCGCCGTCACCCGCGCCGAGGCGGCGCATATCGGCGCTTTGCTGGCCGCTGGCAACACCGGCGCGGCGGCGACGGCGCTGAGCGGCGACGCGGGCATTCCGCTGGCGCGGGCGCAGGCGGCCATCGGGCGAGTGCAAGCCGGGCCGGCGGGAGGGCTGACGGGCATGGCGGCCACGGCCGGCACCACCGCCGCCCGCGGCGTCAAGCACGTCGGCGGGTCGCTTTCCTGGGGCATGTTTTGGATCGCCCTGATCACGCTGGGTTGCGCCATCGCCGGCGGCGCGACCGGCGGCGGGGCGCTGAACCGGCCGCGGCTGCGGCAACCGGCGGCGCCCAAACCGGCTGCGTAGTCCAACCGGCGCGGGCGGCGTCGCCGCGGCCGCGCAACGGCTGCGGTGCCGGGCGGTCATCCTCGCACGGCGCGGCGGGCAGGCGTAACGGCCGGGCCCGCGCGCCGTGTTTTTGTTTCCCCGGCGCGGCGGCGTCCATCGCCTCGGCATCGCCCATCCGCCGGCTAATCCATCGCCTGGCCGTCGCCTACGCGGCTTGGGCGCCGGGCACGGCCGCGCGCAATACCTCTTGAGCACTGGGAGCGGTGGGGCTGGAGCTCGCCTCGGCGGTAATGAAGACGGCGAATTCACCGGCCGCGGTGACAAAACGAAGATCGCCTTGCAGGTCGGCGTTGACGCGCAGAACGCCTTTATGTTCCGGCGGCTGGGCGGCGGCACGCGCCCACACCACATACGTCTCCGCCGGCGGGGTCAGGTCTTGCGGCTGGGCCAGATGCCAAACCTCAAGTTGCACGGTGGAGTTGCCGTTTTTGTCGCGGCCGACGCTGGCCTGGCCGATGGCGCCGGGAACCGCGGCACTGGGACGAAGTACGATTTTGCGCTCGCCGATACCGAACATGACGCGCTCCTGAGAGAAGCCTAGCCGCCGCCGACGGTGGCGCGGAGCACTTCCGGCCCGTCGGGCTGGCTAGGATGGGCCTGGTCCTCCGCGGTGATGAATAGATCGAAGCGGCGCAAGAAAGTCGTGGTGCGCATAAAGCCGCGTAGGTCCGGGCCAACGCGCAGCACCCCCTTGTCCACCGGTTCGCCCCAGTTGAGGGCCTCGACCCAGACGACGTAATCTTTGCGCGGCGGGCGCAGGTCGTAGGGATGCGCCAGGGCGCGGACTTGCAGCAGCACCGTCGTCTCCCCGGCGGGAGTATGGCCGAGATGCAAGCGGCCGATCGCCGCGGGTGTCAGGGTGGTGGGATCCAGCTTCACTTGGTGCAGGCCGCAGGCGGCCACAACAACCGCGGCCAGGCAGGATGCGGCCGCGGCGGCCAGGCGCAACCGGCGGGCGCGGCGCAACTTCCGCGCCCGGCGCGGACCCGAGCCCCGCGCCGCTTTCCGCTGCCGCCCGCGGCCACTCATGGGAGGTTGCGATTCCCCGCCCAGGACCGCCGGTTGCACCAGCTTCGCCACTCGCGCCAGCGGGGCTCCGCCCGCCTCCTGGGAAGGAAGGCCGCCCCGCATGCGGCGGGGCTGGAACCTGCTCCCAACTATCGAAATGCGGCCGAGATGCGGCAGGTTTTTGCCACCGGCTCCGCAGGGAAAAGCGCTGGAAGTGCGCCGGCAATGCGCGTGTGAGCGCGGCGCGGCGGCGCGCGATCCGGCGGTTAGCGGCTAGGGGGAATTTGGCAGCACTCGCCGGAGTCGCACCACTGGTTCTCGAACTGCACGGTGGTGTGGTGAATGTGGAACCGGTCTCCCAGCCGCTCCCGGACGCGGCGCAGAATGGCGTCGCTTTCGGAGGGAGGAATGTTGGCGATGCGGATGTGGGCGCTGAGGGCGTGGGCGTGCGAGCCGAGGCTCCAGATATGCAGGTCGTGGACGCCCTGCACGCCGGGCAGGGAGAGCAGCTCGCCGGCAACCTGGTCGGGACGGATGCCGCTGGGCGCGCCTTCGAGCAGAATGTTGATGGTTTCGCGGAAGACGCCCCAACTGGTCCAAACGATGAAGCCGGCGATCACTAGCGACAGCAGCGGGTCAATGATGGTCCGGCCGGTGACGGAGATGGCGATGGCGCCGGCGACGATCAGGCCGGCGGAAACCGCATCGCCCATCATGTGCACGAAGGCGCCGCGGATGTTGAGGTCGCCGCGATGCCGCGTGAGGGAGATGGCGATGCCCGCGTTCATGGCGACGCCGATAATGCCGGCGACCAGCATCCAGCCGGAATGCACGTCACCGGGAGCGTGCAGGCGGGCGATGGCTTCCACGACGATGAACAGGGTCAGCACCAGCAGCGTGAGGACGTTCAGAAACGCCGCCAGCACGCCGGCCCGCTGATAGCCGAAGGTCCGGCTTTGGTCCGCCGGCTTGCCTTGCAAATAGACCGCCAGCCAGCTCAGCACCAGCGCCAGGAAATCCGTCAGGTTATGCGCCGATTCCGAGATGAGGGCCAGCGAATGGCCCCAGATGCCCGCCACCAGCGTGAACACGACGTAGGCCAGCGTCAGCGCGGCGCCGATGCGCAGCGCGGCGCTTCCCCGTCCGGTTATTGGCCCATGCGTATGCATTCGTTGGCCCATGTCTATTTTAATTCGCGGTCCCTTGCGGTTCCCTTGCTGCCGGGAAGGGGATTGGCGGGCGGGGCGCCGGGCGGCGGCGCGGCTTGACTACCTGCCGACCGGCCGGTAAGCTAGTGGCTGAGTACCCTTGCGAAAGGCAGTTTTGTCATGAGTCCTAGCCCGGAGAACAACGCCCTGGAAACGGTTCAGATCTTCGACACCACGCTGCGGGATGGCGAGCAGGCCCCCGGCTTCAGCATGACGCCGGGAGAGAAGCTGCGCCTGGCGCGGGAACTGGAAGAGTTAGGTGCGGACGTGATCGAGGCCGGATTTCCCATCGCCTCGGAGGGGGACTTCGAAGGCGTGACGGCGGTGGTGCAGGCCTGCCGCCGGGCGACGGTGGCGGCTCTGGCGCGGGCGGTGGAAGGCGACGTGCGGCGGGCGGGCGATGCGCTGCGCGGCGCGGCGCGGCCGCGGATCCACACCTTCATCGCCACCAGCGACATTCATTTGCAGTACAAGCTGAAGAAGTCGCGGGCGCAGGTGCTGGCCGACGTCTACAGCGCGGTGCGGCTGGCGCGGGAATACGCCGACGACGTGGAGTTCTCCGCCGAGGACGCGACGCGCACGGAACTGGATTATTTGGCCGAGGTGCTGAACGCGGCGATCGAAGCCGGCGCGACGACGCTGAACGTGCCGGACACGGTCGGTTTCTGCGTGCCGTCGGAGTACGCGGCGATGATCACCGGGCTGAAGAGCCGCATCCGCGACGCCGACAAGGTGGTGCTGAGCGTGCATTGCCACAACGACCTGGGCTTGGCCGTGGCCAACACCCTGGCGGCGGTGGCGGCCGGCGCGCGGCAGGTGGAATGCGCCATCAACGGCATCGGGGAGCGGGCGGGCAACGCGGCGCTGGAGGAGATCGTCATGGCGCTGGCCGTGCGGCGCGATACCCTGCCCTACCAAACCAACATCCGCACCGAGCGCCTGTATCCGGTCAGCCAAATGCTGGCCGGCATCACCGGAGTGCAGGTGCAGCCGAATAAGGCGGTGGTCGGCGCCAACGCCTTCGCCCATGAGGCCGGCATTCACCAGGACGGAATGCTGAAATCGCCGCTGACCTACGAGATCATGACGCCGCAGTCGGTGGGCATCGAGCGGACGCAACTGGTGCTGGGCAAGCACTCCGGACGGCACGCATTGGCGCAGCGGCTGGCCGCGCTGGGGGTGCAATTAGACCGGCGGGAGCTCGACGGAGTGTACAAACGGTTTTTGGCGGTGGCGGACCGCAAAAAGGTGGTCAACGACGCCGACCTGCGCGAGCTGATCGAAGCGGCGGAGCCGGCGGCGGTAGGCGGGGGAGAGCGGGCATGAGTGGCGGCAAAATCAGCACGGCACGGGGCGAGGTGCAGTCCCTGCGCAGCGGCGAGCGGGTGGAAGGGCAGGCCAACGAGGCGCGCATGATCGCCGCCATCGGCGGGCGCATTGAGCTGGTGATCGGCGAACACACCGCGCTATTGCGCGCCAGCGACGCGGCGGTGATCCCGGCGCGGGCCCGCTACCGCCTGCACGCGCTGGAAGACGCGACCGTGTATCACGCGCCGGGGCCCGAGCCGCACGCCGGCGACGAGAACCTGTGGGGCGTGTAGAACGGCTGAGCGAGACCTGGACCCGTTGCTGCGGCGGGCGGAGATCATCATCGCGCCGGTCACCGTCGCGCAGGCGGAGATCCCCCGCGCGGCGTATCGTGACTGCGGCCAGGGCAGCGGCCATTCGGCCCGGCGGCATCTGGGGAATTGCTTCGCCTACGCTTGGGCCAAGGCCAGCGGCGAGCCGCTGCTGTGCAAGGGCAGTGATTTCGCCCATAGCGACGTTCCGGCCGTTCCGATCCAATCATGAGCACACCATTTCGCATCTGCTTGCTGCCGGGCGATGGCATCGGCCCGGAGGTCACCGAAGCCGCGGTTCGCGTATTGGAGGCGGCGGGCGGCCGCTTTGGCTTCACCGCCGCCTTCTCCCGGCACGCGATGGGCGGCGCGGCGCTGCGCGCCGGCGCTCCGCCCTTTCCAGAGGACACGAAGCAAGCGGCGCTGGCGGCGCAGGCGGTGCTGCTGGGGGCGGTGGGCGCGCCGGAGTTCGACGCCAACCCGCCGGAGCGCAAGCCGGAGACGGGCCTGCTGGCGCTGCGCAAGGCGCTGGGCTGTTTCGCCAATCTGCGGCCGATGCTGCGCCTGCCGGGCGCCGTCGGCCCGCTGCGGGAAGAGGTCGTGGCCGGGGCGGATTTTCTGGTGGTGCGGGAGCTGACCGGAGGCATTTATTTCGGCCAGCCGCGCGGCTTCGCGCCCGGCCGCAGTGCGGCGGAGAACACGCTGCGCTATTCCGTGGTGGAAATCGAGCGGGTGGCGCGGGTGGCGTTCGGGCTGGCGCGGGGACGGCGGCGGCGGCTGACCAGCGTGGACAAGGCGAACGTGCTGGAAAGCAGCCAGCTCTGGCGCCAGACGGTGACGCGGCTGGCGGCGGAATATCCGGAAGTCGAGCTGCGGCACATGTACGTGGACAACTGCGCGATGCAGTTGGTGCTGAACCCGCGGCAGTTCGACGTAATCGTGACCGGCAATCTGTTCGGCGACATCCTGAGCGATGAAGCCGGCGCCTTGGCCGGTTCGCTGGGCTTATTGCCCTCGGCATCGGTGGGCGGAGCGGTGGATTTGTACGAGCCGGTGCATGGCTCGGCGCCCGACCTGGCGGGCAAGGATCGCGCCAATCCGGTGGGGGCGATTTTGTCGGCGGCGATGATGCTGCGCCACACCTTCCGCCAGGAGCCCGCGGCGGCGGCGATCGAGGCCGCGGTGCGGCGGACGCTGGAAGCGGGAACCCGCACCGCCGACCTGGGCGGCAGCGCGGGCACGCGGGCGGTCACCGACGCCATCATTGCCGGGCTGTAGCCGCCAGCGGGACCGACGGAGCGCCAACGGTTCTCCTCGCGGCACTGCCCCGCCGTTCTTGGTCACGGTTTCGTCCCGCGAGTTCCCCCCGCCGTCGCATTCCCGCGTTGTTCGCGGCGCTGGCTTCCGTGGCGAAAACCGGCTGGCGGCGCCTAGCGCGGCTTGGCGGGCTTGGCGTGGGCGCTGGGCTCGGCGTTGCGCTCCCAGATCAGGCGCAGCCCGTCGAGCGTGAGCATTTCATCGGCGGCAGCGATGTAGCGGGAGGCGCCGGCCAATAATGCCGCCATGCCGCCGGTGGCAATGACCTGCGTGCCGGGGCCGAGTTCGGCGATCAGCCGCTGCAAAATGCCGTCCACCAAGCCGAGATAGCCGTAGTACAAGCCGGATTGAATGCTGCCCACCGTGGTCGAGCCGATCAGTTTCTCCGGGCGGCGGGGCTCGACCCGCGGCAGGCGGGCGGTGCGCTGGTAGAGCGCCTCGGCGGCGATGGCCATGCCGGGGCAGATGATGCCGCCTTCGTATTCGCCGCGCGCGGAAACTACATCGAAGGTGGTGGCGGTGCCAAAATCCACGATGATCACCGGGCCGGCGGCGCCGCTCGCCGTGGCGCGGGCATACCCGGCCACGGCGTTGACGATGCGGTCGGCGCCGACATCCGCGGGCGGCTGATAGTGAATGGCCATGCCGGTCTTGAGGCCGGGGCCAACGAATACGGGCTCGCGGCCGAATAGGCGCGTCGCGGCGGCGCGCACGATGCTATCCAGCGGCGGCACCACGGAGGCGACGATGACGCCGGTGATGGCCTGCGCGTCCAGGCCCTCGCCGGCAAATAAGCCGCGAACGCGCAGGACCAATTCATCCACGGTTTGGGCGCGCTGCGTAGTCAAGCGCCAGGAGGCGGCCAGGTCCGGCCCGGCGAAGACGCCGAGCACGGTGTTGGTGTTGCCGATGTCAATGGCGAGGAGCATGGCGTGGAGCTAGGGGCGAGTGGGGGAGGAAGGAGATTGGGGCGCGGGGCGGACGTCGCCGGACGCGACCACCTCGATGCCGCCGCCGTCGCGGGCGACGCGCAACAGGCCGTGGGTGTCCAGACCGGCGGTGACCCCGGTAAACGCCTCCTGGCCGCCCATCTGGCTGCCGCCGACGCGAACGCGGCGGCCGCGGGCGTAGGAGGAGGCCGCCTCGAACGCCGCCAGCAGCGCGGGCACGCCGCCGGCCGCCCATTGATGATAGCGCCGGTGGAGCTGGCGGAGGATCGCCGCCAATAACCCCTCCCGGTCGCAGTCGCGGCCAAGGGCCAAGCGCAAGGAAGTGGCGATGGGCGCCAAATCCGGTGGGAACATGGCTTGGTTGACGTTCAATCCCAGGCCCAGCACCGCCGCGCCGGCGCCGATGTCTCCGGCGGCGTCGCTGGCGGTTTCGATCAGGATGCCGGCGCATTTCTTGCCCGCCAGCAGCAGGTCGTTGGGCCAGCGAATGTCCGGGCGCAGGGCGGTTGCCTCTGCCACCGCGTCGGCTACGGCCAGGGCGGCGGCCAGCGTGAGCGGCAACAAGCCGGCGACCGAGCCGGGCGGACGCAGGACGAGGCTGAGGTATAAGTTGGCGCCGGGGGGCGAGGCCCAGGCGTGGCCATGGCGGCCGCGGCCAGCGGTTTGCGCCTCCGCGACGAACACGGCGCCATGCGGCGCGCCGGCGGCGGCGGCGCGGGCGGCGATGGTCTGGGTGGAATCCACCGAGCCCAGGCGTTCGACTGGACCGAACGTCGCGCCGGAAGCCGAGCCCGATGCCGCCGGCGGCTCGCCCTGGAAGGTCCGTGGCACGGCTAGACCGGAGCGATGCGCATGGCCAGATCCACGGCGGGCGCGGAGTGGGTCAGCGCGCCGACGCTGATGAAGTCCACGCCGGTTTCGGCGTAGGCGCGGACCGTAGCCAGGTTGACGCCGCCGGAGACCTCGAGCTCGGCGCGGCCGGCGGTGGTGGCGACGGCGGCGCGCACCTGTTCCGGGGTCATGTTGTCGAGCAAAATGCGCTGCGCGCCGCCGGCCAGCGCCGTTTCCAGTTCCTCGGCGGTGCGCACCTCGATCTCGATGGTCATGCCCGCCGCGTCGCCGCGGCTCTCCAGCGCACGGCGCAGCGCCGCGGCGACCCCGCCGGCCAGGCGGATATGGTTGTTCTTGATCAATACGCCGGCGGAAAGATCGCCGCGGTGGTTGACGCCGCCGCCGCAGGTGACGGCGTATTTCTCCAAGGCGCGCCATCCCGGCAGCGTTTTGCGCGTATCCAAAATGCGCGCCCGGGTGCCCTGCACGGCGGCAACGAACTGGCGGGTCAGCGTGGCCACGCCGCTGAGATGCTGGAGAAAATTCAACAGCACGCGTTCGCAGGCCAGCAATTGGCGGGCGTTGCCGCGCAAGACGGCCACCACCTGCCCTGGCGCCAGGCGCACGCCATCGAAGACCTCCCGGTTATGGCTGACCACCACCGGAGGACGGCGGTCGCCCGCGGGCAACAGCGCGTTATAGGCGGCAAAGACGCGGGGCGTTAAATCCAAGCCGGCGAGCACGCACTCCTGCTTGGCCACGACCGCCGCCTGCGCCTCCTGATCTGCCGCCACCGTCAGGCGGGAGGTGGCGTCGGCCACGGTGCGGTCCTCATGCAGGGCGGCGTCAATCAATTCCCGCACGCGGCGGGCGTTCCAGTCCATAGCTCCAAATTGTACGGGCTAGATCTCGGCGTAGAAGTTCTTCTCCCAGCGGAAGGGGCGGAGTTTGGCGAGCTGATCGGCCGTCAAGGCGCCGCGGTCGGAGGCGGCGGCGTTGGCCTGGGCGTGGGCCGGCGTGCGCATGCCGGGAATGACGGTGGAAACGGCCGGCGAGGAGAGGCAGAAGCGCAGCGCCGTCTCCGGCATCTGCTCGATGGTGATGTCCAAGGCGCGGCTGATGCGGTTGACCCGGTCCCAGACCTCTTCCTTGCGCCCGCCGCCGAAGTACAGGTTGCGGAAGTCATCGGGCGGGAAGACCGTCTCCGGCCGGATCTTCCCGGTCAGGGCGCCTTCATCAAACGGCACGCGGGCAATGACACCGATATTGTGCTGCTGGCAGTAGGGCAGCAGCTCGTCGTCCGGCGATTGGTCGAAGACGTTGTAGATCACCTGCACCACGTCCACCAGGCCGGTGGCCAGGGCGCGGAGCGCGTTGTTGGGCTGGTGGTCGTTGATGGAGATGCCGATAAAGCGCGCCCGTCCCGAGCGGCGGATCGCGTCCACCGTGGCGCGCCATTGGTCTTCCTTGGCCCAGGGGTCGTTCCAGACATGGAACTGAAACAGGTCAATCTCCCGGCCCAGGTTGCGGTAGCTGCGCTCCAGGCATTCCATGACGTAGGCGCGGGGGAAAACCTCGTCCAGCCGGGAATCCGGCGCGGCGGGCCAGAGCAGATTCTTGGGCGGCACCTTGCTGGCGATGATCACCTCGGTGGACTTGCCGAAGGCGCGGGCCAGCAATTGTTCGCTATGGCCGTCGCCATAGGCCAGGGCGGTGTCGAAAAAGTTGACCCCTGCGTCGCGGGCCGCTTGCAAGGCGCGGATCGAACCGGCGTCCTCGGCGCCGATCCACTGGCGCCCGCTGATGCCCCAAGCGCCGAATCCAATTTCACTGACCTTCAATCCCGTGCGGCCCAATGTGCGATAGTGCATGGTCCGATTATGAAGCAGCGCCGGCGGCGGTCAACGAGCGGGCGCCGGCCAACGCGCCGAGAATTTGCGCCTCGGCGCCGACGCGGCTGGCGAGAACGCGGACGGGAAAAAATGGCATCGCGGCGGACAAACGGCGGCCCAGCTCGGCGGCGGGTTCGCGGCGGCTGCCAATGCCGCCGCCGAGGATGATGGCCTCCGGATCGAGCATGGCGACGGCCCCGCTGAGGCCGACGGCGAGATGATCCCAGGCGTCTGAAAGGATGCGCGCGGCGCGGTCGTCGCCGCCGGCCGCGGCGGCGAACACCGCGCGGGCGTGCGCCGCCGCCCGGCTGTCCTCGCCGCAGGCGAATTGGCGGCCGATGCCATAACCGCTGGCGAAGCTTTCCAAGCAGCCGTGCTCGCCGAAGTCCTGGCCGAGAAACTCCCGGCCGGTGAGGGCGAAGGCGATTTCGCCGGCTTGGCCGCGGGCGCCGCGCCAGAGCTGGCGGTCGAGGACCGCTGCTGCGGAGGTGCCGGTGCCGATGCCGACAAAGATGTACGAAGCGATCTCCCGGCCCCAGCCGTGGGCCAATTCGCCTAGGGCGGCGGCCTTGACGTCGTTTTCCATCCACACCGGCGCGCCCCAGCGGCGCGCCAGACGGTCGCGCAGGGGAATGTCCCGAGCATCGCCGAACAAATTGGCCAGCACGCTGACCGTGCCGGCGGCGGAATTGACGAAGCCGGGAACGGCCAGGCCGATGCCCGCCAAGCGGCCGCTGGGAACCGCGGACTCCGCCTGGCGGCGGAGTTGGTCCCATTGCCGCAGCAGACTCTCCACCGGATCGGCGGAATCAAGCGGTGACAAGCCGGCGGCGGCGCGGGCGGCGATGGCGCCATCCGCTCCGGCCACGGCCAGGCGGCTGTTGGTGCCGCCCAGATCGATGCCCAGCCAATAATCGTGTGTCAACGTCCATCCCTTTCTTCCCTTGCCAACGGGGGAAACCGGGCTCGCGCCGCGGCGGGGCAGTCCCATACCAGTGCGGAGGTAAAAGCGCCCGCGCCGCACCGTGATGCCTCATCTTGAGCCGCTTCCCCGATGGTAAGTTAAAGGCAATGGGCGGGACGGGTCTTCTCGGCCCGCCGCCACCTCCAGCCGATCCCTTCTCTATGCTCCGCCTTCCGTCCCTGCCGAAACACCGCGCCTGGTTAGCGATGTTGGCGTTGCCGGTCGTGTTGGGCTTGGCGCTGCTGGCGCAACGGCCGAAGCAACGGCATCGCCCCAAGCCGCTGCCCGTCAGCCAAATCCCGCCGGTGCACTTCGTGAACATCGCCAAGCCGGCGGGGCTGATGATGCTGGATGTCTACGGTGGCGACAAAACGAAGGATTACATCATCGAGACCACCGGCAACGGCGCCGTGGTCTTCGATTACAACAACGACGGCTGGCCGGACATCTATTTACCCAATGGCTCGACGGTCAAGGGCTTTCCCAAGGGCCAGGCGCCGATCGGACGCCTGTACCGCAATAACCACAATGGCACCTTCACCGATGTCACCAAGCAGGCGGGGCTGTGGGGGCATCCCGGCTGGGGGCAAGGCGCCTGCGTCGGCGACTACAACAACGACGGCTACTTGGACCTGTACGTGACCTATTGGGGCCACAACGTCCTCTATCGCAACAACGGCAACGGCACGTTTACGGACGTGACCAAGCAGGCCGGGCTGTACACCAAGAAAAAACATTGGAGCACCGGCTGCGCCTTCACCGATTACAACCATAGCGGCTACGCCAGCATTTTCGTGGCACGCTACGTGGATTTCCATTACAACCGCGTGCCCAAGCCGGGGCAGGGACCCTGGTGCCAATGGAAGGGCATCCCGGTGATGTGCGGACCGCGGGGCCTGCCCGGCACGACCAATGCCCTCTATCGCAACAACGGCAATGGCACCTTCACCGACGTGACCAAGGCCGCGGGCATCAACCATCCGCACGGCTATTACGGCTTCACGCCGCTGACCGGCGACTACTCCCATGACGGCTGGGACGACATCTACGTCAGCGACGATTCCACGCCCAACATCCTGTATCACAACAACCGTAACGGCACGTTCACCGATGTCGCGACCATGGCCGGGGTGGCCTTCAACGGCGACGGCGCCGAGCAGGCGGGCATGGGGGTGTCGGCGGGGGATTACTTGCGCAACGGCAACTTGGATATTGTCAAAACCAATTTTTCCGACGATACGCCGACGCTGTACCGCAACGAAGGCGACGGCACCTTCGACGACGTCACCTACCAAGCGGGACTGGGGAATATCACCAAGTGGCTGGGTTGGGGCGTGGCGTTTTTGGATTATGACAACAGCGGCTGGCCGGGCATTTTCATCAACAACGGCATGGTGTATCCGGAGGTGGATGGCAAGGGCCTGGGCACCACCTACCGGCAGCCGAAGGTGCTGTATTACAACCTCCACGACGGCAAATTCGCCAACATCACGGCCCGGGCGGGCAGCACGCTGTCCGAGCCCATGTCGGCTCGCGGCTTGGCGGTGGGCGACCTGTTCAACGACGGGCATTTGGAGGTGGTGGTCAACAACATGAACCAGCGCCCGTCGCTCTACGAAAATCTTGGGCCGATCGGCAACTTCGTCAACCTGCACCTGATCGGCGTCAAATCCAACCGCGCGGCGCTGGGCGCGGAGTTGATGCTGTACCAGGACGGGTTGAAGACCATGAAGGAAGTGCGCAGCGGGGGCAGCTTCATTTCGCAGAGCGACCTGCGGATTCAGTTCGGCCTGGGCAAAGACAAAACGGCGCAGAAGATCGTGATTCATTGGCCCAGCGGAATCGTCAACACGCTGCGCAACCTGCCCGCCAACCGGTTTTACACCGTGGTTGAGGGCAAGGGCGTCATTGCGTCGCTGACGCGCGGCATCGGGCTGAAGCCGCTGCATTGAGGCCGGTATACTGAGAAAAGCACGCGGCGGAGGTTCGCCGCGGCTATTCCCGACATGATTCAACTCACCGGGGCCGCCAAGCATTTTGGCGACCGCACCTTATTTTCCAATGCCGACTGGCTGCTCGGCGACCAAGACCGGGTGGGGCTGGTAGGCGCCAACGGCAGCGGCAAGACCACGCTGCTAAGGATCCTCGCCGGCTTGGAGCCGCTCGACGCCGGCAGCCTCGTCCAGACCAAGCGCCAGACCGTCGGATATTTGCCGCAGGAAGGGCTGACGGCGGCGGGAAAGACCCTGCTGGAAGAATGCCGCACGGTCTTCGGCCATCTGTGGGACATGGAGAGCGAGTTGCGCGCCTTGGAGCCGCGGCTGGCCACCGTCCAGGGCGATGACGCGGCCGCCGTGCAGGAGCGCTACGCCCAGTTGCAGCACGCGTTTTTGGTAGGCGGCGGCTTTGAGGTGGACGCGCGCATCGGCGTGGTGCTGGCCGGCCTCGGCTTCCCGCCCGAACAACTGCACTGGCCCTGCGAGGCGTTCAGCGGCGGCTGGCAAATGCGCATCGCGCTGGCCAAGCTGCTGTTGGCGGAGCCGGAGGTTCTGCTGCTGGACGAGCCCACCAATCACCTCGATTTGGAAGCGCGCAACTGGCTGGAGGAGTTCCTGCGGCGCTACCCGCACGCGTGCGTGCTGGTTTCCCACGACCGGTATTTTTTGGACGCCGTGGTGGAGCGCACCGTCGAGCTGGCGCACGGGCGGCTGACGCTGTACCACGCCAACTACACGAAATACATCGTGCAGCGGGATCAGCGCCTGGAGCAGTTGCGGGCGGCGGAGCGCAACCAGCGCGAGCGCCGGGGGCAGCTCGAAGTGTTCATCAACCGCTTCCGCTATTCCGCCACCAAGGCCAAGCAGGTGCAGAGCCGGATCAAGGAATTGGAGCGGATGGAAGTCATCGAAGTCCCGCCCGAAGAGCCGGTGATTCACTTCCGCTTTCCCCAGCCCAAGCCCAGCGGGCGGCGGGTGCTGGAACTGCGGGGCGTGGCCAAGAGTTACGGAGAGAAGGAAGTATTCCGCGGCGTCAACTTCATCCTGGAACGGGGCGACCGGGTGGTGCTGGTGGGGCACAACGGCGCGGGCAAAAGCACGCTGATGCGGGTGATGGCGGGCCAGGACGAACCCACCGAAGGTGAGCGCGTGGTGGGGCATGAGGTTTCGATGGATTTGTTCGCCCAGGACCAATACAAGGTCCTGGATCCGGAAGAGCGCATGCTGGACGATCTGACCGCCATCAGCCCGGTGCTGATGGGCCCGCAACTGCGCTCCATGCTCGGCTGCTTTTTGTTCAGCGGCGACGACGTGTTCAAAAAAATCGGCGTGTTGAGCGGCGGCGAACGCAACCGCTACGCGCTGGCGCGGATGCTGTTGCAGCCCTCGAACCTGCTGCTGCTGGACGAGCCCACCAACCACCTGGACCTGCGCGCCAAGGACGTCCTATTGGAGTCGCTGCAAGCCTACAACGGCACGCTCGTCTTCGTCTCCCACGATCGTTATTTTATTGACGGTTTGGCCAACCGCGTGGTCGAGGTGGCCGACGGCGGGATCACCGTTTACGACGGTGATTACGAGGATTATCTCTACCGCAAGGAGCACGGCAGCGCGGCGCAGATGGAAATGCAGAAATCCCCCGCCGCGGATACCACCGCCAAACCCAAGGCGGCGGAGCCCAAGGCCGAACGGCCGAAACGGCGGCTGAACCCGCAAAAGCGGGAGAAGATCGAGCAGGCGGTGAAGGGACTGGAAGAGGACATCAGCCGCGTGGAAGCGGAGCTGAGCATGCTGGAAGGCGCCATGGCCCGGCATGAGACGTTTCGCGACCCGAGCAAAGCGCAGTCCACCGTGGCGCGGTACGAAGAACAAAAAGAGAAGCGCGCCAAGCTGTACTCGGAGTGGGAAAAGAAATCGGCCCTGCTGGAGGAAGCGGCGGCGCATTAGCCGCCTCGGCAGGCGGCCGGGAGGCGCCCCGGGAAGCGCTGGTGCGGCAAGCCCTGGCGCCGCCTGGGCCCGGCCGGGGAACGGGCCGGGCAAGCCAAGCTGCGGCACAATTGGGCTTGGTGCAACGGCGGCGATCCGTCCCCGCCGAGCGCGAACGGCGCCCCGCACGGAAAGACCAACGCGAATGCCCGCCTCCAAACCCTTCCCTTCCCTGCCCGCGCTGCGGCCCGCGGCGGAGTGCCGCTGGGATTTGGTGGCGCTGGGCGAAGTGATGCTGCGCTTCGACCCTGGACCGCGGCGAATATGGACGGCGCGCAGCTTTGAAGTCAGCGAAGGCGGCGGGGAGTACAACGTGGCGCGCGGGCTGCGCCGGTGTTTCCGCCAGCGCACGGCGATTGTCACCGCCCTGGCGGACAATCCCTTGGGGCGGCTGGTCGAGGATCTGATGCTGCAAGGCGGGGTGGACCTCGCCTTGTTGCGCTGGACGCCCTACGACGGCGTCGGCCGGGCGGCGCGCAACGGTTTGAACTTCACCGAACGCGGCTTCGGCCTGCGCCCGGCCTTGGGCTGCTCCGACCGCGGCCATACGGCGGTGTCCCAATTGCGGCCTGGGGAGATTGATTGGGAGGACATTTTCGGCCGCCAGCGGGCGCGGTGGTTCCATACCGGCGGTATCTTCGCGGCGCTATCGGATTCCACCGCCGCGGTGGCGCAGGAAGCGATGCGGGCGGCGCGCCGGCATGGGACGGTGGTTTCTTACGACCTGAACTACCGGGAGTCGTTGTGGCGGGCGCACGGCGGCCAGGCACGCGCGCGGGAGGTGAATCGCGCGCTGGCGCCGCTGGCGCACGTGATGCTGGGCAATGAGGAGGATTTCACCGCCGCGCTGGGCCTGCCCGGCTGGGACGAGGCGAAGGGGCGGGCGGAAACGGAAACCTGCCGCGCGGTGTTGCGCGCGGCAGCGGGGGAGTTCGGCTTTCCCGTGGTGGCGACGACGCTGCGCACGGCGCACACCGCAACACGCAATGACTGGGGCGCGATCTGCCTTTGCGCCGGCCAATGGCATGAGGCGGAGGTGCGGCAGGGGCTGGAGATTTATGACCGCGTCGGCGGCGGCGATTCCTTCGCCTCGGGATTGATCTACGGCTTCCTGTCCGGCCAGGGAGCGCAGTGGGCGGTGGAATGCGGCGCGGCGCACGGCGCGCTGGCCATGACCACCCCGGGCGACACCAGCATGGCGATGCTGGAAGAGGTGACCCGCGCGATGCGCGGCGTCAGCGCGCGGATAGCGCGCTAAGGGCGGACGGCTGCGGGGGCGCCAATGCAGAAAGCGGAGATCAAGGAACGCATCGCGGCCGCCGGCGTGATTCCGGTCATCCGTGCCGGCAGCACGGCGGAGGCGATGCAGGCGGCGGAAGCCGTGGCGGCGGGCGGCATCCCGGTGGTGGAGATCACCATGACCGTGCCCGGAGCGATCGAAGCCATCGCCGCGCTGCGGCGGCGGATGGGCCCGGCGGTCACGGTGGGCGCAGGCACGGTGCTGGACGCCGACGCCGCGCGGCGCTGTCTGGCGGCGGGCGCGGAGTTTCTGGTCAGCCCGGGGCTGGATGTGGCCACCATCGCCGCGGCACGGCAAGCCGGCTGCCTGATGCTGGCCGGAGCGCTGACGCCGAGCGAGATCCTGGTCGCCTGGCGGGCGGGCAGCGATCTGGTCAAAGTGTTCCCCTGCGGCAGCATGGGAGGGCCAGCGTACGTCAAGGCCTTGCGTGGGCCGTTGCCCCAGATCCCCCTCGTGCCGACCGGCGGGGTAAAGCTGGACAACGTGGCGGCCTATCGCGCCGCCGGCGCGGTGGCGGTGGGCGTCGGCGGCGAGCTGATCCCGGCGGCGGCATTGCGCGCCGGTCGGAGCGAGGAAATTACCGCCTTGGCGCGGCAGTTCCTGACCGCCTGGGGCCCACCGCCCGAGCATCAGGAGTGACGCCAGCGCGGCGCGCAGCGCGCTCGCAGGCGTCTCATTCTTAGCGATTTCTAATTAATTAAGTGATTGATTTGCAGCTACTTGGCTCCGCCGCAGCGGGCGAAAAAGTGAAACTGGCCGGCAACGCCTTAAGCGCCAAAACGGAGCCGCCGCTCATGCAATCAGCATGCAATCACCGTAGCTGAGGAAGCGGTAGCCAGCGGCAACGGCATGGCGGTAGGCGGCGAGGATCGGCTCGCGGCCAGCGAAGGCGGCAACCAGCATCAGCAGCGTCGAGCGGGGGGCATGGAAGTTGGTGAGCAGACCATCCACTACATGCACGGGGCGCCCCGGATAAAGAAACAGGTCGGTTTCTCCCTCGCTGGCGACGACCTGCCCATGAGCGGCGTAACTGGCCTCAAGCGCTCGCGTCACCGTAGTGCCAATGGCGATCACCCGGCGGCCTTCGCGCCGGGCGCGGGCGACCGCGGCGGCGGTCGCGGCGGGGATTTGGTAGCGTTCGGTGTGCATGGCATGGCGCTCGATCTCCGCTTCCCGCACTGGCTGGAAGGTGCCGAGACCGACTTCGAGCGTAATCGTGGCGCGTTCCACTCCCTGCGCGTCCAGGGCTTGCAGGACGGCCGGGGTGAAGTGCAGGCCGGCGGTGGGCGCCGCCGCCGAACCTGGTTGGCGGGCGAAGACGGTTTGATAGCGCTCGCGATCTTCGGGACTTTCCGGCAAGTCCGGCGAACGATGGATGTAAGGCGGCAGGGGCAGTCGGCCCAAGCGGTCCAGCAAGGCGAAAAACTCCCCTTGCCACTCGAAGCGCAAAACCCGCTCGCCGAATGCGCCGCGGCCGACGATTTCCGCGCTGATATCCGGCTCCTGCCCGGACGGATTGCCGGCGAACACAATCCGTTCCCCCACCGGCAGCTTGCGGCCGGGGCGAACCAAAGCTTCCCAGGTGCGCTCGTCTAGACGGCGGGTGAGGAGCACCTCGACGCGCCGGGTCAAAAAATCCCTGCGGGCAGGATTGCGTGGACCGGGAAGGGGAAAGGCACGAAGCCCGGCGCGGCGGCCGAAAAGGCGGGCGGGAATGACGCGGCTGTCGTTGAATATGACGAGATCGCCGGAGCGCAAGTGCCGCGGCAGATCGCGAAAATAGCCGTCGGCGCAGGCGCCGGTACGGCGGTCCAGCAGCAGCATGCGCGCGGCGTCGCGCTGCGGAGCGGGGTGCTGGGCGATCCGCTCCGGCGGCAGATCATAATCAAAATCCTCCAGGCGCACGGAAGTTCAGTTTAGCGGGTCCGTCTTGCGCCCCGCGCCCAGCGTCGCCGCGAGCAGGGCGGGATGATCGGACAGAATTCCCGCGATTCCGAGGGCGGTGAGCTGGCGCATGCGCGCCGGGCGATTGACCGTCCAAGCGAGCACGGGCAGATGGCGGCGGCTGCAGGCGCGGAGAAAGGGCGCGGTGACGCGGCGTTCGTGGGCGGCCACGCAGGCGAGGGCAACGCCGGGCCAGCGCAACGGCTGGCGGGAGGCGATGTTCCAGCAGAGGGGCAAAGCGGGTTCCAATACGGCCAGGCGGCGGAGCACAACCGGATCGAAGGAGCTGACGACAAAGCCGCGCCGCGGCCGCTTCCGGCGCAACACATGGACCAGCAGCTCCTCGCTCCCAGGCGCTTTCAGTTCCAAGTCCAGCCAGCAACGTGAGCCATAGGACCGCAAGACCTCGGGAAGCGTGGCGAGATGCGGCTGCAGACGGCGCAGCTCTTGTAACGAGGTGGCGGCGATAGAGCGCCAGCCCAGGCGGGCATTATGATGCACCACCAGATGGCCATCCCCAGTGCCGCGGACGTCCAACTCCAAACCGCCCAGGCCAGCGGCATAGGCGCGATGAAACGCGGGAAGAGAATTCTCCGCTTCCTGCGTCGCTTGCCCCAGACGCTGCAGGCGATGGCCGCGATGGCCCACGAGCAATAACGGAACAGCAGAGTGAACGGGCGCGAGCCGAGGCGGTTGGGGACTGGCGCCCAGGGCGGGGTCCAACGCAAGGGGCCGAAGGGCCGATCGGCGCCGCGAGGGCGCCTTTCGCCACTCTTTGAGAGCCGGGTATTTCAGATTTTGGAAATGCATGGGAGTTTTTCTCCCCGAACGGCAAACAAATAGATTTTAATAGACTTATTCTTGCGCGTGGGCATGGCTCTGGGCGCTGTTTTGCCAGCAGAATCAGGCATCCTGTGATATAGTGGATTTTTCGGCGTCGTTCGCTGCGACCGCCGGGCCAAAGTCGGCTGGGCCTTAATCGCCGAAACGAGAGCTTATGAACAAACCCCGCATGATGAAATACTCCCTCATCCCCCAGGGGACGCGGGCCATCGTTTGTGAAGGAACCATCCGCCTGGCGCTGGTGGATAACGGCAAGCTGGATAAATATTGCCGCAACAACGGGCGCAAACTGCCGGCGGATGAAGACATCCAGTGGGCATTGAAGCATGCGTTGCTGGCGCGCTATCGCGTCTTCAGCAAGCCCATGTCGCGGCGCGAAGTGGAAACCGCCGCACGCCTGGCGGAAACATAATCCGCGCTCCTGCCAACCTGAGGTTCACTCAGCGCCCGCCTTCCGGCGGGCGTTTTTTTTACTCCTCGGAATCCTCGGCGAACTGCTTTTCCACCTCGCCCAGCACCGCGGTAACCGTGGTCGCCTGGCCCTGGCGCCAGGCGGTTTCGATGCGCTCCGCTTCCTCCGGGTAACGCATGGCGATCATGCGCAGGGCTTGGGCCGGGGGCTCGGCGCCAGCCCCAAGGGCCGCCATTTGCGCCCGCAACATTGCCATGCCCTGGACCATCGCTTCATCGTCGCTCAGGCGTCCACCGTTCATGCCGCCAGTTTAGCAGGGGCCCGCCGCGGGCAGCGGCACATAGAATGGAAAGAGCGATGGCGGGAGCGGGTCTTTACGGGGAACGATACGACGTGGCCGTGGTGGGCGGCGGGCACGCCGGATGCGAAGCGGCGGTGGCGGCGGCGCGGATGGGTTTACGCACCGCGCTGTTCACGCTGAACCTGGATCTGATCGCGCAAATGTCCTGCAATCCGGCGATTGGCGGCATCGCCAAGGGACACCTGGTGCGGGAAGTGGACGCACTGGGCGGCGTGATGGGGCAGGTTGCGGACGACACCGGCATCCAGTTCCGGCTGCTGAACACCAGCCGCGGGCCGGCGGTGTGGTCGCCCCGGGCGCAGTCCGACAAGAAGCAGTACCGGATTCGCATGCGGCAGGTGCTGGAGGCGGAGCCCAATCTCCACATTCGCCAAGCCGAGGTCGTGGACGTCGTGACTGAGCCGGCGGACGGCGAAGGGCGGAGGCGGGCGACGGGAGTGCAGTTGCGCGATGGACGCCGGATTACGGCCCAGGCGGTGGTCATCACCACGGGAACGTTCCTGAACGGGCTGATTCACGTCGGCGAGACGACCTATCCGGCGGGGCGCAGCGGCGAGCCAGCGGCACATCATCTGGGCGAGGCGTTGAAGCGGCTGGGCTTTTCGTGCGGACGGCTGAAAACGGGAACGCCGCCGCGGCTGGACGGTCGCAGCATTGACTGGAGCCAATTCCAGGCGCAGCCGGGGGACGCCGAGCCCACGCCGTTTTCATTTTTGACCCGCCGCATCAGCCGGCCGCAGGTGCAATGCCACATCGCCTATAGCAATTTGGAGACGGCGCGGATCATTCGCGAGAACCTGCACCGCAGCCCGCTATATTCCGGGCAGATCGCCGGCGCGGGTCCGCGGTATTGCCCCAGCTTCGAGGACAAGATCGTTAAGTTCCCGGATAAGGACCGGCACCAGATTTTTTTGGAGCCGGAAGGGCTGGACACGAACGAAATCTACGTCAACGGCTTTTCGACTTCCATGCCGCTCGACGTGCAGGCGGCAATGCTGGCGTCCATTCCCGGCCTGGAACGGGCGGAGATGCTGCGGCCCGGTTACGCCATCGAATACGATTTCGTGCAGCCGACGGAGCTGGGGCCGACGCTGGAGACCAAAGCCATCGCGGGATTGTTTTTGGCCGGTCAGATCAATGGCACCACGGGATATGAAGAGGCGGCGTGCCAAGGGCAGCTTGCCGGCATCAACGCGGCGCTGGCGGTCAGGGGCGAGGAAGCCCTGATCTTGAGCCGCACGGAAGCGTATGCGGGGATTTTGGTGGACGATTTGATCGCCCGCGGAGCGGATGAACCCTATCGCATGTTCACCTCCCGGGCGGAGTTCCGCCTGCATCTGCGCATGGACAATGCCGACCGGCGCTTGACGCCGCTGGGACGGCGGGTGGGGCTGGTGAGCGCGGAGCGATGGGCGGCGTTTTGCGCCAAGCGGGAGCGGATTGAAACGCTCGCGGCTTTTTTCGCGGAACACCGGCCGGATCCGAAAACACCGGCGGGTGCGGCGGTGCACGCCAAAGCGGGTGGACCATTGCCCGACCGGCCCACGGCGGAACAATTGCTGCGGCGGCCGGAACTGCGCTTCGGCGACTTTCTACCGCTGTTGGAGGCGCATCTACCCGGGGTGTTGGCGGCGCAGCGGGAGGCGGACCCGGCGGGCTGGGAACAGCAGGCGGTGGAAACCGAGATCAAATTCGCCGGCTATCTGGCGCAGCAACGGCGGGAAATGGAACGGGTGCGGAAGGCGGAGGGACAAGCGATTCCGGCGAGCTTCAACTACACCGCAGTGTCCGGGCTGTCGCGGGAAATGAAGGAGAAGCTGAACCGCGTGCGGCCGTTGACCTTGGCGCAGGCGGCGCATATTCCTGGGGTCACGGCTGCGGCGGTTTCCCTGCTGCATGTGCTGATCGAGGCGCAGGGGCGGGCGCGGGCGCGGACCGGGGAACAACAACTACAAGCGTAGGAGAATAGCACCATGGCGACAACCGAAATGACGACAACTGTAAAGTTAACGGTTTCCGACGGCAGCGAGATGTCGGCGTTCGTGGCACGGCCGACGGGCACGCCGCGGGGCGGGTTGCTGGTGTTTCAGGAGGCGTTCGGCGTCAACGCGCACGTTCGCGACGTGACCCAGCGCTGGGCGGCGGAGGGATACACGGCCATTGCGGCGGAGTTGTACCACCGGAGCGGGCCGGGCTTCGAGGGCAAATATGATGACTTTCCGGCGGTGATGGAACATATGAAACAGCTCACGCCGGAGGGATTGGCGGCGGATATCCGGGCGGCGCACGGATGGCTGGAGAAGGAAGGCCGGATCGGCGGCGCGGCCAAGGACCGCATCGGGGCGATTGGGTTTTGCATGGGCGGCCGGGTAGCGATGTTGGCGGCGACGGCGGCGCCGCTGGCGGCGGCGGTCAGCTATTACGGCGCGGGATTTCCGGTGGAGAAGGCGGCGGAGGTGAAAGCGCCGCTGATGATGTACTGGGGCGGGCTGGACAAGCACATCACGCCGGAGATCCGGCGCGGGCTGGTGGATGCGTTGACGGCGGCGGGCAAGGAATTTAGTTCGACGGTGTTTTCAAAAGCCGACCACGGCTTCAACTGCGACCAGCGAGCCAGCTTCAACCCCGAGGCGTCGGCGCTGGCGGACGCCATGACGCGGGCCTTCTTCGAGCGGCACATCCGGTAGCGGAGCAGCGTATCGACGGCGGCCCGGTATTTTCCGCGAAAGTCGGCGTTCAAGGTAGCCGCGCAGGGCGTCGTCAGCGTTGCCCCGGCGAGCTTCGCGGCGCGCTGATCACTCCGGCGCCGCCCTGCTGGCACCGCAGGCGGACGGGACAGTCGGCGCTGTGCGCGAGCCCCTCCTACCAAGCGTAACCGGCCAGGAAGGTCGCCTCCATTCGCGAGCGCAGCTCACAGTACGCCTCAGCCGGGCAAATTAGGAGAGATCCGCGTTCAACCGGTGCCCGCGCCAGCAGGGCCGACCATCGGCCGCCTCTTGCGATGCCGACGCGCCCGTGACCAAGCGCGAAGACCTACCGCAACCGCCTGACAGGGCTAGGGCCGCCACCCGCGCCGGTCGGCGCCATGGGCATCAGCCCGCGCCGCCGGCGGCCGCGTCCACAGAACCCAATGCACCTCCGGCACGTCCACGTCCGCCGCCACCAGTACCCTCGGCCCCACGTGGTCACCCCGGATTCGCGCCGCGAAGATCTGGTTGTCCACCCGGTACGGCACCAGCCCGTCCGGCCGCACGTCCAGAATTTCCGTGTCCTTCGCCCGCCCCCAAAGATTGAAGGGAGCGCGACGTTGGCGCCATTCACCTGCGCTCCCAAAGTCCCGTCCGGACCGCACGGACCGCCGGAGGTCCCGGCCACATGCAAGTTCAGAAAATCGCGCCATCGCGCGCGCCGCACCGCCTCCTCGCCCGGCGCCGGGTGCGCCAGGAAGGCCAAAACCATCGCTGACCACTCCCCATAGAGCAGGGACCCGCCGTAAGCCGAGGACCCCGCGATTGCCGACCCCACGTCAAAGAATCCCCCGCCCCGCGCCCCCAGAGCGTAGGGATAGGTCAACGGGTCCGCTGGGTGACTGGGACGCAGCACGGTGACGAACTTCGCCAGCGCCGCGGGCCACAACACGTAAAGATCGCCGTCGTTGTCGCGGTAAACCCTCGCCACGCCGGTATCAATGCTCGCCGCGTTCTCCGGCGCTGGCACGATGTCGTCCACCGCCGTCAGGACCTGATACGCCCCCGGTCGGTACAACCGTGCCGAGCCGCTGCATGGGAAGACCCCGCCCAGCGTCGCCGCCAGGTAATCGGCCCGCAATGCCTCGGCCAGCAGCCGTCCCGCCCCCGCAGCGCGCGCGGCTAGCACCGGCCCTCGCGCCGCCGGCCCCGTCGCCCCCCGCCCCGTCACCGCCGGTCCTGTCGCCGCCGGTCCAGCCGCCGCCAACGCCGGCCCGCAAGCGCGAAGATAGTGGGATGGGCGTCCTCGCCTGTCCGCGTTTTGGCGGCCGGGGACGGCGGCTCGGCCGGGCAGCCGGGACGGCTACCCTACTGCTGCGCTCGGCGCGAAGAAAGTGGGATAGGCGTCCTCGCCTGTCCGCGTTTTGGCGGCCGGGGACGGCGGCTCGGCCGGGCAGCCGGGACGGCTACCCTACTGCTGCGCTCAGCGCGAAGATAGTGGGATGGGCGTCCTCGCCTGTCCGCGTTTTGGCGGCCGGGGACGGCGGCTCGGCCGGGCAGCCGGGACGGCTACCCTACTGCTGCGCTCGGCGCGAAGAAAGTGGGATGGGCGTCCTCGCCTGTCCGCCTCGCGCCCGCCCCGTGGAATAGGCTTCAGCCTGTGTGGCGACCGGCTTCAGCCGGCGCCCGGAACCAATGCACAGCACGGATCTCGCCGGCGCCCGCTGGGCGGCAGGGGTTGATCGCGGCCGGCTCAGCCGCCAGCGGTGAAGCTGGCGGGGGAAGGTACCCGCCGAAGCGAGCCCGAGCCGGCCAGCGGTGAGCATAACAGAAGTTAGATTGGCGAGTTAGTGCCGCCAAGGGCGGCACCGGGCACGGGCTTGCGCCGGCACCGGCATTGCCGACAAGTGAGGATGGCGCCAGCACGAGCGGGGCGGACGATGGGCGGGCGCGTGGCCCAGCCCAGCCGCCCGCGGGGCGGCCCGCTTACGCGACAGCGCGGGTGGGGTAGATGCGGCGAGTCGTCGCACCCGCGCGAACACCGCCGGCAGGATGCCGGCGCTCCCGGATGCGCAACCTGGCACCACGCCGCTGGCGGAATGCCGGCGCTCCCGGATTGCTCCCGGATTGGGCCATGCTAGGCGGATGGCGCCGCTCCAGCCCGAACCGTCCGCTCCGCCAAACACCACCCAGGCTGCCGGCAAGCCGAGCCACCGGGCGCTGCTGGCTGGGGCCATCGGCAACATCCTGGAGTGGTACGACTTCGGGCTGTACGGGCTGCTGGCGCCGGTGCTAGCGCATTTGTTTTTTCCCGGCCAAAGCCATCTGGCGGCGCTGCTGGAGGTGTATGGGGGCTTCGCGGCGGGTTTTGCCATGCGCCCGCTGGGGGCGGTGGTGCTGGGGCGCTGGGGGGACCGGATCGGGCGCCGGTTCGTCCTGGTGGCGTCGGTGGCGCTGATGGGAGCGGCGACGATGGCCATCGGCGCATTGCCGAGTTACGCGGCCATTGGCGTGTGGGCGCCGGTGCTGCTGATCGTGATCCGGTTGTTCCAGGGCTTTTCAGTGGGCGGCGAGTTCGTGGGCTCGGTGACCTATCTGGTGGAGGTGGCCGAACCGCGGCGGCGAGGGCTGACCGGCAGTTTGGCGAACATAGGCTCGACGGTCGGCATGTTGCTGGCGGCAGGGGCGGCGGCGCTGGCGGCGGCGTGGGCCGGGCCCAGGCTTTTGGAAAGCTGGGCATGGCGGGTCCCATTCTTGGCGGGGGGCATATTGGCGCTGGCGGGATACCTGCTGCGGCGGCAGTTGCCGGAACCGGAACGGCACGGCGCGGAGGCTCCCGCGGCGAAGGCGCAGCCGCAATCCCAGAGCGGCGGGAAGAAACGGCGGCAGGCGCCGCTGGGACAAGCGCTGCGCGAGGCGCCGCGGCTGATGCTGCTAATCACGCTGTTCACCAGCGGCTATGGCATCGCCGACTATTTGACGATGGTCTTCCTGCCCACCTTCGCCCACACCTGGGGTCATTTCCCGCTGGCGGAAGTGTTGCGCATCAACACCGTGGGGCAGGCGGTGGCGCTGGCGGTGGTGCCGCTGGCGGGATGGATTTCCGACCGCTACTTGCGGCGGGGCAAGCTGCTGGCGCTGGCGTTCGCCGGCGTGGCGGTTTTCGCCTGGGATGGCTTCGCGCTGGCACGGCAAGGGAGCAGCGGCGGCCTTTGGCTGGCGCAGTTGGGATTCGCCGGATTGTTCGCGCTGATGATGGGCGCGGCGCCGGCGATGCTGGCGGAACAGTTTCCGCCGGCGTATCGCGTGACCGGACATGCGGTGGCGTTCAACGTGGGCATCGGCATGGCGGGAGGAACGGCGCCGCTGGTGGCGCTGGCGCTGATCCACGCAAGCGGAAACCCGATGGCGGCGGCGGGGTATTTGATCTTTGCGGCGGTGCTGGCGGCGGTGACGGTGGGGATGTTAACCGACCGGAGCCGGGAGCCCCTTGAATAGGCGGGGCGATAACGCATCGCATCGCTTCGTTAAACTTCATTGGCGCCTTCGCTGTGCTGCGGCTTTGTTTGGCTCCTTCGCTGCGCTGCGGCTTTGTTTGGCGCCTTCGCTGTGCTGCGGCTTCGCTCGGGCTCCTCGCGTACATACGGGTACGCTCCGTCGCCCTCGCTTGGGCCGCCTCGCGCTGCTCGGGACGTTGCTCGGCGATCTGCTTCGCTGCGCTTCCCCGCTTACATGGGCTCGGCGACAGACGCTGCATGCGAGGGGCGCTCGGAATTGCGCAGCGCCCGCACGCAGAAGTCTTTGTGGCGGGACGCCCGCCGGCTAAGCCGATAGCGCAATGGCCGACGAGGCCGTTGATAGGCTCCGGAGCGCGCCAGCGGCACGGCGTTCCGGGGGGACGCCGGGGCTAAAGCCCGGTCCTTATTGAGGCCGGAGTTTCGCGGCGCTAAAGCGCCGCACTTCACCCTCTGTGAGCGGTCCTGTTTTCAGCAGCCTTTGGGATCTATTCCACAACGAAGCGCAGCCGTCGCTGGCGGCGCTATTTTGTGCACAGCATGCCGCCGGCCCCGGCATTCATCGCAAGCGCGGCGGCGTATTAATTCCTACTCGCAGCGACATGGTGGCTCGACACGCCTCTGCCGTGGCCCCCGGGCCGAAGCGGCGCGCAGCCCATTCCCTGCGCGCCGCATTGATGGGCGCGGGCCCCAGCCCCGCCTGCGGCGGGGCGTCCCGCTTACGCGCCGGGCTGGGCCGCGGGCGCCCCACGGCCGCGGCGTCTTTCTCGCGGGCGGGGGGTCCGCTCCCCCGCGGCTGGGGGGCGCGGCGCGGCTCCCCCTCCCGGGCGCGGCCGTGGCGCGTTGTTTGGTGGGGTGCCGGCGGTCGCGCGTGCGCGGCACGCCACCACGACCGTGCACCCCCCGCGAGGCCGGGGGGCCCGGTCCGCCCCCCGCCGCAGGCGGGGCGCGTCGCTGGGGGCCGCTCCGCTTCCCTTATTTCTTCCCTTATTTCGGCGGGCCGCAGCTCTCTTCCGCGCGCCAGGGGCGCGCGGGGAGTTTCGCGGCCTCTCCGCGCCTGCTTTGCCCCCCGGGCAAAAGGCGCGGCCCCCGCGAGCGGGAGTTAGCCCTCGGCGAAGATGCCGGCACCGGATGCCGAATGGCCGTGTTGCGCCACCACCAGATCGTTCTTCACGGCGAAGATGCCAGGCAGCCGCGCCACCGCGATGTACGCCAGCCGGCGATCCATGATGTTCGCCACGACGCCATGCAGCGTGACGCGGTCGTCATTGACGACGATGCGAATGGTGTGCGCCGGATTTAACGCGTACCGCGCCAGCACCGCGTTGCCATAGATGGCCCGTGCGGCGTCGAAACGGGCGTCGTTGCCGATCAGGGATTGCAGGCGAATGTGATTCACCAACCCGCGCACGCCCTTGGTGTTTTCGACGATGTTGAGCGCGGCCCAGCGACTATTGGGATCCCAGGCGCTGCCGCTAACCGTGACCACGCCGTGATGGACGTGGACGGCGAAGAAGTTGAAGATCTGGCCCCAATCCAGGCGGCTGTAGATCAACCGCTGCGCGATCTTTTTGCGCAGTACTGCGTCGGGCACATAGGGAGCGTTGACCGCCACGCGGTTGACCAGGCGCCGCCCCGCGGCCACCTTCTGGGCCCAGTGCTGGGCTTTGAGTTCGGCGCGCAGGTCACGCACGGATCCAGTCAAAACCAGGCGGCTTGGCGTGACCGCGGCATGCACGGCGGCAAGCGCCAAATGGCGGGAGAACTTGGCATTGAGATAGCGGCTGACCTGAGCGTCCGCGGGCCGGGTCTGCGCCGGCGGGGGCGCGGCTGCCGCCAGTCCGACAAAAAGCGAGAGGATCGAAAACAACGCAACCATGCAATGCCGAGGGCCGCGCCGGTGGCCGCGCCGGTGCGGCGGGCCGGCGGACCGTGGCGCATGGAGTTTTGGAACGGGCATCTTGACCTCCTTTATCTATTTGACCGGCGGCGAAGAAATTAGTTCCACACGGACGGCAAATGGTCTTCAGATGGGCTTCACAATGTGCGGCGCAGTGCAGTCCTCGTCGTGCGCGGGATCCCGCGTTCGCTGCGGCGCAAGAGATTCGCATGCGCGGAGGAATCCGTTCCTGCGCACGGAACGTGACACGGTGGCCCAGGCGCCCGGCGATGGAGACGAACACGGCGAGGCGCGCGGGTGAGGACGGACCCGCGGAATGCGCACCGATCCGCTGCGAGCTACGCGGCAGAGTGGAGCGAGTGAAGCGAGGCGAGACGGACAGCGGCGCGCGGTTGACGGCTGCGGCGGGGCCGAAGGTTAGGCGGACGCGCAGGCCCAAGGCGCGGCGGATTGCCAGACGGCCAGGGGCGGTGCGGGGGGAGAAAGCGGCTCGAGGCGAACGAGGGAGTCGGGCGCTGCCAGGTAGCGGGCGGCGGTGGGACTGCCGGTGGCGGCTTGGTGCCAAGCGAGGGCACTCATCAAAGCGGCGCGCTCGGCGGGCTCCAGCGCCGCGGCGGGACGGAGAAACCCGTCGTGAATGTGGCCCGGCGTTACGGCGTCGGCGGGAACGTAGGCAAGGCCGCCGGTCATGCCCGCGCCGAAGTTGGCGCCGAAGGGGCCGAGAACGATGACGACGCCGGCGGTCATGTATTCGCAGCCGTGCTGGCCGACGCCTTCGACAACAGCCAGCGCGCCGCTGTTGCGCACGGCGAAGCGCTCGCCCGCACGGCCGGCGATGGCCACGCGGCCGGAGGTGGCGCCATACAGCACGGTATTGCCGGCAAGCACGTCGCCGCGCTGGGCGGCGGCGGCGCCGGCGTTGATGGCCACCTCGCCGCCGCTCAAGCCCTTGGCGACATAATCATTGGCCTCGCCGGAGAGGTGAAAGCGCACGGCGGGAATGAGGAAGGCGGCGAAGCTTTGCCCGGCGACGCCGGTGAAGTTGCAAACGACGAGCGGCGCGGCGCTAGGGTCCGCGGCCTGCGGCCGCCGGCGCAGCAGCTCACCGCTCAAGGCGGCGCCGGTGGAACGGTCGGCGTTGGTCAATGCGCGGCGGAAACGCAGCGGCGCGGTGCGGTGCTCCGCGACGGTGCGGGCCAGGGCGCGCTCCCAGTGTTCTTCCGCTGCAGCGGCGGCCGCGGTCATTGCGCAACGGGTTCCCAGGCTGGAGCGCCGGGCGTGGGATGGCCGGTTGGACGCCGCCTGGGCGGCAGCGGCGCGCTGCGCATCCCCGGCTCGGGACGCAACAAGGCATCGGCGGCGGGATCATCGGCGCGCAGCCAATCCACGCGGCCGCGAATTTGCTGGAGGGACGTCACGCCCCACGCGGCCAGGGCCGCCTGCACCTCCGTGGCGACGGCGGTGAAATAGGCGATCAGCATCTCCGGCGAACCGGCAAACTTTTTCCGCAAGGCGGCTTGTTGCGTGGCGATGCCGACCGGACAGGTGTTGAGGTGGCACTGGCGGGCCATGACGCAGCCCAAGGCCATCAGCGCGGCGGTGCCGAAGCCGAACTCATCGGCGCCGAGGAAGGCGGCGATCAGAACATCGCGGCCGGATTTGAAGCCGCCATCGGCGCGCAGGCGGACGCGGGAGCGGAAGCCGGTGGCGAGCAGCGCCTGATGGGCCTCGCGCAGGCCCAATTCCCAGGGCAGGCCGGTATTCTTGATGGAACTCAACGGCGATGCGCCGGTGCCGCCGTCATGGCCGGCGATGGTGATGACGTCGGCGCCGGCCTTGGCCACGCCGGCGGCGATGATGCCGACGCCCGCGCCGGAGACCAGTTTGACGCCGATGCGGGCGGTGGGATTGATGGCGCGGAGATCGTGGATCAGCTGGGCGAGATCCTCGATGGAATAGATGTCGTGGTGGGGCGGAGGCGAAATCAACGCCATGCCGGGTACGGCGTGCCGGAGCTGGGCGATATAGGGCGTGACCTTGGCGGGCGGAAGCTGGCCGCCTTCGCCGGGTTTGGCGCCTTGGGCGATTTTGATTTCCAGCTCGTCGGCGGCGACCAAGTAACCGGCGGTGACGCCGAAGCGCGCGGAGGCGACCTGCTTGACGCGATGCCGCTCGGCGGGCGGCAGAGTGTCGTCCTCACCGCCCTCGCCGGTATTGCTGCGCGCCCCCAGGCTGTTCATGGCTTGGGCCAGAACGGCTTGAACTTCGCGGCTGACCGAGCCGAGGGACATGGCTTGGGTGGAAAAACGGGAAAGAATGTCGGCGAGCGGGGGCTCGGGCGCCAGCGCGGGAACGCCGGCGACGGCCGGAGCATCCGCGGTCTCCGCCGTCTCGGGCAGTTCCAAAAGATCGCGCAAGGCCACCTGGGGGCGTGCGGCCAAGGCGGCTACGTAGTGGCGATAGCCGTCGGCGCTGGGCTGGCGGACAAACGCGTGGAAGCGGCGGATCAGCTCCGGGCTGTTCGCATGCGGCTCGCCGCCGTGACGGAAGCGAAACAAGCCGGCGTCATGCGGCGGCGCCGCGGTGCGCGCGGCCGGCGGCGCGGCGACGGGGGCATACGCGGAGGCGTGGCGCTCGACCATGTCGGCGATCAAGTCGTCCAGGCCGGCGCCGGTCCAGTAGGCGGACGCGCCGGGAAAAAACTGTGCGGCCAGCGCCGGATCCAGACCTAGCGTGGAAAACAACTGCGCATGGCGATAGCCCGCCATGGTGGCGACGCCCATGCGGGAGAAGACCTTTTTCAGGCCCGCCTCCAGGCCGTGGCGGAGGTTGGCGGGGCCTTCGGGATGCGCGCGGGCGGCCCATTGCCAGGCCAGCCACGGATGCACGCCGCTGGCGCCGACGGCGATCAGCAACGCCATGTGATGGGTGTCCCAGACCTGGCCGGTGGCAACCAGCAGCGGCGTATCCAGTGCGCCGGCATCCCACATGGCCTGCGCCGCGGCGGCGGTGGCCAGCAGGATGGGGGCGGCACAGCGTTCCGGAGCGACGGCGGCGTCGGACAGCAGAATCGCTGGCGCGCCGGCCGACAGGCGGGCGGTGACGTCGCCGCGGATGCGGTCGAACAACTCGTAGCCGGGCTCCGGGTCGCGGTCGGGAACGAAGGTGATATCCACCGCCTCGGCGGACCACGGCGCCAGATCCTCCGGCGTCAGTACGGGGGAAGCGAGAACTCCCGCCGGATAGCGAACCGCCAGGGACATGGCCCAGCCCTCGCGCAGGGAATCCATCGGCGGATTGGTCACCTGCGCGAAGTGCTGCTTGCAGTAGTCCCACAGCAGGCGGCGGGAGGAAAGCACCGCCGGCGGCGCATCGTCGCCCATGCTGAAGACGGCGGCATTGCCGGTGGAAACCAGCGGCTTGAACAGCAACTGGAACTGATCCTGGGTAAATCCGAAAGCAATGGCCTGGCGCGGATCGGGCTCGGAGACGGGAGCCGCCGCGGCGGGAGCGGCGGCAACCGCCGGCGCCGCCGGCATGTCCTCGCCGCGATCCAGATCCAGCGACACCTCGGCCGCGGTTTGATGGTGCACCGCGCTGGTGGCTAGATCCACCCACAAGCCTTCCCCCGGGCCCAGACGGCCGCGTTCGACCACTTCCTCGCCGCCGAGGTCCACCACCCCGGCTTCTGACGCCACGACTAGCAGGCCGCCCGCGGTGCGCAGCAGACGCAGCGGACGCAGGCCGTTGCGGTCCAAACGCACGCCGACGGCAAGGCCGTCGCCATAGGCAAGGGCGGCGGGGCCATCCCAGGGATCGGCGTCACAGGCTTCCGGCTGGCCGCTGATGGCGGGCACCAAGGCGGCCAGGGCCTCCGGCGCCGACTGGCCCTGGCGCAGGCGGATCTCCAGCGCATTGTCCAGGCTGGCGGAGTCGCTGCCGCCGGCATCCAACGGCTGCCACCAACCGCCGGCGCCAAATTGGCGGCGCAGGCGCGGGGCACGGGCCTGGAGCCAGCGGCGATTGCCGCTGACGGTGTTGATTTCGCCGTTATGGGCGGCGAAGCGGAAGGGCTGCGCCAACTGCCAGCTGGGATTGGTGTTGGTGGAATAGCGCTGGTGGAAAACGGCAAACGGCGACAAGAAGTCGGCGGCGGCGAGGTCGGGATAAAAGCGCGGCAGCTGCGCCGGGGTGACCAGACCTTTATAGACGATGGTGCGGGCGGAGAACGAGGCGAAATAGGCGCCCGTCGGGGCGGTGGCCTCGACGCGCTTGCGCGCCAAAAAAAGCAGGCGCTCGAATGCTTCCGGATCGCCGGCGGCTTCGCTGCCTTCGGCAGGAGCGGCAAAGCATTGCCAGACGGCGGGACAGACGCGGGCGGCGGCGGGAGCCAAACATCGCGGCTCGACCGGAACCTGGCGCCAGCCCAAAAAGCGCAGCCCGGCGGCGCGAACGGCGGTGGCCACGGCGAAGCGGGCCGCCTCGGCGCGGGCGGCGGGCAGAAAGGCCATGCCCACGGCAAACTGGGGTGGCAAATTGAGGCCGAAAGCGTGCGCGCGGGCGCGGAAAAATCCGTCGGGCAGCGCGGTTAGCAGGCCGGCGCCGTCGCCACCGCAGCCGTCGGCGTCGGTGCCGCCGCGATGCGCCAAACGGCACAGCGCCGCCAGGGCGCGCTCCACAGGCTCCCGCGTCGCGGCGGGCGGACCGGAGGGCGAAAGGCGGACGAGAAAGCCCGTCCCGCAAGCGTCATGATCGGCGGCAAAGCGCACATCTCTAGCTAAAAACGTGCGCGGGTAAATGTACAATGCAACATTTCAATGCAATGCATTCGGAAAGCATAGGGATCGGGCCGGGACCCTGGCGCACCGCTGCTGGCCGTGCCCGGGCGGGCCTGCGAGGCGCCGAGGCGGCAACTCCATGGGCAAGCTCGGGTTGGGGCTCTCCCGGCCGGGCGCTTGACCCGAAGGCGGGTCGTCCCGTCGCCGGGGTCGTTCGCACCGCCAAAACGCCGCCCCTTCCCTACCCCAGCGGCGTGATTTGCGCGCCCGCCCCGCCAAGTGCACGAAGGACGGCGGGTCGAATCGCGGCGGCGAAGGTAAGAAAGAAGACGGCGGCGCGCGAGCCGCCCGCGCCCAAGAGCGGCCGGCCGAGTGCGAAAGCAGCGGCGTGATAGGGTGAAAAGGAGCTATGACCGCCTCCGCACCGGCGCAAACGGAAACCGAGATCCGCGTGGCGCACAGCCCGGACTCCGACGATGCATTCATGTTTTATGCCCTGGCGACGAACAAGCTGGCGACACCGGGGCTGCGTTTCACCCACGTGCTGGCGGACATTGAAACCCTGAACCGCCGCGCGCTGGCGGGCGAGTACGAGATCACCGCCGTCAGCTTCCACGCCTATCCTTATTTGCAAGATCGCTATCGCCTGCTGGCCCATGGGGGCAGCGTGGGCTACGGCTACGGGCCGATGATCGTGGCGCGGCGGGCCATGACGCCGGAAGAGGCAGTGCATGGCGAGGTGGCAATCGCCGGGGAACGGACCACTTCGGCGCTGCTTTTGCGGTTGTTCGCGCCCGCGACGCGGACGCGGGTGATGGCGTTCGACCAGATCATTCCGGCGCTCCAGCGGGGCGAAGTGGAATCGGGCCTGCTGATCCACGAAGGGCAGCTTACCTACGCCAGCGCGGGACTGCACAAGGTGGTGGACCTGGGGCAGTGGTGGCTGGAAACGACCGGCTTGCCGGCGCCGCTGGGGGGAAACGTGATCCGGCGGGATCTGCCGCCGCCGCTGGCGGCCAAGGTGTCGGCGCTGCTGAAGGCCTCCATCGAATACGGCCTGGCGCACCGGGCCGAGGCGCTGGCGCACGCGCTGCAATACGCCCGCGACATGCCGACGGAGTTGGCGGACCGGTTCGTGGGCATGTACGTGAATCAGCGGACGGTAGGATATGGTCCGGAGGACCGCCAGGCGATCGAGAAGCTGCTGCGCATGGGGCATGAGCGGGGCATCATTCCGCAAGCGCCGCGGCTGGATTATCTCGATTAGCGCGTCGTCGAGGCGCCGGATCCCGGGCGTCCCGCGCTCCCGCGCAAAACGCCGCCCTTCGCTGCTGCAAGCCGAAGACGGCTCCCGGGCCCACTTACGGGCGGCGGTCAGGCAAGCTAAAGGGCATAATCTGGCCCCGGGGTCGGCCAGCACGGCCACGCCTTGAAGGCCCCGGGCCGGAACGAAAAGCCATCGCGGAGGCATTTTGGCGGAAGGCGACAACATGATCTCCCCAGCGGCGAACGCGCCGGCCGATGGCCTCGCCGCCGGCGCCCCTGTCCCCGACGGTCCGCGACCGGAGCTGCGCCGCAATGTCGTGGTGCTGGGGCTGTCGGCGCTATTCAATGACATCGCCAGCGAAATGGCGTACTGGGTGCTGCCCTACTTTTTGACCGTGCTGGGGGCGGGGCCGGGGTGGCTGGGACTGATCGAAGGCGTGGCCGAAAGCGCGGCGAGCTGGGTGAAGGTGTGGTCGGGGCGCTGGGCGGACCGGACGCAGCGGCGCAAGCCGATGGTGGTGGCGGGATACCTGCTGGCGAACATCATGAAGCCGCTGTTGGGCTTCACGCACGGGGCGGGACAGGTGCTGGGCGTGCGGGCGGTGGAACGCGGCTCGAAGGGGCTGCGCTCGGCGCCGCGCGACGTGATGATTACGGAATCGGCCGCGCCAGGGCGCGTGGGGGCGGCGTTTGGGCTGCGGCAGGCCCTGGATTCGGCGGGAGCGGTCATTGGGCCGGCGCTGGCGTTTTGGCTGATGCTGGCCGGGCGCCAAAACGCGCGGCTGGTGTTTTGGGCGGCGGCGGTTCCCGGAGCGATCGCGGTGGCGCTGGTATGGGGCATGGCGCGGGAGACGGGCGGGAGACATGGCGATGGGGCCAGCGCCGGTGCGAAACGGCACGCCCCGCCCGCGGCGCCGGCGCCCGCGCACGCGCCGTTTTCCCCCGCCTTGCGGCGGGTGCTGGTGGCGGCGGGATTGTTCGGCCTGGCCAACTTCAGCGATATGTTCCTGATTTTGCGCGCGCAGCATCTGGGCTTGGCGCCGGCGCTGGCGCCGCTGCTGGGGTTGGTGTTCAACGTGGTGTTCGCGGCCCTGTCCTATCCGTTCGGCCGCTTGAGCGACCGCTGGCCGCGGAAATGGCTGGTGGGGGCGGGATACATCATTTTTGCGGCGGTGTACTGGGGATTCGCGCGACCGGAAAGCCCGGGTACGGTCTGGGGATTGTTCGCGGTGTACGGCCTGTATCAGGCGCTGACCGCCGGGGTGTTGAGCGCGCTGGTGGCCGACTGCGCCACCCCGGCGAACCGCGGCCGTGCCTTCGGCTGGATCGCGGGCGTGACCGGCATCACCGGGTTTGCCGCCAGCGCGCTGGCCGGAGGGCTGTGGCATTGGCACGGGGCGGCGCTGCCGTTTGAAGTCGCGGCGGCGCTGGCGCTGGCCGCGGCCGGGTTGATCTTCACCCTGCCAGCGCGGCCCCGCCCCGCGTGACGCGACAGCGGAGAACCGGTCCCGCACGGCATTCGCACGGTAACGGTGAACTGGCCCGGGGGCCAGTCCTTGGCATGCTAGAGTAAAAAGAATTCTTCACCCCGGCCGGCGGGAGCGATTCTAGCCGGTGCATCTGTAGCTAGCAGAGCCGATTGCATGCGCGTGCGCTCCGCCGCAAACAGGAGCGGCCGCGTCCGGAGTTTTGCAGCCTTTTCGAAATCCATGAGCCCAACCACCACCGCAGCACCTATCGAATCGCCCACAGCCATGAACGCGGCGCCGCCCGAATCGGAGCGTCCTTGGGAACGCCCCTGGTGGAAGCCCGCCAAAGGACAAAGCGGCGTATTCGCCTATCTGATCGCCATCCATGTTCTGGCGCTAACCGGGCTCATTCTGTTTCCGCTGCCGGGATGGAAGGTGTTCACCTGGCTGCTGGTGCTGGGCGGCTTGGGCGGACTGGGTACCACCATCGGCTACCATCGGCTGCTGGCGCACCGCACGCTGAAGACAAAGTCTTGGATCGAGCAGTTCCTGATCTTCGCGGCGATGTTCAATGGATCGGGCTCGCCGGCGAGCTGGGTAGCGTACCACCGGCTGCACCATTCCCGTACCGACACGGAAGACGATATTTCCAGCCCGACGCACGGCGGGTTCTGGTGGGCGCATCTGCGCTGGCTGTACCAAAGCGAAGCGGTGGATGGGACGCAGTGGTGCCCGGACCTGATGAAGGGCGGATACCGTCTTTGGTACTACGCGCAGCCGCCGATCTTGCTGCTGTCCCTGTTCTGCGGGTTCCTGCTGGGCCTAGGCTGGGCGGGATTCTTGTGGCTAGGCGCGGTGCGGCTGGTCTACTCGCTGCACGGGCAATGCCTGGTCAATAGCCTGACGCATTTGGGTGAGGCGCGGGGTAACGGTGACCGCAGCCAGAACGTCTGGTGGCTGGGCCCGTTGCAATTGACCGCCTGGGGCGAGAACTGGCACGGCAACCATCACACTTCCGCGGGCTTGGCTAAGTTCAGCCGCCATTGGTGGCAGGTGGACGTGGGCTGGTACGTCATCTGCGGGCTGGAGGCGCTGGGGCTTGCGTCCGGCGTGAAGCGCGCGCACGGCGCGGGGCGGTAAGACCTAGGGTTCCGTAACCACACGGGCTGACGCGCACGACGCACCGGGCGACGTATAATCGCCGCCGGTGAGGTACTTTCCACTCGCTATTGTTTTGGCGGCGGCGCTGATGGCGATACCGGCGCACGCCGCGAACGGCCAGCGCGCTTGGCTGCGTTATCCTCCTTTGCCGGCGGTGCAGCGGGCGGCGCTGGCGCGGCGGCTGCCGACAACCCTGCGCATTTTGCGCGACGCTGACGCCGATGATGCCAGCGTGTGGCGCAGCGCGGCGGAAGAGTTGCGCCAGGGTTTAGGCGCGTTGGCAGGTTGGGCGCCGGCGAAGGGAGCGGGCCGCGGAGAACTCGTGTTGGCCGATGCGACGGCGGCGGCGCAGCAATTTCCCGGGCTGAAGCCGCCGCGCGCGATCCGGGCCGAAGGCTATTGGTTATACATCGGCCGCTGGCGCGGGCGGAAGCTGTGGCTGATCGCCGGCGGCGGCGCGCGGGGCGTGTTGTATGGGGTATTCGGGCTGCTGCGGCGGATGGAGCTGGAGACACTGCCGCCGCGCCTTAGCGTTGTCAGCAATCCCTCGGCGCCGATCCGCTGGGTGAACGAATGGGACAACCTGAACGGCACGATTGAACGCGGCTACGGCGGGCGCTCCATCTTTTTCCGGGACGGGCGGGTGAGGCGCAATCTGACGCGCGTGCGGCAATACGCGCGGCTGTTGGCGTCGCTGGGCATCAACGGCTGCGTGGTCAACAACGTCAACGCCGATCCGCGCATTCTGACGCCGGCGTTTCTGCCGCAACTGGCGCGGCTGGCGGCGGCGATGCGGCCCTGGGGGGTGCGGCTGGGCATCAGCGTGCCGGTGGACGCGCCGAAGGTGGTCGGCGGGCTGAAGACCTTCGATCCGGTCAACCCAAAGGTCGCGGCGTGGTGGCGGCGCAAGGCGGATGCGATCTATCGCCAGATCCCGGACCTGGCCGGCTTTCTGGTGAAGGCGGATTCAGAAGGGCAATCCGGACCGTTGGCGTATGGGCGCACGCAGGCGCAGGCGGCGAATGTGCTGGCGCAGGCGCTGGCGCCGCACGGCGGCATCGTCATGTACCGGGCGTTCATTTATAAATACCCGCTCGATTGGAACAATCCCAAGGCCGACCGCGCGAAAGCGGCGTATGAAACGTTCGCGCCGCTGGACGGGCGGTTCGACCGCAACGTGGTGGTGCAGATCAAATACGGGCCAATTGACTTCCAGGTGCGGGAACCGGTTTCGCCGCTGATCGGCGCGCTGCGGCAAACCAATGAGGCGCTGGAGCTGGACGTCACCCAGGAATACACCGGCCAGCAGCGGGAGGTGTTTTATTGGGCGCCGCTGTGGCAGCACGTTCTGGATTTCAACCTCCAGGCGAATGGTCCCCATACGCCCGTGCGGCAACTGGTGACGGGGCGGACGTTCCACCGGCCGCTGGGCGGATTCGCCGGGGTGGACAACATCGGCTGGGACGCGAACTGGATGGGATCCTATCTGGCGCAGGCGAATCTGTACGCCTTCGGACGGATGGCGTGGAATCCGCGGCTGCGGGCGCGGGCCATCGCGCGGCGCTGGGCGCGGCTGAGCTTCGGCGCCAAGCCGCGGGTGATCGCCACGGTGACGCGCATCCTGATGGATTCCTGGCCGACGTATGAGGATTACACCGGCTCGCCGCTGGGGCTGCAAACGCTGACCAACATCCTGGGCGCCCACTACGGGCCCGGACCGCAAAGCGCCGACCATAACGGCTGGGGCCAATGGATCCGCGCGGACCGGTGCCGGCGCGGCGAGCCGGCGAAGCAATGCGGTATCGGCATGGACCGGACGGTGGCGACGGGCACCGGGTTCCTGGGGGAATACGCGCCGGCGGTGGCGCGGCGCTATGCGTCGCTGGCCACCTGCCCGCAGCATCTGCTGTTGTTCTTCCACCATCTGCCCTACACCTACCGGCTGAAGAACGGGCGAACGATCATCCAGGAGATTTACGACTCGCATTACGCCGGCGCGGCGGAGGCGGCGCGCTGGCCGCGGTGGTGGCGGCGGCTAAAGCCGGAGATGCGCAGCCCGTGGGAGCGGCGGCGATATCAGGGGATTCTGCGCGAGCTGCGGTATCAGGCGGGATACGCGATCGTCTGGCGCGACTACATTGACGAATGGTTTTATCACCAAACGGGAATTCCGGACCAACTGGGACGCGTCGGGTATCATCCCGACCGCGTCGAGGCCGAGGCCATGCGGCTGACGGGATATCGCGTCGAGGCGATTCATCCCTGGGAAGCGGCGTCGGGGGGCAAGGCGGTGGGATGTCCGGCGGCACGGCGCTCCTGCACGGCGGCGTTTGTGTTTCACCGCCCGGCGGGACGGTACAACCTGGCGGTGGGATATTTCGACCCGAACGACGGCGTGGCGCGATTCGCCGTCACCATCAATGGGCGGCGGCCGGCGGTGGCGGGAGCGGCGTGGCGGGCGGACCGGCATCTGCCGGCGCGGCGGCTGAACGCCGATTCGGCGTTGCGGCACACGCTGCGCGGCGTGCGCCTGGGGCCGGGCGAGACCATCGCCATCACCGGATGGCCCGCCGGACTGAACAACGCCTCGCTGGATTATGTGGCGCTGTGCCCGCTGCGGCGCGAAAGGAAGGCGGCACAATAACAGCGCGGGGTCGCACCACGCGCTGGCCGGCGCAAGTCTGCGCTCCGCCGGACAGCGTGCGCGGGAACCTGAGCGCGAGAACCTGAACGAAACTAGCTCGTCGGAGAAACGCGGCGCGCGACGAACGGGCGGAGGGCGCGTGAACGCGGTGGCCCGGCCGCCCAGCTAGACGGTGGGTGGTCGAGAAACCCGGGCGGCTCAATCCAGCAGCGCGGCGATGGCGGCGCGGTCGGCGAGGTCGGCGGTGCCGCCTCCGGCGGGGACGGCGATGCGCGAGAGCATCTGGGCGTTGCCGATGCGGTCGAAGGCGGCGAACGTGCAGCACTGCTCGAGAGAGGTGCCGTAGGCGAACCGGGCGCCCGCCACCGACAGCAGCTGGGCGCCCGACTCGTAGTGGCGCAGCGGCGCCACCACGCTCGCCAGCAGCGTCGACCATGCGGCAGGCAGCTTGGCCAGCAGTTCGCGCTCTTCGAGGTAGGCGAGGGTCTGGCCGAACGCCTCGTGGTGGGCGGCCCGGGCCGACCGCGCCGCGGCGGCCTTCGACCGGGCCGCGGCTGCCTGAGCCTCAGCCCGCGCCTTTCCGCCGGCGAGGGGCGCCCGCGGCCGTCGAGAGGGCGGCGAGGTGCGCCCAGAACGCCTCGAGCGCCGGCGCGTGGCTCGTCGGCCGGCGGAGCGCCGTGAACGCCCGGGTGAGGCCGGGCCGACGCATCGGCAGCTGCCGGAGTCGCCCCGCCTCGAGGGCGTCGGCGACCGCGACGAGGGAGGTGACCGCGTAGCCGAGCCCGGCGAGGGGCGGCGGCCGCCCGGGCGCGGCCCGGCCGGGGCCGGGGGCGCGCCCCCCGCGGGCCGTCGGGGCCGGCAG
>OFHJ01000062.1_pt1 | contig 43469 bp, 33 predicted proteins | sample 1522001 | NCBI WGS metagenome assembly OFHJ01 (sample SAMEA2464838, study PRJEB22497) | soil metagenome | biome: Grassland; feature: Farmland; material: Clay | place: Australia | collected 2013-02-01 | depth 1.2 m | reverse complement strand
CGGCCCGCCTTGCGCTGCTCGGTTCTCGCCCCGCCCAAAGGGCCCTGTGATGAAACCGGCGCGGTGGAACCGGCCGTGGTGGAACCGGCCGTGGTGGAACCGGCTTTAGCCGGTGTGCCGCGGGCTTCAGCCCGCGGTCGTCCCCGAGAGGGGCAAGCTAAAGCCTGCCACACACAGGCTGAAGCCTGTTCCACAAAAACCCAGACACTGGCGCCGGCTGGCGCTTGGCGCACCCTCGCGCGGCCCGCCTTGCGCTGCTCGGCGCGTCGTTTCTGGCGCCGCTGCGCTGCGCGATTCGCCGCTCGAATAGAATAGAGGGCTTATGCCCGCACTTTGGATCGAACTGGGATGCGAGGAAATTCCCGCCCGCTGGGTGGAAGGATTGGCGCGGCAAATGGCGGAACGGGCCGCCGCGGGATTGCGCGCCGCGCGGCTGCTGGCGGAGAACGCGGAGGCGGAGGTGCGGTGGACGCCGCGGCGATTGGTGGCGCGGTTCGCCGCGATTCCGGCGCAACAGCCGGGGCAGGTGGAAGAACTGGTCGGGCCGCCGGCGGCGATCGCGTTTGCGGCGGACGGAAGCGTGACGAAACAGGGCGCGGGGTTCGCGGCGAAGAACGGGATGCCGGCGGAGGCGCTGTACCGGACAAAAACCGCGAAGGGGGAGTACGCGGCACTGCGGCGGGAGAGCCGGGGGGAGCCGGCGGGAGCTGTGATAGGGGCGGCGCTGCCAGGGTGGATCGAGGGGATGGAACTGCCCAAGGCGATGCGGTGGGACGGCGGCGGAATGAAGTTCGTGCGGCCGGTGCGGTGGTGGAGCGTGCTGCTGGACGGCGACGTGGTGGCGGCGACGCTGGGCGGGCTGGCGGCGGGGCGAAGGACGCGGCCGCATCCGACGCTAGCCGGCGTGGGCAGCGGACTGGCGGTCGAGATTGCCGCGGCGGATGAGGCCGAAGCGGCCCTGGCAAAAGGATTCGTGGTGCTGGATCCGGCGGAGCGGCGGCGGCGGATCGTAGCGGGAGTCGAGACGGCGCTGGCGGGCAGCGGGCGGCGGGCGCGGCCGGACGAGGGCTTGCTGGACACGCTGGTCAATTTGACGGAATGGCCGGCGGTGGTGGCGGGCAGCTTCGACGCGGCATTTCTAAAGCTGCCGGCGGAGGTGCTGGTGACGGTGATGCGGGATCACCAGAAGTACTTCGCGGTGGAGGAGGCGACGGACGCAGCGCCGGGAACGGCGAAATTGGCGCCGCAGTTTTTGGCGGTGATGGATTTGGACGCGGACCGGGACGGGCTGGTGCGGCATGGCAATGAACGGGTGCTGCGGGCGCGGTTCAAGGACGCGGAGTTCTTTTGGCAAGCGGACCGGGAACGGAGTCTGGCGAGCCGGGGCGCCGATCTGCGGGCGGTGACGTTCCATGCGCGGCTGGGATCCTATTTTGACAAGGCGGAGCGGGTACGGAAGTTGGCTGCGTTCCTCGGACTGCAATGGCAGGCGGACGAGGCGGCGCAAGAAGCGGCGGAGCGGGCGGCGCTCCTGGCCAAGTGCGACCTAACGACGGAACTGGTGAAGGAATTTACCGAACTGCAAGGAGTGATGGGCGGGCTGTACGCGCAGGCGGACGGGGAAAGCGAAGAGGTTTGGCAGGCGATCTACGACCAATATGGCGACCAGCCGCGGACGGCGGCAGGCGCCGCGCTCGGCATCGCCGACCGGCTGGATACGCTGACGGGATTGTTCGCGGCGGGGGAGATTCCCACCGGCTCGCGCGATCCGTTCGCGCTGCGCCGGGCGGCGAACGCGGTGATTCGGATTTGCGCGGAACGGGAACTGCGGCTCGACTTGCCGGGTGCGATTGCGGCGGCGTTGCAGGGCTACGGCGAGGCAGTCGCAGCGAGCGGCGGCGGAGCGGCGACAGCACTGCTGGCGTTTTTCCGCGAGCGACAAGCGGCGCACCTGCGGGAAGCAGGTTACGGGGATTTGGCGGCGGCGGTGATCGCGGCAACGCCGGACGACATCACGCAGCAACTGGAACACGCCAAGGCGTTGGAGCGGTTGCGGGCACAGAATCGCAGCGCGTTTTTGAAGGTGGCGGCGGCGCTGAAACGGATGCGGAACATCGTCCGCAAGGAAAACTGGGAGAGCGAGGCGGTGAACCCGGCACTGCTGACGGCGCCGGAGGAACGGCGGCTGCGATCGGCGGTGGAGGCGATCGCGGGGGACCGGGGGCCGTCGTTTCCACCGCTGCGCGAGCTGACGGCGATCGCGGATTTGTGGCCGCTTCTGGATGCATTTTTCGACGCCGTGCGGGTGAACGATCCGGATCCCGAGGTACGGGCGAACCGGCTGGGGTTGCTGGCCTGGGCGGGGCGGGAGCTGTCGCAGGTGGCGGATTTTTCGCAGATCGTGATTCCGGGCGAATAGGCTGCACTCAGGCCCTATATTGGGCGGTCCGCGACGCCGACTCAGAACCGGACCTTGGCGGTCCTGGAAGCTAGGGGTGGGCACGATGACTGCCCGCGAAACCTGCGGCCGCCGAGGGGCGTGGGCACACAGCCACCGCCGTGGCTGGTCGCTTGCCGAGGGCATGACGAGCCCGTGGAGGCCGATTCTCCGCGGCCTAGCTGGCCCGCCGACGGCGGGCCAGCGCCCGGGCCGCGAGGGATGATCGCGAACGAATCCTGGCATTTCCAAGCCGCTCCCGGCGACGCGCGCGGCGTCTCATTATTACGGATTTCTAATGATTTAAGTCTTTTGTTTTCATCTCGCAGTTACGAAAGCGAGGCGTTGGATGCAACGTTCAGGGGCGGCGAAAACGGCACCGTTTGGTGGGCGGGCGGGGCTAGCGGCCGACGGCGAGGAGGACCCACTGGCCGTGGGCGGCGGCGCGCCAGACGGAGCGGGCGTGGAGACGGCGGAGGAGCTGGGCGAAGGCGAGCGGAGGGGCGTAATGGAAGTAGTGGCGCTTCCAGCGGTTCCAAAACGGGAGCAGGCGGGCCCAATTAGTTCGGGGCTGGTAGATGCGTGAATAGAGCAGGGCGTACTGCCCTGGGGCAAGGTGGCGATAGGCGAGAGCTACGGCCGAGAAGTTATTGACCGGGGAGACGGGGATGGGGCGGCGAAGATAGCCGAGGTCGGGATCGGTGAGTTCGTTGGTGGCGGGCCAGGCGGTCAGAACAGGGCGGGTTAGGTGGCGAGCAGCGAGGGTGGCAACGGCACGCTGTTGCAGGCGAATGAAGGTAGCGTAGGCGAGGTTGTCCTCGAAGGGGAAGGGATAGGGGGGATTCCAGAACCAACCGGCAATGAGGAAGGCGGCTACCGCGGCGATGACGGCAACGCGGAAGCGGGGACGGAAAGCCACGGCGATGTTGGGGGTAAGCAGAGCGATATAGATGGCGATGGCGGGCAGCAAATAGCGGGCGAGGACGGCGCCGCCGACCAGGGCGTGGAAGCCGATGTAGGCGGCGACGATGGCCCACAGCTCGCGCGTTAGGCGGGGCGATGGACATCTGCTGGTGATTGTGGAGGGCGCCGTCGCCAGCGGCTTCTGGTTTAACTGCGGGCCAGCCGCTAGCACCCCCAGGGCGGGAGGAGCGCCCGGAGAGGGTTGGCCTGCCGCCGAGGTTTGACCTTCCGCTAAGGGGACTTTGCGTCCGGAATCCCCCTCGGGCGTTGGGGGCACGATGGCGGGGCGGTGGAGCCAGATCGCGAGGAGCGCGGCGAGGGTGATGGCGGCCATGCCGTCGTAACCGGTGACCTGCCAGAACCGCAGAGCCAGGTCCATGGCGATGCGGGGCGGGGAAAACAGGCCCTGAAGGTTATAGGCAAGAAATCTGCCGTTGCCCATCCAATACCCGGTAACGGAGTGGTAATAGGCGAACCAGGCGAGGAGGGCGGCGACGGGGATTAGGTGGGGGCCGAGGGCGAGCCAGGCGGAGGTGGCACGGCCGGGCACGGGAGCGCTGTCTGCAGTTTGGAGTGAACGCTTGGCCTGGCGGCGGAGCCAGCGAGCCAGAGCAAAACAGCCGAGGATGAAGGGGATGAGGATGGCGGTTTCCTTGGTGAGGCAGGCGGCGGCGGCGAGAGCGGCGTAGGCCCAGCGGCGGCCTCGGGCCCAGGCCACCAGGGCCCACAGGCCGAGGGCGGCGGCGGGAAGATCGAGCTGGGCCAGCGACGATTGGGCGAAACAGAGAGGGGTGACGGCGAGGAAGAATGCGGCGAGCCAGCCGGGGTTGAGGAGGAAGTGCCGCGGGGCTGCGGGAGCGGCCGGCGGGAACGTTTGGGCGGCGAGAATTTCGGTAAGTTGCGCGGTGGCGAGGAGGAGGGCGGCGGCGAAGGCGAGGGCGACAGCGCGGGTGACCGGTATGGAGACGCCGAAGATGCGCCAGGCGAGGGCCAGAAGGGCCATGAATAGCGGCGGATGGCCATTGGCCAGCGTGGTGCGGGGCACCCACCAGCCGTGGCGGAACAGGTCGAGGGCAGCGGGGACGAAATAGCCGGCTTCGTCCCAGTAATAGGGGAGATGGAGGAGCGGCCAATGGGCGGCGAGGATGGCGGCGTAAACGACGGCGGCGGCGAGCAGCCAGCGGAGGGCGGAGCGGCGGCGCGCTGCGGGGGGCGTTGGAACGCCGACGGCGGTCGACGCCAGCGATGGCGTTGTGGATGCGCGCGTGCCGCCGACTGGGGCTGCTGGCGGGCTGGTGTTTGGGCTCAGGGGGGGCATTAGCAGCGGGTTTTGGGGTGCGGCGCAGCGCACCCGGCTGCTTTCAAGGCTAGCGCGCCGCTGGGGTGGCGGGGGCCGCGACGGGATGGCGGCTGCGCGGCTGGGGCTGCGGGCAGCGGTTCCCTGCCCCACTCCGGGCGGCGATCGCTGGCGGACGCCCGCGGACTCATGAGGTTACGGTTTGGTTTGTCTTTGCGGGGCGTAAAAGATGTCGTTGCGGATGAGCCAGCGGCCGGTGAAGCGGAGGGGAACGGGGATGGCGGATTCACCTGGAAGGCGGCCGGGCCGCTGGGCGTGAATGTGGAGATGGGGCTCGCTGGTGTTGCCGGAGTTGCCGACGCGGCCGAGGAAATCGCCCGCGGTGACGAAATCGCCGGTCTCGACCGCCAGGCTGCCGCGCTGGAAATGGCTGAGCTTGATTTGCATGTCGCCGGGCACGCGGAGGATTACATAGTTGCCACCGGGAACGGCGGTGTACCGGTCACCGACGGGAAGGTCGGGGAAACCGTCCACGGCCTCTTCCACCCGGCCTTCGCAGGGGGCGTTTACGGGAGCGCCGAAGATGCGATAGGCGGAAAGGCGGGCGGGATAGAAGCCCCGGGCGCGGGCGGCGATGCCGTTGAGGCGAGTGATGTCGAGGGCATAGCGCTGGGCGGGGGAGAAAACATGGCGATTGGTAAGCCCCCAACGGCCAGCGGAGGCAATGAAGTAGCTGCCGGAGCGAAGGGGAAACTCGACCTCAAGGGCGGAAGTGGAAGGGGGCCGGCGAAGAACCAGGTGGGTGATGACGATGACGGCGGCGGCAAGCGCGGCGGCGGGCCCGCCGGCGAGACGAAATGCGGCGAAGATGACCACGGCGGCACAGACGGCGCGGAGAAAGTAGGGGACGATATCCCAGCGCATCACGAAGAGCAGGCCGAAGGCGACGGCGACCGCAAGACTGGATTCGGATGCGCTGAGGGAACGGACGAGAGCGAGGCGAATGATCTCGAAGACCGGCCAGAGCCCACCGACGGCGAAGGCGGCGGCAATGAGCCAGCGGGGCAGATCCCTGGGGGGCGCGACGGCGGGGGATGGTGCTGGGCCGGGCATTGTCGAAGATCTTAGGACAAGCCTAACGCCAGGGGATTCCAGGGAAATGCGCTTCGCACAGGATGCGGCGCTGGTAGTATACGGTTCCGGCGGTGGGCGGGGGCGCTGGGGGCACGAACCTTGGGGAATACGGGACGCTTCCCTGCCAGCCTTGGGGTGCGGGTCGGAGCAGCCGGGGATGTCTACGGCATGGCGCCAGGGGCTACAGCCCATTGCTCTTGGGACGGATTCTTCGCGGGACTAAAGCCGCCACACTACACCGCCTGGAGCAATTGACGTCCGCTGAGGTCTGATGAACGCTTCCGGCCAAGGGCCGCTCCCAACGCTGGCGACGATCTGCCAGCGGGCTGGCGAGCACACGCGCGAGACGACGGCTCGTAAATTGGAATTGGCCGGCAGCGCAGGGATGCCTCCGCCGGTTGGCGCCGGTGGCGGGGCGTGAAGGGAGAGAAGGGCTGTTCGAACTGGAGCGGCCGTGGAGTTATTGCACGCGGTCGGCGTCGGCGTGGGGCTCGAGGCGGATTTCGCCGAAGGCTTTCTCGTAATTGACTAGGTGGGTTTGCAGGAGGGCGAGGACGGCCTTTGCCTGCTGCGGGCTGAGATAGATGCCCTGGAAGAGATTGATCTCCACCTCCTCCGGGACCTTTTGGTCCATGGTGCCGAACTGCACGTAGAAATCCCAGGCGCTAGGGCGGACCTGCACGGAGTTGGCGTAGTTGTCGCGGTAATCGGGGCGGTGGGTGATCTTGATGCGGGGCGGGTTGGGCGGCTGGGGCATGGCGATTGCGGGGCCAGCGCCGCGAGAGCGGCGCGGCGGTTCGGGCGGGGTTAGACGCCCAGATTTTTGAGTTCCTCGAGGTAGTACTTGCGATAGAGGATGTCCCATTCCTCGGAGCCTTCGAGAATGGGGCGCTTTTGCGAGCCGATTTTCTGGCGAACGGACTGGTCCATTTTTTCCTCGCCGTGCAGCAGTTCCTCGAGGATTTTGCGGACTTCCAGGCGAATCGCGTTGCGCTCCTCGGAGAAATGAACGACCGGATGATCGGCCAGGCGATTGACGATGATATGGGAGAGCTGGTTCACCTTGTCGCGGGAGAGGCGCACTAGAGCACCACCTTTTTCTGACGGACCAGCTCCGCTTTGATTTTTTTGAATGCGTCGGCGTAGGAGGCGCCAAGGCGCTGCATATCGGCCTCATGAGCGTCCAGAATGGCGCGGGCTTCGGCGTTGATGCGCTCCTCGACGCTCAGCTCCTCGACCATGGCGGCGTGGACCCATTCGGTGACCGCGGCCAGGTCTGGGGCGGCGATCAGCTTGCGATCGGCAAGGCGGTGGGTGACAGCGCGGGCGAGGTAGCTGACGTATTCGCGGGACAGTTGCATCCACGTATAGGGTATAGGGTTTGGGGATTCGGGTCCAGGGTCGGGACGGCGCAGCCGCCTCGATCTGCACGGCGCGCCGGTGGCGGATGCGCGGCCGGGCTGCGATGACTGGCAAGAAAAGTCCGGCGCCACGCCAAAGCCGCGGACGGGTCCGGGACTCCGGGTGGCGGTCACGCCGACTCCGCATTGTTGCGGGCGGCGGGGGCAAAACAGAACGGGCGGGCTTTCCAGCCCGCCCGTTTGGCGTTTATGGACCGGAGTGGCGCCGAGCGACTAGCCTTGCTTCACGCCAGGAAAGGTGAGGGCCATGAGCTGGCCACCGAAACGGACTTGCTGGACACGGTTGTGGCTGAGCAAAATTTCCGTCCGCTGCGGACGGCGCGGCAGCCGCTTCCAGGCGGCGGTGACGGTAGCGATGCGGCGGCCATGGCGATAGACGGTCACCTGGGACTGCCGGGAGCGCGCTTTGATGCGGTAGCTGCCGGGCTTCAGCACGACGGTCCCGATGCGCGAGGGTTGGGTGACGAACAATCTCGCGGACTCGTTTCCGGCGGCCCAGGCGGGCAGCGCGAACAAACTGGCGAGAGCGAGAACAGCGATCAGGCGATTGGACATAGAGCCTCCTTGACCTACAAGCGACTCAGCCGCTTATTTATGGACGGCTGGGCATCGATGGCGGCAACGGACGCCCACTAGCACCGGGCATTCCCGATTTGCCACGAGCGCGCATTTCCGGGCCGGCGGCGACAGCCGCGTGGTTGCGCGGGGTGCGCCTGGGCGGCGGCGGCAACCAACGGGCGCGCAATCGGCGGGGCGCGGTCGGCGCCAGGCTAATGGCGCGCCTGATTGGTTACCGGGAGTTGCGCCTCTGAACAATGCGACGCGGTCACGGTGGAGGGCGTTTCCCCCTCGGTATCGGAGCGCCCGAAGATAATTGGGCAGGGTGCTTGAAGGTGCGCAGCGCGGCGCCACCAATGTAAGAGAGCGAGGGTTTGCGGGCGGCCGTCCAGCCGCCCGATGCTGGAAGGCCCGGCGACGGCGGGCGTGTGGCGGGCTGGCCACTCCGACACGTGTGGTTGCGGGCTCCCGGCCACGGCTCCAACGGCGATCAACGGAGGACCAGTAGCGCTGCGGGCACCTCCGAACCGGCCGGACCGGCCGCGCGCAGGGCGACCGCAGGCAAGCCGGAGGCACACCCTACATTTCCGCGCCCAGGGGGGAATTGCTCCGAGGCGCGGGGCTCCTGCCCTGCGCTTCGTCGCGCTCCCGGGCGTCGGAAAGCATCAACCGGGACGAGGTTGTTGAACACGCGGGGGCGCACCGGTCGCGCGGTGTTTCCGCTCTGGCGCCGCGGCTAAAGCCCGGTGTTTTAGGGTGGCGGAATTTCGCGGCGCTAAAGCGCCGCTCTACACAATCCCTGGACGGCCCCTTTTTCAGCAGCTTCGGGACGGCAATCCCACCTTCGCTGTGAATTAGCCCAGGGTGGACATCCGGGGAGGCAATCCCATTTCCCCGGTCACGTATGCTAGAAGAGACATGGCGGAGCGGCGGGAAACCGAGCGGCTGAGGCAGGTGGAAGCGGCGATGGCGGCGCATGCGACACTGCCGCGGGAAGCGGTGGTAAAGGAAGATTTGCTGCGCGGAGGGGTGGCGTTTTCGGCGGCGGCGCTAGAGCTGGCGGCGGCGGGAAAACGCAAGGCGTACTTCATCTTTTCCTTCGATTTGGTGCCGCTGGCGGACATGGCGGACCGGGAGCACTGGTCGGCGCCGGAGGAGATTGGGCTGGAGGGGGGGCCCTGGGGATTCCGGCCGACGGTGGTGTCGGTGCGGCTGAATCCGAACTCGCCGTACCGCGTGGAAGTGGACGAGGGGCGGGCGGTACTGCGGCTGGAAGGAGAGACGCTGTGCGAGGTGAAGCTGCCGCCGACGCCGGCCTATTACACGCGAGAGCTGGCGAATGGGAAACGCGTGAACGAGATCGCACCGACGATCGAGTGGGGATATTTGATTTACCTGACGGTGTTCCGGATTTGCCAGTATTTCGGCAAAAGCGAGGAATGCCAGTTCTGCGACATCAATGAGAATTACCGGCAGCAGGTGCAGGAAGGGCGGCCCTACACCGGGGTGAAATCGGTGGCTGAGATTTTGGAAGCGCTGGCGATCATCGCGGAGACGGGAGCGGAGACACGGGCGTACACGATCACGGGCGGGAGCATTACGAGCCAATTGAAGGGGCAGCGGGAGGCGGAGTTTTACGCGCAGTACGCGGCGGCGATCGAGGAGCGGTTTCCCGGGCGGTGGATTGGGAAGATGGTCACTCAGGCGCTGCCCAAGGAGGAGGCGCGGCGATTCAAAGAGGCGGGGATCCGCATTTATCATCCGAACTTCGAGGTGTGGGATGCGGAGCTGTTCCGGCAGATCTGCCCGGGTAAGGCGCGGTATGTGGGGCGGGAGGAATGGCACCGGCGGATTCTGGACGCGGCGGAGATATTCGGGCCGGCGTACGTGATTCCAAATTTCGTCGGCGGGATCGAGATGGCGCAGCCATATGGGTTCCAGACGGTGGAGGAGGCGATCACGTCCACGGCGGAAGGGCTGCGGTTCTTTATGTCGCATGGGGTGGCGCCGCGATTTACGACCTGGTGCCCTGAGCCGTTGACTCCACTGGGGCAGGCCAATCCGCAAGGGGCACCGCTGGAATATCATTTGCGGCTGCTGGAGACGTGGCGGGACACACACGCGCACTACGGGCTGCCGACGCCGCCGGGATATGGCGACCCGGGGGCGGGACGGGCGGTGTTTTCCGTCAGTTCCTTCATGGACGTGATTGCGCCGGATGCACCGCTGCCACCGGCGCCGAACGGGGCGGGCGCTGCACCAGCGGCGGCGCGGAATTGAAAGACTAAACATGCGAGTGTCCTTGAACTGGCTGAGGGAGTTTTTGGCTCCGGAGGCGGGGCGGCTGAGGCCCGAACAGGCAGCGGAAGCGCTGACGATGGCGGGGCTGACGGTGGAAGGCTCTTTGGCGGCGGCGGGCGACACGCTGCTGGATCTGGACCTGACGACGAACCGGCCGGATGCGCTCGGGCATTACGGCGTGGCGCGGGATTTGGGGGCCGCGTTGGGGATCGGGCTGCGGCCGCTGAGCGAGAGCCAGCCGCGGATCGAGGAAAGCGGCGCGGCGGCGGGCGATCAGCTGAGGGTTCGGATCGAGGCGGAAGCGGATTGCGCACGGTATTGCGCGCGGGTGATCGAGGGAATGACGCCAGGGCCGGCGCCGGCGGAGGTGACGGTGCGGCTGGAGTTGCTGGGGCAGCGGGCGATCAACAACGCCGCCGACCTGACCAATTACACGCTGCTGGAAACCGGGCAGCCGACGCATGCGTTTGACGCCGACACGCTGGAGGGTGGAGAGATCCGGGTGCGGCGGGCGCGGGCGGGAGAGACGCTGGTGACGCTGGACGAGGTCGAACGGCAGTTGGACCCGGAGGATTTGGTTATTGCGGACGCGCGACGTCCCGTGGCGCTGGCGGGGGTGATGGGGGGGCTGGCGACGGCCATTGGGGCGAAGACGCGGCGGGTGGTGATCGAAAGCGCGTGGTTCGAACCGACGCGGATCCGGCGAACGGCGCAGCGGCATGGGCTGCACACGGATGCCTCGCACCGGTTCGAGCGGGGCGCCGACCCGGAGATTTGCGGGTCGGTGGCGGACCGGATCGCGGCGCGATTGCGGGCGGCGGCGGGGGGAACGATTTTGCGGGACCGGATTGACGTATACCCGCGACGCTGGGAAGCGCCAAGAATTACGCTGCGGGGCGAAACGGTACGGCGGGTGCTGGGGGCGGAAATTGCCGCGGCAGAGGCGCAGCGGATTTTGACGGCGCTGGGAATGACGGTCGAGCAAGGCGGAATTACGAACGGCGCGGCGGGTGGCGCGCGCTGGATATTGACCGTGGCAGCACCTTCGTGGCGGCCGGATTTGCAAGAAGAAGTGGATTTGGTGGAGGAAGTGGCGCGGATCCATGGCTATGGCCGCTTCCCTGCCCGGCTGCCGAGCTTCGCCGGGGGGGCACGGCGCACGGAGAGCGCGAGAGCGGAAGAAAGGATCCGAGCGCGGCTGCGGGCACAGGGATATGCCGAGGCGGTGTCGCTGAGCTTTGCGGCGGAAGTTGAATGCCGGGCGCTGGGGGGCGACCGAGCGCCGGTGCCCGTGGCGATTCAACATCCGATCAGCGAAGAGGCGGCGGTGATGCGCACCAGCGCGTTGCCGGCGATGCTGCATTTGCTGCTGTACAACCTGAACCGGGGGCAGGCCGAGGCGCGGCTATTCGAGATCGGCAAGGTTTACGGGCGGGTGGGACCCGCCGTCGGGGATGCCGACCGGCGGGAACCGCGGCATTGGGTGGAAGAACGCCGGGTGGTGACGCTAGGAGCTGCGGGGCGGGCGGAGCCAGTCGGCTGGGCGCAGAGCGGACGGGCGTTTGACTTCTATGATTTGAAGGCGGTAGTGGAAGGGCTGCTGGAGGGTTTTGCGACGCCGAAGCTGGAGATGGTGCGGCTGGCGGATCCGGCGTTTCATCCGGGGCGCGGGGCGGCGTTTTGGCTGAAGGGGCGGCGGATTGCACGGTTCGGACAACTGCATCCAGAGCGAGCGGCGGAATGGAAGCTGAAGGTGGAAGCCTATGTAGCGGAGATTGACCTGGAGCCGCTGCTAGCGCTGGGCCCGCGAGAGGCGCAATACGCACCCCCGCCCAAGTATCCTGCGAGCGAACGGGACTTTTCCTTTTTGTTCACCGATGAGGTTAGTTGGGCGCAGGTGCGGCAGGCGGTGACCGGCTTGAACCTGGCAGCGCTGGCGGAACTGACGCCGATCGAGGTTTTCCGCGGCGGGAGCGTGCCCGCTGGGCAGTACAGCCTATTGCTGCGGGCGCGGTTTCAACTGGCGGATCGGACGCTGCGGGAAGAAGAAGTGGGGGCACATGCGGAGCGCCTCTTAGGAGCTCTGACGGCGCTAGGCGGCACGCAAAGGTAGCAGCGGGCGGCGTTTAGGATTCACGGACTGACGATTGGCCTGGGCCCCAGCCCCGCCGCTGGCTGGGCGTCCCGCTTACACGCCCGGCTGGGCCCGGTACCCGCTCGCCCCCGCACCAGGCGGGCCGCAGCGTGCTTCTGCGCGCCGTGGGCGCGCAGCGGGTTTCGCGGCCTTTCCGCGCCTACTTTGCCCCCCAAGGCAAGTCGAGCGGCCCACCCCCCGAGAGACTAGCACGTCGTGGCGATACTGCGGCACAAGCGCAAAACCGTCATCGAGCTGGCTCCGTTCCCGGGTCTCGTAGCGCGAGGCGCGTTGCAGGCCGGCTCCGCCGGGAATTAGTGAGAAGCGCGCTGGGGAGTTGCGAGCAGGTAGCGTTTAACGAAGGTACCGCTTTTATTGAGCCAAAACTCGCGGCCTTGGAGATGAACGACGGTACGACCCCAGGTCCACCGCCCGTCGAGGCGCTGGAGGCGAAAGCTGCCGCGGATGCCGCGGAAATCGCCGAGAATGCCCCAGCCGAAACGGACCGGGGATTGGTTGTGAAAACGAACGCGCAACACCAGGCCAGTAACGGGATCAGCGCAGAGAGTCCCGGCCATCGCCGCCATGACCCGGGCGGTGCGGTTGGAAATCCGCAAGTGACGGCGAGGGGTGAAGGCGAAGCGGCGGCAGGGGTGGCCGAGATACACTGCGGCTCCGAGGGCGTGCCAATGGAAGCGGCGCAACAGGGTAGCGGCACGGAGAACATGCCCACTGACGATCAGGAGGCGACCATCGTCTTGCGGGCCACGCCACGCTGCGTGGATGAGGCGGCGGATCGTGGCCAAACGGCGGTTGACCGCCGCCGCTTGATGCGGATTCAAAACGCGGCCGTGACGAGTGACCGGGGCTTCCAGTTCCACGCTGTCAAAAAACAGGACCTGGGCAGAATCGGCGGCATCGGTTCCGCCGTGAGCGGGTGTCCACGTCTCGGTGACGCGGAGCGAGGAGCCAAGATTGCGGCCTAGGCGCAGCGGACCCGGAAGACGGGCATGGACGATCAGCCAGTCGGCCGACGATGGCGCTGGTGGTGCGTTTTGGGCGAAGACGCGGATTACGAACGCGAATGCCAGAATTGCCGCAGCGGCGGCCGGCCGCACGCGAAGGATCAAAAACCGGCGGCGAACCGCACGCAAGGACCGACGCGGGCGGCCACGCAAACCAATTTTGGGCGCAGGGTCCAGACCATGCCACGCCGCGCGGCGAGGACCGGGGAACGCACCACACCGCCACCGAGAGCACCACGCCACCCCGCGCCGGCGCCCCGGATTAGGAGGAAGGACGGCGCTGCCGCAAGAGGAAAGCCGGACGGACCTATCGGCCTTTCTTCGTTCCCGGCGGCGGGTTGGGGATGGTCGCGACATGATCAATTGTTGGCGGCGGCAGGACGGGCGGCAGCCTTGAGATCGTCGGCGGCGGATGCGCAAGCGGCGGAGAGGCGGGGAAACAGCGTCTGAAGACGCGGGTAGCAGTCGCGATAGGCGGCGTAGGCCGCGGAGTAGAGTGGACGATCGGCGGCAGACGGGGCCCACTCGGCAGCGGGGTGGAGGCCGCGCGAGGCGATCTCCTGAATTGGCGCCGGCGCAGACTGGCCGGGCGAGGCGGCCGCCATCGCCAATAGGGCGGCGCCGTGGGCGGCGCCTTCATCGCGGTTCCAGCGGAGGCACGGGAGGGCGAAGACATCGGCTTGGATGCGAGGCCAGACGCGACCGCGGGCGCCGCCGCCGGAAAGCGCGAGGCGTTGGGGGCGAATGCCCATGGCTTGGATTATCTCCAAGCCGTCGAGAAGGCTGAAGGCGACACCTTCGAGGACGGCGCGAATCAATTCCGGGCGGCGGTGGGCAGCGGTGAGGCCGATCCACGCGCCGCGTGCCAAGGGATCGAGATGGGGCGTGCGTTCGCCCATGAGGTAGGGCAAAAACAGCAGGCCGCCAGCGCCCGGAGCGGCGCGCAACGCCTCGCGGCAAAGGCGGTCATAGGCATCGCCGGCGCCGGGCTGCGCCCCAAGGGTGTCGCGCAGCCAGCGAAGGCTGAGGCCGGCGGACTGGGTAACGGCCATGACATGCCATTGGCCGGGAACGGCGTGGCAGAAGGCATGGACGCGCCCCTGCGGATCGAGGCGCATTTGGCTGGTAGCGGCAAATACCACGCCCGAGGTGCCAACGGTCACGCTGGCGAGCCCTTCGCTGACTACTCCATTGCCGACGGCGCCAGCGGCTTGGTCGCCACCGCCAGCGACCACCGGGGTACCCTCAGCCAAGCCGGTGGCACGGGCGCCAGCGGAGGACACACGGGCGCAAATCTCGGGACCCTCGAAGGCAGCGGGCAGCCATTGCCGGGAAATGTCCATCGCAGCCAGCATCTCCTGCGACCAGCGGCGATGGCGAACATCGAAGAGGCCGGTGCCGCTGGCGTCCGCGACGTCGGTGGCGCATTCACCGGTAAGGCGAAACCGCACGAAATCCTTGGGCAGCAAGAAATGCCGAGCAGAGCGCCAGACGGCTGGGCGGTAATGGCGGGTCCAGGAAAGCTTGGGAGCGGAGAAGCCGACCAGCATGGGATTGCCAGTCCACGCGATGATGCGTTCGGCGCCGAGGCGTTCGGTCCAGGCGTCACATTCCGCCTGGGCGCGGCCATCGCACCAAATAATGGCAGGCGCCAGGACGGCTCCGGCGGCATCCAGCAGAACGACGCCATGCATTTGGCCCGTGAGGCCGACGGCAGCGATGGCGGCGGGGGCGATGGCGGCTTGGTGCAGCACGGCATGAATGGCACGGCGGGCGGCGCGCCACCAATCCTCGGGCTGCTGCTCGGCCCAGAGGGGGTGGGGCATGGCGATCGCGGCGTGGGGAGCTGTAGCGCCAGCACGAACGCGGCCACGATCATCCACCAAAACAGCGCGGGCGCCGCCGGTGCCAATGTCGAGACCTAGCCAAAGCGGGCGCGCGGCGCGGGCAGGCGCAATGTCAGCGGCGCGGCGGCGCTGGGCAGCGCCAGGACGAGCGGTTGAGGAGCGGCGCGAGGCAGGAGCTTTAGTTCTGGGCATGGCAAGCCAAGGTGATGCCGTCTACTCTAACGCGGCTGGAGGGTCTGGGCCGATACAATGCGGACATGCCGAAGCCCAAGCCGGTACATAAGGCGGCACGTAGGAAAAAACCGGAGATGACCCTAGACCGCGTGCTGTCACGGTATGGCGTGGCCTCGCGGGGGGAAGCGGCAGGAATGATCCGCGCTGGGAAGGTGACGGTGGACGGGAGGACGGAGCGCAATCCGCTCGCCTGGGTGGCGCCAGGACGGGCGGTGGTGCGGTTGGACGGGAGGCGGCTGAAAGTGGCGCGGCGGGTGTACTGGGCGATGAACAAGCCGGCAAATTGCATCACCAGCCACGGCGATCCGAAGGGGCGGCGGACGGTGTATGACCTTTTGCCGGCAGGCCAGCGGTGGCTGTTTCCGGTGGGGCGCCTGGATCAAGACACGACCGGGTTGCTGCTATTGACCAATGACAGCGTCTTCGCCGAGCGGATCACCAATCCGGGCTCCAAGGTGGAGAAGACCTATCTGGTGAAGCTAAACGGCTTGGCCACGGACGAGGCCATGGGGAGGCTGCGGCAAGGCGTGGACATCGGACGGGGGGAAGAGTCCGGGCCGGCGCAAGTGAAATTGGCACGAGACAACGGCCGGGTGAGCTGGCTGGAGATCACGATCGCCGAGGGAAAAAACCGACAGGTGCGGCGCATGGTGGAGGCGGTCGGCTATCGGGTGCTGAAGCTGACGCGGATTCGAATTGGGAAGCTAGAGCTGAGCGGGCTGGCGCCAGGGGCCATGAGAGAGATCCGGCCGGAAGAGGTGCTGGGACTGGGCCGGGCCGGCACCCGACGGGAGACGTCCATGGAAGGACAGCAGGTGGGAACCGCACGTTGAGGGAAGGGGATGGCAGAAAACTTGCGGGCTGGCATAGGCAGACCGCAATTCTGGCCTTGGCCAGCATCGCCGCAGCCGGCACGGCGAAAAGCACCAGTTCCCCGCCGTGAACGGTGAAGCCGTTAGCGCGCCGGCGCCGGTCCATGCGCAACGAGCCGAAGCGCAGTACTAAGAATTGCGGGCGATAAGCGCGGTAGGCAAGCCCAGCCGGCGGCGGAGGCGGTCTTCCAATCGGCGCATCCGCCCATGATCGCACTCATGATCGTGGCCGGCGAGATGGAGCAGACCGTGAAGAATCAAGATGCGCAGTTCGGTGTCGAGCGAATGGCCGAATTGGCGAGCTTGGCGGGCAGCAGCATGACGAGAAATGGCCAAGTCCCCGGCCAAACCATTCGCTGCGGCAGACCCTGGCGCGATGGGAAATGACAGAACATCGGTGGGTGCATCCACGCCGCGATAGCGGCGATTGAGCCCACGGAGAACATGGTCGCTGGTGATCCGCACCGAGACTTCGCCGCGCAAGCCAACGAGGCGACGAGCCTGGAGCAGAAACGAGCGGAGACGAGCCCGCGACAGGCGACCCATTGCACGCCGCGGGAATTGCTTTTCATGGTAACGACTGGCGGACACAAGAGCAGAACCCGCGGGAGCCGTGGCGGACGGTCTGGGCCGGGCGTGATTGCGCCGGGGCAAGGGACTAGCTGACGGTGGGCGTGGCGGCATCGTCAGGCAGATCCGGGGGCGCGTCGGGACCGAGGAGCGGTAATTGGCGGGGTCCGGCGGGGCCACCGCGCTCGGCGTATTCCTCATAGGCGCGGATAATCTGCTGAACCAAATGGTGGCGGATCACGTCCCGTTCGTCAAAAAAGACGGTAGAGATGCCTTCGACCCGGGCCAACACGTCCATGGCCTGCAACAAGCCGCTGGCGCGGCCCGAGGGCAGGTCAATTTGCGTGATGTCACCGGTGATCACCGCCTTGGAGCGAAAACCGAGGCGGGTGAGGAACATCTTCATTTGCTCCTGGGTGGTGTTTTGGGCCTCATCTAAAATCACGAACGCTTCATTGAGGGTGCGTCCACGCATGAAGGCGATGGGAGCAATTTCGATGGTGTTGCGCTCCAGCAGGCGATCCACCTTTTCGGCTTCCAGCAAATCGTAAAGCGCGTCGTAAAGAGGGCGGAGGTAGGGGTCCACTTTCTCCTGCAACGTTCCGGGAAGGAAGCCCAGGCGCTCACCGGCTTCGACCGCGGGGCGGGCAAGGATGATGCGGCTGACTTCCTTGTTCAGCAGTGCGGAAAGCCCCATGGCGACGGCCAGATAGGTTTTACCGGTGCCAGCGGGTCCAATGCCAAACACCATGTCATTGCGCGCGATCGCCTCCAGGTAACGGCGCTGGTTAAGGCTTTTGGGCTGCACGATCTTTTTGCCAAAAGACCGCTGGCGGCCGCTGACGGCAAGAGCGTGGAGGCGCACCTGGGGATCGTCGAGGACCAATTGCAGCAACGAGTTCAGGTCGCCGTTGGGAAAGGAAAAGCCCTCGCGGCGAAGGCGGTCGTAATCGCCGAAGATCTCCTCGGCGCGGGCAACGCCGCCGGGATCGCCGTCCAGGCCGATACCCTCGGACTGTAATGCGATTTGGATGTGCAGACGGGATTCGAGGAGCCGCAGGTTCTCGTCCAAAACGCCGAAAATGGACTCGATGCCGGGACTAAACTCGATGATTTTTTTCATCAGTTAAAGCTGGTTGAGGCCAGGTTATACCACGCCCCAGGTGGAATCAAGACAGCGCAGGCAGCGAGAAGGGCGGTGCAGGCAGGGGGGGGCCGCCTTTCGCGGGCCAGGCTTTTACGCTAGACTGCCGTGATGGCGCGCGAGGCGCGCCCGAGAGGAATTTAAACCCGCTCCTGTGTCCTTTTTTGCCCGCACGAAGCTTCCGGTTTTCGCCTTCGCGCTCACCGTGGCCATGGTGATTGGCCCGGCAGGGGTGGCGCAGTCGTCCGCCGCAAGGAAGAGTGAGGCGCTGAAGCCCACGGCGCCCCAGGTAGTGCTGGGCCCACCGACAACGGTGCGAACGGATGTAGAGCTGGACGAAAACCCAACCCTGTTCGCGATGTTGGCGGCGCTGAACATGGCCGGCTATAACCACGGGTTACACGCTGAGGGCACCAGCGCCTACCGGCAGGAGGTACAGGTGCGGCTGGCAGCCGAACACCTGCCCATCGTCGGGCGGCTGCGGGCCTACTATCACGTTCATCTCAAGCGCGATCCCGCCCAGAACCTGGCGCAGTACGTGTCCTTGGCGCTGCTGCTGGGTGATCCGCCGAACTTCTCGCTGGTGCGACCCGTGAAACAGCTGCCCTCGGACGCGGCCGGGGTAGCGACCTTTATTCCGCTGCTCAGGCGGTTCTACAGTGACGCCAGCCTAGCCGAAGAATGGCAAAGATACAAACCGGTATACGCGCGGGCCATCCAGCGGTACTCGAAGCCGATCCGGCATTTGACGCAGCGGGTAGACGATTACTTCCGGCTCCCAGAGACTTATTTGGGCCGGCAATTTATCATCCTGCCCCAGTTTTTGGCCGCGCCCGGCGATACCCAGGCGCGGGATTACCTTGGCAACTACTACATCATGGTGGGGCTGAACGTTAAGGCGCACATGCCGGACATTCGCCACACCTACCTGCACTACGTGCTGGACCCGCTGGTGGAAAAATTTCCCGACGCCTATGTGCGGGCAGCACCGCTGTTGAAGGTGGTGCAACGGGCGCCAGCCCTGAACCCGGAGTTCAAGCACAACATCCGGCTGTTCTTCACCGAATGCCTGGTCCGGGCCGTGGAGGCGCGGTTCATCCATTTTACAGGGACTGCAGCCCAGCAGAAGGCCGATCGGCGGGCCTTGATCCAGAGGGACATGGCCAACGGACTGATCCTGACGCAGTTCTTCAGCCGCAAACTGAATGCCTATGCGAAATCAGTGGTGAGCTTCCCACAGTTCTACCCCGAGGCGGCGTATTCCCTGCACGTAAGGGAGTGGGCGGGCCGGGCGCGCAAAATGGCCTTTTCTTCGCGTCCGCTGGGCCTACCCGAGCCGCTGCAAGCGCGACGGCCGATGAGCCTGCTGCAAGCGGGTGAGCGGGCGCTCGGCATGGGCGATTTGGCGGGCGCCACTGCGCTGGCGCAACATGCGCTGATGCAGGACCATGGGGACCACGCCACGGCGGACTTTTTGCTGGGAGAGGTGGCCGCGCAGAAGGGCGAACCGGCGTCCGCACAGGCGAACTTTGAGCGCGCCTTAGCGCTAGCGCCGCCTTCGGCTTTGCACGTCCGCACATGGAGCAATATTTACCTGGGGCGATTGTTCGATTTAGAGCATCACCGCAAGCAAGCGCTGCGCCATTACCGCGCCGCCCTGGCCACCGCCTCCACCACGGAGGCGCGGGCATTGGCCCAGGCGGGCGTCAACAAACCATTCACCGCCGGGCCGCCACGGCCCAATTCCAGCGGAACAGGGTCCCATCCATGAAGCTTCGTTCTCGCATTATCTGGTGTTTCGTTCTGGCGTTCGTGGGATTGCCGATGTGGGCAGCGGCACAAAGCACCGCGGAGGGCGCGAGCCAAGGCGCGGCGCAGCAGGCGGGCGCCAGTGGAAGCGCCGCGGCGACAAGTTCCCAAGCCAGTAAAGCGCCGGCGATGGCACGACCGCATCTGGCAAAGCAGCCGCCCCCACCGCCGGCGCTGGCCGACCTGCATAAACTGCTGAACCTGATGCGGCAGCCGAAGACGACACCGCAGCAGCTGAAGCACGCGGTCAGGGAGTATTGCGACAAATATCCGACCTCGCCCTACCGGGAGAGCGCATACACGCTGGCCATGCGATTCGCCCAAGCCCGGCGGGACTATCCTGACATGCTGGCCTTTGGAGATGGAGCGCTGAAGGTCAACCCGAACTCGCTGGTGCCGCTGCTGACGCTTGGCAGCGTGATTCCGCAGCGTGTGCATCCGACGGACCTTAACCGGGAGCAGCAACTCGAGCTGGCTACCCACTACAATCTGCGGGCGCTGGCGATCGCGCAACACTTCCCGACGGCGTATAACGGACACCAACTGGCGCCGCAGCAGGTAGCGCAGATTCAGCAGGAAATTCGCGGATCGGCCCACAGTTCCTTGGGAGTTATTGCGATTGACCGTGGGCAGTACGCCAAGGCGGTCCAGCAATTGAAGCAGGCCGTGGCCAATGACAATGCGCAAAGCAAACCAGCGGACTACTACCGGATGGGCTTGGCGCAGATCGCTCTGAAGCAGTACCCCGCGGCGCTGGCTTCGATGCACCAAGCGATGACCCTGGGCGCCAATATTCCGGAGCTGCAAACACTGGGCGAGGCGCAGGTAAAACGCATTCACCGTCTGGAAGGCGGCGGGACAAAGGCCGCGGCGGCGCATTAGGCACAGCCAATTCCGCCACGGCGAACGTGCGGCCCAGTGCCGGGTCGGGGAAAGGCGTGCGCCACGGCAGTGCCGGAACGGGCGGCCGACGGTCGGTAGCTTGCGGTGGCGCGGTCGGGCACCGCGCGTCCAGACAATTCGGCAATGATGGCGGCACGCAAACAGGATCAGAAATCCGCAACTGGAAAGCGCGCCGACAGCGCCCTGGCGGTGGTGGGAACGTTCCACGACCCCGCCCTGCTGCGGCAAGCGCTGACGCATCGCTCCTGGAAGGCGGCGGGCAGCGCCAGTGCCGGCGAGGAGCCGGATTATGAGCGTCTAGAGTTTTTGGGCGACGCGGTGCTGGGTTTGCGGGTGAGCGAACGGCTGCTGCAAGCATTTCCGCAGAGCCCGGAGGGAGAACTAAGCCGCTTGCGTTCCTGGCTGGTAAGCGCGCGGCACCTGGCGCAAGTGGCCCGCAGGCTGCGGCTGGGCGAACATCTACGAGTGAGCCCTGGGGAGGAGCGGCTGGGAGGACGCAATCGGGAGCGGCTGCTGGCCAACGCCATGGAGGCGGTCATTGGCGCCATCCACGTGGACAGAGGTTATGCCGCAGCGGCCCGCTTCGTGGACCGGCGTGTATTGGGCGGCGCGTTGGCGGAGCTTTCGCCTGGTCAGCTGCATGAATTCGCGTACAAATCAGCACTCCAGGAGTGGGCTCATGCACACCATTGCGCCCCACCCGCGTACCGCGTAGTGGGTTCGAGCGGGCCGGAGCATGGGAAAACCTTTCAAGTGGAGTTGAAGCTAGCTGGCGTGTACACGGGCAGGGCGCAGGGGCGCAGCAAGAAAGCCGCCGAGCAGGAGGCAGCGCGGGCAGCACTGGTGCAGCTGGGGGCGATCGCGTACTAGTGTAGCGGAAGGTTTGGCAATGCGGGGGTGGGGTGAGCTTTCCCGCCACGCTACCCATATCCCGCGCGACGATGGCCGACCTCATCCGGACGGCGCGGTAAGGTTCGCGGTTCACGTTCCGCCGGTCTGGACGGCGGGAGGGGGTGGCGGAAGGTGCGAATGGCCGCAGCAAGCTAAAATGAAAAGCGGAGCGTCCGTGCCTTCATCCTCAAAAACTCATTCGCGCCGTGAGGCGGGCAAACAGCCGCCGGCGGCGAAAAGGCCCAAGCCTTTATCGGACAACTTTATCCGCGTATGGGCGCCGACGCTGGTCGCGGCGCTGTTCATCATCACCTTCAACGTGCAGGCGTTTGAAATTCCCTCCAGCTCGATGGAAAAGACGCTGCTGATCGGCGACCACTTGCTAGTGGATCGGATACGATTCGCGCCCCCGTCCAAATATCTGGGAGGGCTGCTACCGTATCGGCCCATCCACCACGGGGACATTATCGTTTTCATGACGCCGGTGAAGTCGGAACAAGGGATGCACCTGGTGAAGCGCGTGATCGGGCTGCCGGGCGACAGGATTAAGTTAGTCAACGGCGTGGTGTACCGCAACGGCAATCCGGTGCGGGAGCCGTATGTGATGCACCGACCGGTGGATTGCAACGCGGCCGTGTTTGACCCGGCACGGGACGACTGGCCCAACGGCGGCCCGCTGGAGGACACTACGCAACGCTGGGCCAATACCCAGGATCAGTACATCCAAAACGGACAAGTGGTGGTGCCACCCGGGGATTATTTCGTAATGGGTGACAATCGCATGTGTTCCTGGGATTCGCGGTATTGGGGTTTCGTGCCGCAGGCGAACATTATCGGCCGCCCGGAGGTGGTGTATTGGTCCTACCGCAGCAAGGCGAGCCAATACGAACCCCCCGGGACGGGCAACATCGGCGCCAACGCGGAGAGCTGGCTGTCGGAACTGTGGCACTTTCCGAGCCGCACACGCTGGAAGCGCACGTTTCACGTCATCCATTAGCGGGAGGCGGGTCCGGCGAGTATGAGCGCCAGCGAGCCCACGCAGCAACGGCGAAAAGCTACCCGGCGCCGCGCCACCTGGATCGGCGCGGCGGTCATTCTGGTGCTGGTGATCGGCCTGCCCATGATTACCCTGGGCCGGCTGCAGGAGCGAATCCTGCGGTTGCTGGCGCAGGAGTTGGGGCGTCCGGTGACGGCGCAGTCGGTGCATTTGGTGCTGGTGCCGTGGCCCGGCGTGGAACTCGACCAAGTGCGACTGGACGATGCGCCTGCTTTCGGTGGAGAGGCAATGGCAACCGCGGCGGAAGCGCGCGCCACGGTGCGGATATGGGCGCTGTTCGCGGGCAGGCTGGAGTTTTCCAGCGTGCAACTGGACGACGCCAACGTCAACTTGACGCGGGATCCCGCAGGGCAATGGAACCTGGCGCAGATGTTGAGCGACGCAAGCCGGCACGGTCCTCGGCTACGACCGACGGCGGCGGCAGCATCGCTGGCGCGGCCGGACCGATTCCCGTATCTCGATGTCCACGACAGCCGGGTCAACTTCAAATTCGGACTCAAGAAGGAGCCGTTCTATTTGGCGAACGTTGACGGCTCGCTGCAATTGGCGCATAACGGATGGCGCTTTCACCTGGAGTTTTCGCCGCAACGCAGTGACCTCAACCTTTCCGACACCGGACGAGTGACGGCGGACGGTGTATGGCGCCGGGCGGGGAGAAGCGGTGGGAAGGCCTTCCGCGACCGGCGATTCGATCTCTCGGCACATTGGCGGCAGGTGTATTTGGCAGCGGCGAGCAGCTTGGTGGCGGGACAGGACGAGGGTGTGCACGGCGTAGCGCGAGTAGACCTGCGGATTCGTGGCACCGGACGGAAATTCCGCATCAGTGGGGTGGCGGTGGCACGGCAATTGCGACGCTGGGACCGGCTACCCTCCGGACTGCGGATGCGGACCCCGTTCTCCGCGGTGTACAACTCAGGGCTCGATGCGCTGCGCCTGACGCAGTTGGGAAATGGGAACCATTTCGACGTGCAGGGGACGGTGCGGCATCTGCTGACCCGCCCGGAAGCGGCGCTGACGGTAACGGCGCGAGGCTTGCGATCCGCGGCATTGCTGCCGCTGGCGCGCGCGATGGACCCGAATTTGCCGCCAGACTTGACGGCCAGCGGTACCTGGAACGGGCATTTCGCCGTGCGGGGCGGCTGGGGACGGCGATGGGTGGCGGAAGGGCGGGTGGCGGCGGCGCACGCAGGACTGCGCGAAGGAGAGCTGAGCCTGCGTCTGACGGCGCCGGTCTGTGGCACCCAGCCCAGGAGCGGCTCGCATGCCATATTCTGCCGGGAACGATCGGCGCGGGTGGTCGGGCCAGACGAAGCGAACGCGGAGGTAGGGATCACCGCGCGATTCGACCGACGCGGAGCCGCATGGCGCGCCGCGGGCGCTGAGGTAACGGTTCCGGCGGTAGCGGCCCTGGGGCAGTTGTGCGGCGTCGCGGCGCCGTGGCCTTATCAATTGACCGGGGCAGCGCGAATGGCGTTTACTCGGGAAGTCAGCTGGACCCGCATCCGCGGCTTCTCCACGCAGCCGCCGCCCCCCTGGCAAGGGGCGGCGTATTTTCGCCGCGCGGCACTGCGCTTGCCCGTGCTCGCCGCACCGCTGCCCATTCGCAATTTACGATTGCAACTGGGTCCGGAGCGGGCGCTGGGCGTCTCCGCGGAGGCAGGGTTAGGCGGGAGTTTGTGGCGGCTTGCGGTCCGCCGCGCCGCAGCACGGTCACCGTGGCAGTTTCAGCTGAGCTCGGCGCAGGTATCATTGCGGCGGCTAGCGGCGGCGCTGAGCCCGCGCCGGCCCCACGGGCTGTGGGCGCGGCTATTCTCCCACCCGGCGTCGTGGCTGCCGCTGCTGCAACTGGTCCATGCACGCGGCGAGGTGGCGGTGGCGGCTTTGCGGTGGCGCGGACACCAAGCTCAGCTACGGGCCAGCGTGCAGGCGGGTGGAGCAGTGTGGCGATTGCCGCGGCTGCGATTGGCGCTTGCTGGCGGGGTGTTTCTGGCCAAGGGAACGATGAGGGGCGGACGATTGCGCTTGGCCGGGGTGGCGCAGGGGCTGGCCATGACCGACTTGCTGGCTCCCAGCCAATATGCCGGCGCGATCCGCGGCAGGGGAACGATCCACCTGCGACTGAGCTGGCCGCTGCGCCGCGGCTGGCAGGACATTACGGCCGGGGGACGGCTGCAAGTCGCACCCGGAGCATTTCCGATATTCCATACCGCGGGCGGCGGGGAGCTGGGATTCCACGCGTATCGTACGCAGTTCCGCTGGAACGCGGGGCATCTTCGGCTGAATCACGGACGCTTGTGGCTGCGGGCGGGACAGCAGCCCGCGCAGGTACGGGTGCGCCTGCGGCCGCCCGCTCCACCGCGCTTGCAGTGGGTGCCGCCGCCGAGGCGGCCGGCCCTGGCCGGCGCCTGGCCGGTCCGCAAGGCGCCGGTGCGAGCGGCGCTGGGCAGGCGAGGGATGACCCATGCACACCCCTAACCGCCGACGCATGCGGGCATTGGCCGCAACCCTGCTGCTCTCCGGGGTTCTATGGGGCATCAGCCAGTCGGCCGGGCTGGCACGCGCCTTCCAAATTCAGTTGCGGCGCATCGCGGCGTACGCCGCAACCCCTCCACCCCACCCGAACGTGATACTAAGCGCGAACGGCGCCAACGCCTACCTGGCCCAAGATGCCAAAATACCCGCGGCCATCCGGCGGCTACGCCTGTCCTCGACACCGGGCGTGCTGCGGGGCCAGGCCGAAGTCGACTTTTCCCAGTTGCCGCACCGGGGCGCCAGCGGGTGGGCGCAGATGATTTTCAGCGGGGTGCACCAGATCGCCGTGGTGGCCCGATTAGACTCCGGCGCGCCGCCGGCAGCGACCGTCACCGTCGAGCAAGTGTCACTGGACGGAGAGCGTATCCCCGATTTCCTGATTGACCTAGCGATTCGCGAGTTTGTCACCCCGAAGCACCCCACCATCCAGGGGCGCACGTTTCCCGTGCAACTGCCCGCGAACGTGGACCGCGTCAGGCTCGGCCACGATCGCGCGATTCTGAGCTATTAGCCCTACTGGCGGCGCTCACCAGACGCGGCACGCCTCCGCGCCTCGATTCATCGGAGCGTCGGCACCGCAATGAAAGGCGCGAGCAAAGGCGCCAAAGTTCGATACCACGCCGTTGACGCGGAACTTGCCGGGGGAATGTGGATCCACCGTCGCCGCTAGGCGTGCGTATTGCGGACGCACGTTTTGGCGCCAGATTTGGCCATACGCGACGAAAAAGATCTGGGCCATGGTGTAACCGTCAATTTCGTGATGCATGGCGTCTTGGCCGAGAGTGCGGACCAAGGCAGCATAGCTGATGCGGACGCCGCCGTTGTCGGCGGTGTTTTCGCCCAGGGTCAGCTTGCCGTTGAGATGCACGCCCGGCACAGGACGGAACCGAGAATACTCATTCACCAGGCATTGTGCCCGGGATTTGAAGGCCTTGGCGTCGGCAGAGGTCCACCAATTTTCCAGGTTGCCCCGGGGACCGAAGCGGCGGCCTTCATCGTCGAAGCCATGCGTCATCTCGTGCCCGATCACCACCCCCATGCCACCGAAATTGGCGGCATCGGGAGCGCTGCCGCTGAAGAACGGAGGCTGCATGATGCCGGCGGGGAAAACAATCTCATTCATGTGCGGGTTGTAATAGGCGTTGACCGTCGGCGGGGTCATGCCCCAGGCGAGGCGATTGGGGGGATGACCAATGCGGCGCAGCCGGCGATGCACTTCAAAGGCATCCGCATGCAGCACGTTGCCCAATAGGGCATCGGGCCGCAGCTGCACGGAACTGTAGTTTCGCCAGCGACTGGGATAGCCGATTTTCTTCATGACCGCGTGGAGCTTGACCAACGCGCGGCGTTTGGTGGCCGCGCTCATCCAGGTCAGGCTCCGGATGTCGGCGGCCAAGGAACGCTGAAGGGCGGCGACCATTTGCGTCGCACGGCGCTTGGTCGCCGGGGGGAAGTACTTTTCAACATACAGCTGTCCCAGCGCTTCGCCGAGATCCCGATCGGTGTAACGGACGCAGCGTTTCCAGCGCGGCTGCTGAACTTTCTGTCCGGTAAGAACGCGGCCGTAAAAATCAAAGCTGGCAGTCTCGATGGGACGAGCGAGATAAGGGGCAGTGGCATTGGCGAGGTGGAAGCGGAGGTAATTCTTCCAAGCGGAGAGCGGCTGGCGGCGCAACGCGCGGTTCAGGGCGGTGAAGAACTGGGGCTGACGAACATTGATGGCGGCGATGGCCGGGGCGCCAACACCGCGGAAATAGACCGGCCAGTCCACAGCCGGCGCCAGGCGCCGCAACGCCGCCGGGGTCATCTTGTGGTAGACGTTGTGCGGATTACGCTCCGCGGCCAGCTGCATGGAAGCGCGGGCCATGGCCGTTTCCAGGGCCATCACCGTGCCCGCTTCCCGCGCGGCCCGGGCCGGAGCGTCGCCCAAGAGGCGAAATATGTAAGCGATATAGGCAATGTATTTGGCGCGCAGGGCGCGGGCCTTGGCGCCGGTGCGCGTGTAATAGTCACGGTTGGGCAGGCCCAGGCCGCCTTGCCCGGCAACGGCGATGGTCATCGCCGAGTCTTTCATATCCGGGCTGGCGCCAAAGCTGAACAATACGGGAACACCGGTTCTTTCCAAGCGGGCGACTTCGGCAATGAACTGGCGGCGGTTTTGAATGGCGGCGATACGTTCCAATTGCGGCCGGATCGGCTGCAAGCCGAGGGCATTCACCTGGCGCGTATTCATGCACGCGGCATAGAAAGTTCCCACCTCTGTCTGAATGCGGCTGCCGGCATTTCCCTTGGCTGCCGCCCGCTGCAACAAGCCGCGCAGCTCGCGCTGATTGCGATTCTCCAGTGCGTTGAAGCGCCCCCAAACCGACTCATCCGCTGGAATGGGGTGCGTGGCGTTCCAACGCCCACAAGCGAATTGATAAAAATTCTGGCAGGGATTGGCCGACGTATCCATGGCCGAGACGTCGATACCCGGATTGATGGCGGCCGTCTGCGCCCCTGCCGCCGCGATGAGAGCCAGCACGCACAGGGGCAACAACAGGAAACGGAAACGCATCGGGGCTTCCTCCTCGATCACGCCTACAGAACGGGAATTACATCACATTTCCGAACGCCCGTCCAGTGAGCCGGGAGGCAGGATGTGGATGGCAAGCTCGCTTGGTGCTAACCGCTGCGAGCGCCGAAACCGCACCCAACCCGATCGCCCGCCACTCCGGAGAAGTCGCCGAGACGCGAGCGAACCGTACCGCCCATGCGGGGAGTTAGGCTGGGTGCGAACCCGTCAGCATTTTCGCGATCCCGTCGGCGAGCGCGCGGAGACTAAGCGGCTTGGGTATGAACGGCGCCGACGCCCCTGCTTCGGCCATATGGGAATCATAACCGGTCATGAAAAGCACGGGCACTTGGGGCCATAGCCGGCGGAGCCGATCCGCCAATTGATGTCCATTCATTTCCGGCATGGTGATATCACTGATTACCAAGTCAAATCCAGGTCCACCAGCCGCTGCGCTAGCCTTACTGCGCTCCGCCATCGCCAGAGCCTGGCTCGGCAGATTGGCGGTGACCACTTCATGGCCGAGATGCTTCAGCATCTCCGCGGTAGTTTCCGCCACTGCCGGCTCGTCTTCCACCAACAGAATACGCACCCGCGCCCGCTGCTCCTCCGAAGGACCAATCCGATCCGCCGGACCGCTGCCTGTCTGAACCACTCGCGCCTCCCATAGCCAATCCCGCCGCTCCGCCGACGGCGGAACCGGAGGCGAGAATAGGCAGATAGATTTCAAAGCGCGCACCCTCACCGGGAGCGCTATCCACAGTAATAAACCCGCCGTGCGCTTCGACGATACCATAGGCCACGGCGAGTCCAAGGCCGCTCCCCTTCCCGGGCGCCTTGGTGGTGAAAAACGGCTCGAACAGGCGCTGGCGCACGTCCGGGGCAATGCCCTCGCCGCTATCGGCGACGGTCAACACCGCCCAGTCCCGCGCGGCGGCTTCGGCGGGAGCACCTGCACGGACCACGTTCCGCTTGCCATCCAATGCCAAAGTCAGCTGGCCGCCTTGGGGCATCGCCTGGCCGGCGTTGACACCCAAATTGAGGAGGACCTGCTGCAATTGCGTCAGGTTGCCTTGAACGGTGAGCGGAGGCTGCTGCCGACCGTCGAGGCGCACCGTAACCGCTACCGTTTCGGGCAGGCCATGGCGGAGCATTTCCGCCGCGCTCTCGACCACGGCGGGCAAGGACAGGGGCTCGGTCGCGACCTCGCGACCGCGGGAAAACGCGAGCAATTGCGCCACGAGCTCCGCCCCGCGCCGGCCGGCAGTGCCAATGGCGGTAATACGGTCAGCAGCGTCCCGCGGAAGCTGGGGTCCATGCTTAGCCTCAATCAACTCTACCTGTCCAAGCACAGTGCTGAGTAGATTGTTGAAATCATGCGCCACGCCGGCGGTGAGCGTTCCCACCGCTTGCATTTTTTGCGCCGTCAGCAGCTGACCCTGAAGTTCCCGCTCCGCGGTAATGTCGCAGAGCATTGCCCTGGCCCCCTGAAAGCGCCCTGCCGCATCGCGAATGGCGCGCACATAGGAGCGAAATGAACGCACAAGGCCATTGGAGACGCGGACGCGCAGCTCGAAATTGGGAATCGCGCCCTCCTGCTCCAAGCCGGCCATCAACTCGTCCACCGGGGGCATAGCATCGGGCGACACCACCTGCGGCAGATCACGAATACGGTGGCCGATGATATCGCCGCGGTCCAGGCCAAGCACGTCCATTGCCACCTGGTTGAGATCTGTGACCTGCCCGTCGCGGTCCACGGTGTGATACCACATCGGCGAATTCTGGTAGAGATCGTTAAAGTAGTCCCGTCCCGCCTCCGCCAGTTCCCGTTGCTCATCCGCGGCAAACAAAATCATCGCCATGCCGCAGAAGCTCTTGCAAATCAGCGTGAGCAGATCCACTAAAGCCCCGTTCTGGACATTACCCCAAGGCAGGGGCGCGGTCATGAAACCCAAGCCCCAGACAATGAGCCCAAGGCCAAGCACCCAGCGCGTAAGGCGGCCGCCCATCTTCAGCCTCAGGGCGGCGACCCCGCCCGCTACCGGCAGGACACCGAAGGCGATCGTTTGCGCGAGCACATGGCTATTGGGAAACAACCATACCCATCCGGCCAGCCCGACGGCGAAGGCCCGACCAGGCCACGTCCACCCGCGGCGGGCCTGCCCGGCGCCCCGGCCCCCCGCGCCCAGGGCGCGCCAAGGCCAGTCGGTGAACAGCAACACCGCTAACACCAAGAGCCCGTCGGCAGCCCAACCGCTGAGTGGCATGCCAACGTCCGCCCGCTGCAATACCTGCAACGAGAAATGCGCCGACATGACCGCCCACGCGGTCAACCAGGCGTGATGCAGCCAACGGCGTTCCGCCGAGAACGGAACGAACGCCAACACCATCGTGATGGCGACAGCCGTTAGGGCACCGAGGAGCGAGAGGTCAGCGGAAAAGGGCATTCAACGCCCACCAGGAGACGGCCTGGGACACTGCCCGAAGTGTATAGCCGCAGCAGTGGTTTACACGTTAGAAACTACTATCCGGTAGTGGACGAATTGGGTTCACTGTCCGCTCGGCCAGCAACAGGCCTGCTCTCGCAAACGCTTGCGCGCCGCGCAGGCAGACCCTGCACCGGGTTACGCGGACGCCATCGCGCCGCCGCCTTCGCGCGCGAGGAAATACGATCCCAAAACGACGGCGGCGGCAGCGGCTTGGGCGAGCAGGCTTTCCGCATTGGGAAAGACCGAGAACCACAGGCCCGCCCAGTTGGGAATCAGACGCGCCAGCCAGGGAATTGGGCTGGCCGGCAGCCAATGGGCGAGCTGCATTTCCTGGACCTGCTCACCCACCATCACCAAGAACACCAGCCCGAGCAGCACACCGGTAAAGACCAGCATGCGGCGATAGGGAAGGCGGCGATGGGCGAAGAAGGTCAACAAGCCAACTCCGGCCGTGAGAAGCAAGCCGATTGTGACGCCGTATGCGACGGGGCGATCACCAAGCCGCAGGCGATAGCTCTGGAGAAACAGGACGACTTCAACCCCCTCGCGGTAAACCGAACTGAATCCCAAGGCGGCTAGCCCCCACCACCAGCCGGCCCGGCTCCCCGCCTCCGGCGACCGCTCCATGAGCTCCCGCTTGCGGCGATTGTGGAGCGAAATCCATCCCGTCCAATAGAGCTTATGGAAGAACCAATTCATCACCACAATCAGCACGATCACGGCCAACAGCCCAGTGGCTGCCTGCAAATTGAGCGCAGAGACGTTCCGGCCCAAATCGGTCAGCACGCGCACGGCAATGATCCAGGTCAATGCCGTCAGCACCAGTCCGCCCACGGCACCGCTGAAAATCGGGCGACGAAAATCGCTGCCACTCTTGGTCAATCCGCCAGTGATCGCGGCCAAGATGAGAATGCACTCCAAGCCTTCGCGAAAGACCAGGATGCCAATCGCCAGAAACCCCGAGACGCTTCCTGCCGTACCGGCAGCGCTGCCGGCCACGGGCGCAAGAATTCGCCATACCACGACTGCCGCGGTGATGCTCAGTGCGGCCCAAAACCAACGGCGCATTCGCAGCCGTCGCATCGGGCGTCCGGGCTGAATTGGGGATGAGCGAACCTTTGGCGTGGCGGCGGACATGGACGGGGTCAGGCGAGGCGCTGAGAGCCGGGGGCCTGATACCATTACAAAGTAGTACAGATTCCGCCGTCAACCCAAAACCGGCGCTTTTTCTGCTTCCAAACAGAATTCGTCCATCGGCTAGGCGCAAGCCAGGCAGCGACGATCTGCATGCCCCAGGGTGCTCTCGCGCTGGGTGGTGCCACCGCGGTTGCAGTGGCGTCGACGGTTAAAACGGCGACGGCCGCCTCCGAACGGGAGACGGCCGCCGCCTTGGATCGCAACGAAACAGTTGCGCTATGCCTTACCCAATTGGACCAAATCCGATTGCGGTTCGCTTTTCGAAGAGCAGCATCCGCCCGTAGCCGGCGCCAGCCCCGCCTTGGCGGCATCACCCGCCACCTGCGTGGACTGCCCGCCACTCGGGATCTGCATCAGGGAGAGCTGCTTATCGAACGGCATCGAATACTTCTTCTCGATCTTTTCGCGGTACACCGGACCCGAGTTATAGGTACAGAACGGATAGATCAACCCGTTCGGCGCGGCATAGTGAATAATGCAACGCTTCACGCGTTCCACATCGTAGTTGTAGCTATCCATGAAGTGCATGCCGGCGACCATCAGGGTTTTGTACACAAAGCCCTTTTCCGCATCGTCACCGCGCCCATAGCTCTTGTCCGTCATACCCTGCAGGGTCTGCAAAAACTTGGTGAAGGTCAGCCCCGCCGGCGCCTTTTCGGCGTGGAAGTGCTTTTGCAAGGCATTCCAAGTTTTCACCTTACTGAAGAACTTGAACCGCGCCTTCTCCGCGCTGCGGGCCAACATGTCAATGTCCTGCAGCATCGCACCGACATCAACGAACTGCGTGACTGGAACCGCTTTTTTCGTGGCCTGGTCCACGAACATGTAGGTGCCCATTGAGCAATGGGGATGGCAACTCAGCGAGGTGGTTTCCTCGCCGCGGAGCGCGCTGATCAACTTGGAGAACGGCGTCACGCAGGCGAGCGGGAACCAATCGTTGTAGGGGTCCGCCAAGCCGGTCTGCTCATGCACCGCGTGGGCGACATCGGCCAGGGTGAACCGCTTCGCTTCTAACTCCTTGCGGGAGATCCGGCCGGTGAAGGTAACCGGCTGGAAACTGATGCCGCTGACCACATCAATGTTGTCAAGCGCCAGCTTGATGATATCGCCGATCTGATGGTCGTTGAGGCCCTTGACGATGGTGGGGACAAAGACGATCTTGATGGTTCCGACCTTGCGGATATTCTCGATCGCCTTGAGCTTTTTATCGAACAGCGACTCGCCGCGGGTGCGCTTATAGATATCGTCGCAGACCCCATCGAACTGCAGATACAGCGTGTGCAGACCGGCGTCGCGCGCCTTTTCGCAAAATTCCAAGTCGTTCCACATCACGCCATTGGTGGCTACCTGGATGTGGCTGAAGCCCATCTCCTTGGCCAGGCGCACGGCGTCATGAAAACGCGGATAGATGGTCGGCTCGCCGCCGGAGAATTGCACTACGCGTCCCGATACCGGCCGTTCGTTGCGCAGCGCCTGGAGCATCTTGCGCACCTGGTCAAAGCTGGGCTCATACAAGTATCCGGCAGCGTTGGCGTTGGCGAAGCAGACGGGGCAAGTCAGGTTGCAACGGTTGGTTAGGTCCACGTTGGCCAGACCGGTGTGGCTCATGTGCATGGAGCAGAGTCCGCACTGGTCCGGACAGCGGGTCGCGTTGGGAATGGCGGGATTGGACAGCCCGCGGTTATCCCCGAAGTACCACTGCTCCATCTTGAGGTACAGCTTGACGTCGGCGTAGATCTTGTCCCGGAAATAGCCATGCGTGGGGCAGGTCTTTTCCATGAACACGGCGCCATTTTCCTCAAACTCGCGGGCTTCGATGACGCGGGTGCATTCCGGGCAGAGAGACTGTGTGATCTTGGGCAGTCCCTTGTGAATCGGCTCCATGCGCGAACCGGAATGAGTGATTTCCGGCTGGATGACCTGGAAGTCGGCGCGCTTCACCGGGGAGAATGTCTGCGTGCTCATCGTGTCCTCCAAACTTGGTTCGGATGCCGCTCCGCCCGCGTGGTGATGGCCGCCGGGCGGTTGGGCAGTCCTCGGCGCCGCTACTTCCGCGCCTTTTTTAGGTTAGATGGCCCAGCGCCAGGCCCCAAGAGGACAGCGCTGAATGGCGAAAATCGCCCCTTCAGCGGCCCAGATCGTGCCTTGAATGGCGACCGAGGGCCCTTCCAACCGCAGCCGCCAAGTGATTGCAGTGCAAGGAGAACGGTGCTCGCCCAGGGCAGCCAACGGCGTACAATGGCAAGGGATGGCGAAAGCGCGGCGACGGGCCCCTTCGCAGCCGATATGGCTGGCCACGACGGCTCCCGGTCGCAGCCATATTTGGGCCGTGGGACTGGCCGGGTTTTGTTCTTTTTTAGACGTTTACGTTACCCAGCCGATCCTACCGCACCTGGCGAACATTTTCTTCGCGTCGCCTGCCGCAGCCGGCCTCACCATCAGCGCCGTCACGCTCGCCATGGCGATTTCCGCGCCTCTGATTGGCGTTCTTGCGGATCGCATCGGCCGCAAGCGGCTGATCGTGGCCGCTCTGTTGCTGCTCGCCGCCCCGACTTGGCTGGCTGCTGGCGCCCCCAACTTAGCGGCGCTGGTCCACTGGCGGTTTGCTCAAGGGCTGCTGGTGCCGGGAGCCTTCGTAGTCACGATCGCATATGTCACCGAAGAATGGTCGGACCGCCATACCGCCGCCTTCGCAATGGGCATTTACGTAGCCGGAACGGTTCTCGGAGGCGTCAGCGGACGCGTGATTGCCGCCATGGTCACCGATGTGGCGGGATGGCGAACGGCGTTTTCGGTGCTGGCGGGGTTGACACTGCTTTGCGCATTAGCGGTATGGCGCATGCTGCCGCCGGCGCAGCGCTTTCTTCGCCAGGACGACCTCGGAGCGGCGGCGCGCGCAGCTGCCGGGCACGCGGTCAATCCTCGCCTGCTGGCCACGTTTGCGATCGGCTTCAATCTGCTTTTCATGCTGGTAGCGATGTTTAGCTATGTCAGCTTCCATCTGGCAGCGGCGCCATTCCGCCTCGGCCCGACGGCTCTGGGCCTCGTCTATTTGGCCTATCTACCCAGCCTTGCCGTTATTCCCAGCGCCGGCGCCTGGACCGGACGCACCGGCCACCGGCGGGCATTGCGTCTGGCATTGCTCGCGGTTGGCGCAGGAGCAGCGCTGACCCTTCTGCCCGATCTGCCCGGTGTGATGGCGGGGTTGGCCATCAGTTCCGGTGGTTTGTTCATCGCCCAAACCGCCGCAACCAGCTACTTGGGGGTGGAGGCGGTAACGGCCCGCTCCTCCGCGGCGGGATTATACGCGTCTGTGTATTATGTCGGCGGCAGCCTGGGCGGAGTCTTGCCCGGGCTGCTCTGGCGACGCTTTCACTGGACCGGGTGCGTCGTTCTCGTGCTCCTCGCCGATGCCATCGCCATCACGCTCGGGAGCCGCTGGTGGCGGGAGCTGCCCGCGACAGCAACTCGATCCAGTGGCGTGGGCTGGATCCTCGGCCGCGGCTGAAGCCCGCGCCCACGCGGCTGGCTCGCTTACCGCGCGCGCCGCGCCGCCAAGGACGGCAGCGCCGGCTCAACGCTCCGATAAATAAACGCCTGCAAATATGACTCCTCCGCCGACCAACAGGCTGGTGGTCAGCGGTTCCGCCAACAGGTATACGGCCGCGAGACTGGCCACCACCGGCTGGAGGTATTGCAGCACGGCCACCTGAGTCGCGCTCAGCCGCTTCATCACGTCATAGAAGATGAAATAGGCGGCCAACGATCCAGCTAAACCCATATAGGCCACGCTGCCCCATCCTCCGGCGGTGACGGCGCGCCAATGCGTACGCCACAGCGCCGGAAGCACCAGCGGGAGCATCCAGAGCAGGCCAAATTGGTAGGTGTAAAAGGTAAAGCTGAACGTATCAAAGCGCGCGACGCTGTTCTTACCGGCAACGGTGTAATAGGCAAACGCGGCGGCGGACGCCAACTCAATCGCATCACCGAGCGGAGCGGCCCCCGCCGTCGCCCCACGCCACACGACGATCACCGTGCCCCCCAGGGCGACGGCCATACCCAGGATTTGAGACCAGCCGGGACGTTCTTGGCCCCACGCCGCAGCCAAGGCCAACACCAGCACGGGCGTCATGGCGAACATCAGAGCGGCGTGGGCCACCGTGGTGAAATCCAGTCCCCAAACGAAAAAGAACTGATTCAGCGTGATTCCAGTCAAGCCCAGCAGGGCCAAAACCCAAAGGTCCTCTCGGCGCAGGCGGCGCGGGCGAAGGCGCGGATGTAGCGCCAGGGCATCCAACACCACGGCTGCGATCAGAATGCGCAGGCCGGCGGCATCCAGGGCGGGCGAACGCGTGGCCGACGCCAGGCCACGAATGGCCCATTTGCCAAAAATATAATTGAAGCTCCAGGCCAGGACCAACGCTGCCAGCCAGGCCGGCAAGCGCCAGCCGCGATGGCGGGCAACAATGGGCAACTGCGGGGATGACGCCTGGAGCCGCATGGCGGCGCTCAGCGCAGCGTCTCTTCCCAAGCGGTCAGACGATGAATGAGGTCCAGCCGCGGCGTAAATCCTGCGCCCGGCAATTCGGGCGCCATAATCGTCCCCTGGGGCGTGACCGTAACCTCGGGATCAATGATGTCTTCATGCCAGTACCGGCGGCTGGCGGTCACGTCGCCGGGCAGAGTGAAATTGGGCAGCGTGGAAAGCGCAATGTTGTGGGCGCGGCCGATCCCGCTTTCCAGCATTCCACCGCACCAGACCGGGAATCCTCCGGACTGCGCGGCGTCATGCACCGCGCGTGCCGAGGAGAAGCCGCCCACCCGCCCCAACTTTACATTGATGATGCGGCAGGCGCCGAGCGCCACAGCTTGTTCCACGTCGCGGGCATGATGAATGGACTCGTCCAGACAAAGCGGCGTTTGTAGCCGGCGTTGGAGCTGCGCATGAAAGTAGATATCGTCATGCCATAGCGGCTGCTCCAGCATCATCAAGCCAAAGTCATCCAAGCGGGCCAGGTGCTGGGCATCGGCCAGCGTATAGGCCGAATTGGCATCGCCCATCAGTCGGATCTCCGGCCAGCGGCGGCGGATGGCGCCGAGCGGGTCCAGATCCCAGCCCGGCTTGATCTTGACCTTGATCCGCTGGTAACCAGCCGCCAGTTCTTTCTCCACCGCCGCCAACTGCGCGTCCAAATTGGGCTTGATGCCGATAGAAACGCCGCAAGGAATCTCCCGGCGCGTGCCGCCAAGAAAGCGCCACAACGGCTGGCCCGCCTGGCGCGCGGCCAGTTCCCAGGCCGCATTTTCCACCGCCGCCCGGGCCATCGCGTGGCCGCGGATTCGCCGCATCATCGGCGCCAACTCGCTCGGATGGGAGAAGTCGCGCTGCAGCACCATCGGGGCGATGACGTTAGCCAGGATTGCACGTGCGGTATCCGGAGTTTCGGCGCTATAGAATGGCAGTTCGCCGCAGGTCACCTCGCCCCACCCGCTGGCGCCATCGGCGTGAACTTCCACGAGTACAATGCGGCGATTAGCGGTTTTGCCGAAACTGGTCTCGAAGGGGGTGACCAGCGGCATGCGCAGTTCGCGCAACGTGAGAGCCTCGATTTTCATTTCCTGTGGGTTCCCTGAGCGCCTTCATGACGAGGCGGTCCGTAATTCCACGGCTCATCCCAATGCCCAAGGCAAAACACGCCGCCTCCATCCGCCTGGCGTTCATAACGTAGCACCGCCAAACCGGCGGCAAAGGCGGCAGTCAACCTCAGCCGGATTTCGGCTTGTACGGCGGCACTGCGGGGGTCGCCTGCCGACCTCCAGGCGCTAACCTGCGCTGGCACCGCCACCCGCTGTTCCACCTCCGGCCCATCCAATGCCCTAGCCTCCAAAACCCGCCGCACGCGACCGGCGGCAAACCACCACTCGGCCACCAAGCGGTCCGTAGGCAAACCGGCATGCAGCACGCTGGAAGTGATCCCGTACTGATTGGGCACATAGCGCCGGGCAATCGCACCTAACCGCTCAACGTTAAAGTACGCATTTTTGATTTCCAGCGGATCGAAGGTCCATTCCATCAGAGCAAAGCCTCGCTCCAGCCCGTCCTGCCGTTGTCGCAATTTCAGTCTCCGGCCGAGTCCGCGGTCGCGGTACTCGGGCGCCACCGCAAGCATATGCGAGTGCAGGTACAAATGCCCGCCACGCTCACCCGGCAGAGCCAAACAATACGCCGCCAGCCGCTCGCCATCGAATGCGCCAAACACCTGGCCGCCGATTTTGTGCGCCACGACGAACATTCGGACCGGCACCAAATCCGACTCATCGAAGCCCCAAACGCGACGTTGCAGATCCACGCAGGCTTGAAATTCCTCCGTCGTGTGCAAATCCCGGATGGGCAGCCCGGCCGCTCCCGGGCTTGGCGCCACCGGCGCCGCCGACGCATCCCCCGTTGCGTTCCCCGCAGGTCCGCCTGCCGGACCCGCTTCGGCGCGTTTGACCGCTTCCCAATGCGCGTCCAATTCCCCGGGGCTGGCATCGGCGAGCGCACTTCCCTGCTGGCGCAAACGGTCTTCCACCGCAATGAAGCGCCGGCGGAATTTGCGCGTGGCGGTCTGCAATGCAGCCTCCGGCTCAATGCCCAACTGCCGAGCGACGTTCACCGCGGTGAACAACAGGTCGCCAACCTCGCCTCGCCACTCCTCCCGCCCCGCCGCCAGCGCTTGCCGCAGTTCGGCAATCTCCTCATTGAGCTTGTTCAAGACCCCCGCCGCATCTGGCCAAGAAAAGCCCGCCCGGGCGGCGCGAGCGCTGATTTGATAGGCGGCAGGCAACGGAGGCAATCCGCGCGGCGGAGCACCCAGCGCCGACTCGGGTTCCTCACCACCGTTGGCGACGCCACGCTCCTCGCGCTTGATCTGGTCCCACCGCTTTGCCACCTGCTCGGCACTGGTCAAGGCTCCGGCTTCTTGTCCGAACACATGCGGGTGGCGGCGAATGAGTTTGGCCTCCAGGCTGGCCATCACCGCGCCGATATTGAAGTCGCCGATCTCCTCGCCGATCTCGGCGTAGAAGATGACCTGCAACAGCAGGTCCCCGAGTTCGTCTTTTAACTCCCGCCAGTCGCGGTCCGCAATCGCCTGCAGAACCTCGTAAGTCTCTTCGACCGTGTATGCGGTAATCGAATCGAAAGTCTGGCGGCGGTCCCAAGGGCAGCCGCCTGGAGCACGCAAGCGGGCCATGATCGCTACCAATCGCTCAAATTGGGATCCGATTTCCGGCATAGGAACGAATCTTTACTTTACCCGAGCACTCTGCACCGACGGAGCAGGCGCGGCCCCAGGGAACGCGCGAACCCGCGGGCAGGTAGCAGCTGACCTTGCGCCGCACCCGCAGTGGAACCGCATCTTTCCGGATGGACCGATGCGGTCCGCTGCTGCCTGTCGCTTGCGACTGGCCCTCCGCTTCCGCCCTGCACCAGGGCGCTATGGCCGGCGCTGCGCACCACCCTCCTGAGCCGGCTGATAAATCGCCGTGTCCTGTGCCGGAACCAGCGCAACCTTCCGCGATTGCCGCCACCTGCGGCCGCAACTCGTGAACTCTTGCCGCCGCTGCGATGGACGCCACGATCACCGGAAGGCCTGCGCTCAATGCCCGTGTGCCCGAGCTATGGAGATGGCGGTGAGCCCCGAAGCCAGCGACCCTAGGGATTTCCGTTGCGCCCGCGACGCGTTGAGCGAACAAAAATTCCAACATCGCCGCGGAGCTGGACGGTGATGATTTTGTTGGTTTTCATGCAGATCAATGGCGACCTTCTGCGCCGCAATCGCAGGCATAGACAGCCTCTTCCTGCCCTGAGAGTGTCGCTTGCCCGCCGCACCGAAGCAGGGTCAGCTATGCGAACAACGCCACGGCCTTTCGCACCTCGCTCTTGCCACCACGCCAAATCGCGTACTGCAATTGAAACTGCGGGTTCATGCAAGCAGCGCCAATTCGGCCACGTGGATCCATCGCAATGACCGCCGAGGCGCTGGTACGATTCCTGGAGTCGGTACGGACCATCCAACGCAGCAATTCTTCGCATGCCTCTTGGGGACTCATGCCGCGGGCCATGTATTGCACGATAGTGATGCTGGTGCAGTAATTGGTCATCAGGTCACCGTTACCCGTTGCGGTTGCGGCGCCAACGTTATCGTCGGCGTAGATGCCGCAGCCCACCAGCGGCGAGTCGGCCACCCGCCCGGGAATCTTAAAGGCCATGCCCGAGGTGGAACAACCGCTGACCACGTGCCCACGACCATCGGTCGCCAGCATGCCAATCGTGTCGTGATTTTCGGGCGTGACCCAAAACGTCTTCCGATTGGGTTTGGCGCGCCACTCCTGCCATTGCCTGAGGCTCTCCGGCGTCAGCAATTGTTGCGGCTGAAACCCGAACTTCAGCGCCATTTGAAAGGCGCCAGCGCCGGCATACGTGGTTTCGGTCGTGCGTTCCAGGGCCAAGCGTGCTACTGAAATGGGATTTTTGATGGAATGCAAGCTGCAAATGGAAGCTGCCCGATGACGCGTGCCATCCATGATGCCGGCATCCAGCTCCACCACTCCGTCGGCGTTAGGCAACCCACCGTATCCGACCGAGGTGATTGAAGGATCGTCTTCAATGACGTTGATGCCCTTTTCCACCGCGTCCAGCAGATTGCCATTGCGGGCAAATACATTTGCGGCGCGCTCGTTGGCCGCGCGCGCAAACCCCCAGGTTGAAAAGAACACCGGACCGTCGGCCGCCTCTCCGGGGCCATCCTCCACCGAGGTCACCGCCGCCCGCGCCGTTTCACCGGTCGCCGCCAATGCCGCAGCGCCCGCCACCGACTTCATGAAGTCTCTTCGCGCCACCGAGTCCATGACTCCTCCTGGTATTTGCGAACTCGCAACATTGTATGTCGTCCACCAGGCAAATCGAGGACGAAGGCGAAAGTCCAGAGGCGAACCTTCCGAACTCCCCGAATGGTCGGGAACGTAGCCTAGCCCCGCACCAGCCGCGCCACCAGAGCACCGCCAGCCCACAACAGCAAATAGCCGAACAAGACGTTGGCTGCGAAGTTCACCGCGCCCAGCAAAACGGCCCCACGCCGGGCCAATTGGAAGGTCTCAAACTCAAACGTCGAAAACGTCGTCAGCGCGCCGATAAAGCCTACCGCTACGACTAGGCGGGTGGGACCGGGCAGCCAGCCAACCCGCTCCGTTGCCTCCATGACGGCACCGATTAGGAAGCAGCCGGTCAGATTCGCCGCCAGCGTGCCCCAGGGAAACACGATCCCTAGGCGCTGGCCTAGCCACACTCCGATGCCCCATCGCGACAGCGCGCCCAGCGCGCCCCCCAAGGCCACCCATACCACCGCCATAGATCCCAACCTCCACAACGCTTGTGACGGCAGGGGTCATCAGCCCGGCACTGCGACGGTTTTCGAGCAAGTCGAAGGGGAACCCCATCCCCTTGGGTACGACGGATCTAGTCTAACTCAACCGAGCTCCACCACCGACTGGACGCCGCTCACCTCAAAACTCTTGCGGCAACGGGGATTGGTGCAGGTCACCTTATCGTCGCGGCGCACCATATACGAGGCCGTCTTGGCGAAACGGGCCCGGTCCACGGCGTCCGCCCGCGGCGGCAGCTGCGCCTTCTTGGTGCGCACAATCCATACCAGCCCATGCTCTTGTTCAGCGCCGCAGAATGGACAGACCAGCTTGGCCGTTTTGGTCGCCGACTTTTCGGTAAAAAATTCACGTTCTTCCATAGACCTAGGCGCGTACCTGGATGACGCTCTCCTCACTGGCGGCGGCGCGCAGATTGGCCTCCGCCGCTAGGCGCCGGGCCACGGCGTAGAATGGCTGCGCCTGCAACGCCGCCGGACCGGCGACGGCCACCGGCTTGCCAGCATCCCCCCCCTGGCGAATCGCCGGCTCCAGCGGCAAAGCCCCCAGAAACGGGACCGCGAAATGCTCCGCCATTTGTTGCCCGCCGCCTTGGCTAAAGATATCCACAGTCTTTTGGCAATGCGGGCAGACAAATACGCTCATATTTTCCACTACACCCAGCACTTCGATCTTGAGCTGCTGGAACATGTTCAAAGCTTTGCGGCCATCTTCCAGCGACACATCGGAGGGCGTGGTCACCACTACCCCGCCGGTCATGGGTACACTCTGCGCCAAAGTAAGGGCGACATCACCGGTGCCCGGCGGCATGTCAATAATCAGATAATCCAGCTCTCCCCACTCCACGTTCCGCAAGAATTGCTGCACGGCGCTGTGCAACATCGGTCCCCGCCAGATCACCGGTTTGTCGCCGGGGTTCAAAAACCCCATCGAGATCACCTTGACCCCACAACCGCGGAGCGGCTCAATGCGGTTTTCGCCTACCACCCGCGGCATTTCATGCACTCCCAGCATCCGCGGCACATTCGGACCATAGACGTCTGCGTCCATCAGGCCCACGACCGCACCCAACTCAGCCAGCGCAATCGCCACGTTGACCGCCACGGTGGTCTTCCCTACGCCGCCTTTGCCGGAGCCGATGGCGATGACGTTTTTCACTCCCGGCACTGAGTTCTTACCTTCCACAGCCGCCATGCCTGGAACCGTAGTGTCGACCTTCAAATGAACCGTGGTCACGCCGGGCGTCTTGAGCAGCCGCTCTCGCGCCTCCCGCGCCAACAAGTCCTGTCGTTCCTTGGGCGCCGCAAGTACACGCAGCGTCAGCCAAATTTCGCCATCCTTGGCCGCCAAATCATGCACCCAATTGAGGCTGACGATATCGCGCTCCAAGTCCGGGTCGCGGACCTGGCGCAACGCCTGCAACAACACTTCCGTAGTCGGAGCCGCCATACCAAAAGTATAGGCGGTTCATGCGCAGCACGTATCCTGCGCAAATATTAGGAAGCTAGCGGTAGCGCATCGCGCACCCATTCCCGCCCCGCTGCTACCGCGCCTATGGCTAGCTGCGGCGAACTCCGGTGCATTGCGCTCCGCTGACCGCGACGGATCCGAAGCGCAGCGGGGCGAAGGGCTGGAGGTCGAAGCCTGGCGGCTTCCCCAACATCATTGCCGCCAGTACCTGCGCGGTGATCGGCGCGAGCAAAATCCCATCGCGGAAATGTCCCGTCGCCGCCCACAATCCCGGGGCGATGGCGCCGAGGAACGGCAGGTCGTCGGGCGTGCCCGGGCGCAACCCTGCCCACTGCTCGACCACCGGCAAGCCAGAAATGGCAGGCACGAGCGCCACCGCCCGGGCATGCAATCCCGCCAACCGCTGCGGGTCCAATGCCTTGCTAAAGCCAACGTCTTCCATGGTCGCCCCAATTACGACCCGGCCGTCGCTTCGCGGCACCAAATAGACCCCCTCGCCTATCACCACTTGCGGCAACAATCCTGCCGGCCCGTGCACCGCCAGAATCTGTCCCTTGCGCGGGCGCACCGGCACACCCGCGCCAGCGATTTGCCCAGCCCAGGCGCCGGCTGCGTTTACCACCTGCCGCCCAATCCACTCGCGTTCCCCGGCGCGCACGCTCCACATCCCATCCCCTCGCAGTACAGCCGAGACCTCCGTATTCTCGAGCAGCGTGATCTTGCGCCGGTCCGCAGCGGCACGTAGCGCCGCCACTAGCCGACGATTGTCCACGCAATGATCGAGCACCACCCTGCCATCGCCCGTCAGGGTGCCGGTCTGGCGATACTCCACATCCAGTCCGGTTTCGGCCACAATTTGCGTGCAAAATGCCGCGTACATCCGCGCGCTGGCTTGGGCCAGCGGGCGTACGGGCGATTGCTCCGGAATCTGCTCCGCTGCCAGCATTCCAGCCCCAGCCCAGGATGCTTCCCGCCCCGACTCGCCGCGTTCCATTACCAAAACTCGAAGGCCGAAACGGTCCAACTCCCGAGCGATAGCCAAGCCGACCAGGCCAGCGCCAATAACGACTGCATCCCACACTCCGCCTTGCGCGCGTTCATTCCCCACACGGGAAGTGTAGCGGACCCCGCGGCCTAATGCGGCTGAGTGGAAAGTAGCGCCGGCAGCGGCCCACCGCCGATCAGCTTCGCACGGACAATCAAACGG